>BNJS01002544.1_pt1 | contig 60888 bp, 126 predicted proteins | sample 8540461 | NCBI WGS metagenome assembly BNJS01 (sample SAMD00202454, study PRJDB9452) | human saliva metagenome | isolation source: human saliva | place: Japan
CAGTTACGTATTGCCTGATGCCGCAATGACGCATCGCCGTCTGCCGGGAAAGCGACAGCCGTCGCCAGAGACGACCATGAGATCGATCGTCTCGCAGCGCTCCGGTGGTGGCGGCCCGCGGGCAGAAGCCCCGTCGAGGGTGCGGCTGACCGTAGCTGGTTCCGTGCCGCTGGCTACCTGCTCCTCAAATCACCCGGCTTGCGAAGGCCGAGTTGAGGGCGCTGCGCCGTTTCACCTGCACCGGACAGGGTGGCGAGCCCGCGGCCCGCACCGTGGGTGCTCAGGTTGATGTCCCGCATCTGCCGCCAGGACGCTGCTACTGGCCTGTTCGCAACGCTACATCGGATCGGCTCCAACCCGGCGGGAACGCTACCGACTCACCAACCAGGAGACCGATCAGCATCGACGAGATGACCGGTGACGACTTCGCCGGGAGGACCCGTCATCGACGGTTGCTCGTCCCACTGACCCCTGCTGACGCTGCTCTGCTCGTCGGGTGTCGCCGTCTCACGTGATCTGATCAAGGCGAGATCTTCTGGGAGGGTTTCGCGCCTGGGTCGCCTGACAGGGCAAGTGGCAGGCCGCGCTCAGCCTGGTGACGGGGACAGCTGGGCGGATGCGCCCTGGCTTGGTGTAGGGTATGTTCCTTCACCTTGCCTTCGGCAGCCCGGAGATGGTTCGTTGTCATGTTGCCGCGACTTCCTGCTGGCGGGGCTCTCTGTCCATGCCTCTCGGTGGCGCTTGGTGTGACCTGCACCACCGCCGCTGCCGTCTCCGGCACCGGGCGGCAGTCCTGCCCGGTTTGCGATGCAGGTGACATAGCGGGCCTGACGCTGTCCGTCGTCTGCCGCGCATTGCGGCTGGCATCCACCGCATGGCCATCGACGACCTGCAGGGCAGAGCGGTTGTGAGCGCCAGCAGCCACGGCTGCCTGGCTGCTGCTGGGCACTGTGGTGTGCCGGCGCTGGCCGTCAGCCCTGATGGGCGCCGTGGCCTGGCTCCAGGGACATGGCTGCGGATGCTGATTGGGCCGTCATGCTGCCCATCGCCTTCCTGCCCTTGGGCGCCGACGCTGTGGCGCTGGCCCGGCCGCATCTCTGACGGGCCTGGATCCACTGGCCTGTTACCGGCAGCCAGCCTCCTGGGGATGCTGACCGACGGCTTCGCCATCTGGATTCTGATGTGCGAATCCCCGCCTTTGGGAGTCCTCGGCCTTGCCGCCCCTCTACGCCACCCGCGGCCGCCTCACGGCTGCGCCTGACCTCATCGGTGCGCCTGCCGTTCCGCTGCTGCTGGGTGTCTTCCTGTCCCGTCTCGCCGTCCCGGTCAATGCGTGAGGCAGCCCTACTCGGGATGACGGTGGCGCCCCGGTTGGCCCCCATCGTTGCGCGCTCCGGCTCCGCGATGAGCGTGCGCCCTGGATGTCCGTGCGGTGATCGCAGGGCCGACCGCACCAGTGTCCTGGGCCACCGGCGTCTGGGCCTTCTACGGTTCTCCAAGCAGTGCAACCGCCCGAACTCAGCTATGTCGGCGACGTGGTGCGCTCCGCCCGCCAGACCCGTGTTTTGATGATCGAGCGTAATATGGGACCCTTACCTGAACGTCGTTGACTCATCTCAGCCGTCGCGTCTGGCTGAACGCAATCCGGGCTGAGGCTTCAGTTTAGAGTTCGATGTACCCGAACAGCCTCGGGTCGGATGTAGAGGGGCTGAGGCGCTGGCCGGACGGCAGATACGGCGACGGTTCATCAGCCACCGGCTGAGGCGCAGGGCGACGAGCAGGAACCCGGCCTGCCTCGTCCTCCTCCTCCGGACCCAGTGGCCAGATCCGCCAGATCCTGAAGTCCCATTCCCCACGACTGCCCTGATGACGCTGTACAGCTGCGTCGCATAGCCCCAGACCTGATTTCCGCATGCTGAGGGAACCGACGGGGTTGCCGATCGCGGCCGGCCCAGCATCACCGCTGGCGGCGCACGATCCTGTAGGCCGAGTGGCAGATCGAGGAAGCTCGAATGAGCCCTCACTGCGCAGTTGGTTCGCCCATCACCTGACGGTCAGCCGTCCAGTTCCTCCACCCGGGTGCCCCCGGTGCTCCCCATTTTCCAGCACCACAGCCAGCGACACCGGGATCCGGCGGGCAGGTGATCGCCGATTCTGGCCGACTGTCCTGCCCGCGACGGTGCAGGCAGTGCCCGCAGCCACGTGGAGTCCCTGGCTGCCCGGACCGCGGCAGGCCTCGGTGGTGGCGTCGATTCCCTATTGCGTCATGACTACCGGATGGTCGCCGGTGAGATCTCGGTATGGTTTCCTTCCAATCCTGTGAACTCCCGCGATCCTGAGGCGCTCCGCCAAATGGTCTAGTTCCGCTGTGAGCTGTGACAAGGACTTTCCTTCAGACCCAGGGTCAGTTCTTGCATTGATGGTCCGGGCCGCCGGGCGCAGGGTTCGCCTGCGAGTTGGAAACAGCGGAAGCAGATAGCTGATCGAAAAGGAAACGCCAGAGCGAGGCAACACGGGCAACACCATCTCCATCACTGCCCTCAACGCAGCCTGCAACACTTCGGGGCTTGCCCGCCGGTCGTCTGCCCGAGCGACGCGAACTGCATGAGCATCTTCCCCAGAGCGAGGCCCCGCGTGGCAACCATCACCGTCCGGTATGCCAAGCCAAGAGCCAGCAGAACTCCTAAACGCTGTGTAGAGAGCACTGCACATCGCTGGAATCTCGGTGTACGAACGTCGAGCTGCCTGCCTGTATCTGTAGCCACTGGATCCCCACCCACCAGGCTCACCAGCGACCCGGCATGAAGGAGGAAGATCAGCACACAGGGGAAAGGCCAACGCAACACTCCAGGTCCAGGACATAGGTTGCAAGACGCTGCCACCATCCGGCGAGCTCAGCTTCACCGGCTGCGTGGCTGGCCTGCGTCCCGGCCCCGCCGGTGATTTGCACCACGCAGCCCCATCCCAGTAGCGTTCATCCCCGAACCCGCAGGATCCGATACCAGTTTGCAGTGGCGGCTGCGCGGGCGGAAAATTGCAGGCCCCAAGAATGCCATCTGAAAGCGTCGGCCGACCACGCGCAGTCGCACTGGGCCGACTCTCAACGATGCAGCAACTGCGCAGGCCGACGCGAGCAGCAGCACCCAGGAACACCCCTCCGAAAGCGGGATACCCGAACGCAGGAGAGCCGCCGCATAGCCGGCGCCGGTGACCGCCGTCATGACACAGAGTTCCCGATGGCCTCCGGACACCCGCAGCGCCCCCGAGTTGCGTCCCTGTTCCTGATGGCTGAGCGCCATCGTCGCCACGGCCGTGCTCGATATGGTGACTCCATACCAAAACCAGATATCGTCCAGGCGATCACCCCGCCCAGAGTAACACCACAGCCACAGCACAAAGGCAGTGATCCCGCCATGGCGATCGCGACACAGCTGGCCCCGAAAGCGTGATGAGCTGGTCGCGGCGAAGCCCTCACCCAGCTGCGGACTGCGCCCACGAGCCGCCCGTCCATCCTAAACTCCCGATAGTCAGCGCCAGGCCCGCCTCAAACGTGGAGAGGTCGCAGATCTGCAGTCCCAACAGCAGAAAGCCTCACCATGAAGAACGCCCCGGCCTGAAGTGCCCGCGACGCGACGATGGGGCCGAGCCCCGCCGCATGCCTGTACACGCTCCGCAGCGCCCGGCTCATTCCCAGAACCAGGGGCCACCGCACCGGCCAGCCTCCGCCGCCACAGCCCAGGAGTCCCTGAGCCTGCCCCACACAAGGCGATGGCCGCGACCGTGACGATGGCCCAGGAGGGATGCGTTGAATGGAGTCGGGCGTGTGTCTCTCCTGCACGGCCTTGAGATGCGGCAGAGTCAGCAGTCCTGCCACCAGCAGCAGGGGAACCGTCGACGCAAACGCTCAGCCTCCAGTTGATCCCGACCAGCGCGGCGGAAGGACGGGTGGCCCCCAGGAAAGAAGCCGGCAGCACCAGCAGCAGCTCAGCATCGCCAGCACTGCGCGACGATCAGCGGCGAAGGCCAAGGCGGTCACCACGAAAGAGCTCAGGCTCAGCGCCCCGCCCCGATGCCCTGAATGAAAACGTCCGACGAGGCAGCACCGCCACGTCGCTTGAGGGAGCCGACGGCGGGTCCCGCGAGCAGAAAGACGAAACCCGCGCATGTGCGCAGCAGGCCCGTGCCGGTCACGAGTACTGGCCCGCCGCCAGGCGTCGCAGCCAGCATGCCGATCACCATCGCTGAGAAAGCCCAGGTAGAGGCGGTTCGGCATCGAGAGGAGCCCATCACCCTGGGCAGGGCGGCGGCACACCGATCATCCTGGAAGGCAACCGCGAACACCGCCAGCAGCAGTCCCACCAGCAGGCCGCGTGCTGTCCCTGGCCCATTGATTTATCCCTCCGGCATCTACACGATTGCTTGTTGCGGAGTGAGCTTGCACTCCGGTTCAGACCGTCCTCGACGAGACGCACCGATGAGCTGCGGGATGACGACGCGACCACGAGCGGTTCAGCCACTACGTGCCCAAGACAAGCTGGTCGAGGCCATGGTCACAGGCACCCCCGTGGTCGCTCTGTGCGGAAAGGTCTGGGTTCCTCCCACGCAGCTGGACAAATATCCCGTCTGCCCGGAATGCAAGGAGATCTTTCAGTCCATGAATCCGCAGCGGCGACAGTAACGGTCAGTAACGGTGGTGGCGGGTCTTTGAGTAGGGGCCCGGGCCACACGGGCACACCCAGGTAGTCGGCCTGCGCCTGGGTCAGGGTGGTGAGCTCCACGCCCAGCGACGGCAGGTGAAACGCGCCACCTCCTCGTCCAGGTGTTTCGGGCAGCAGGTAGACGCCGGACGGGTAGGCCTCAGGGCCTGAGGAACAGTTCCATCTGGGCCAGCACTTGGTTGGTGAACGAGGTTGCTCATCACGAACGACGGATGTCCCCGTCGCATTGCCGAGGTTCAGCAACCGGCCCTCGCTCAGCACGATCACCGCGTGCCCGTCCGGGTAGATCCCACTTGGCCACCTGCGGTTTTGATCTCGACCTTCGTCACGTCCTTTCCGCGCGCGAGGCGGCCATATCGATCTCGTTGTCGAAGTGGCCGATGTTGCCGACGATGGCCTGGTGTTTCATCCGGGCCATGTGTCCCTCGAGAATGACGTCGCGGCATCCAGTGGCGGTGACGAAGATGTCGGCGATCTCGACCACCGATTCAAGCCGCGCCACCTGATAGCCGTCCATCGCCGCCTGGAGGGCGCTAGATCGGATCCACCTCGGTGACGATGACCCGCGCGCCCTGGCCGCGCAGTGACTCGGCGCAGCCCTTGCCCACGTCGCCGTAACCGCAGACCACGGCCACCTTGCCGCCGATCAGGACGTCGGTGGCGCGGTTGATGCCGTCGACCAGGGAGTGGCGGCAGCCGTACCTGTTGTCGAACTTGGATTTGGTCACCGCGTCGTTGACGTTAATGGCCCCGAACAGCGGGTGCCGTTTCGTTGCATCTCGTAGAGGCGGTGGACACCCGGTGGTGGTCTCCTCCGTGACACCGAGGATGCCTCGCAGCGAGGGCCTCAGTCCAGCTGCCCCAGCGCCTCCCGCAGGGCGGCCTTGACGACGAGGGTCTCCTCCGGATCCGCCGGGTCGTCGGCGGGCACGGCCCCAGCGCGTTGGGCCGCGACACCCTCGTGGACGAACAAGGTGGCGTCACCGCCGTCGTCGAGGATCAGATTGGGGGTCGTGCTCGCCGGCCAGTCGAGGATCTGGCGGGTGCACCACCAGTACTCCTGGAGTGTTTCACCCTTCCACGCGAAAACGGGCACACCCCTGGGGTCCTCGGGGGTGCCGTCCGGGCCGACGACGACGGCGGCCGCCGCGTGATCCTGGGTGGAGAAGATGTTGCAGGACGCCCACCTCACCTCCGCGCCGAGTGCCACGAGGGTCCTCGATCAGAACCGCGGTCTGGACGGTCAGTGGATGTGATCCCGCGATGCGGGCGCCCGCCAGTGGCTTCGAGGCCGCGTATCGTTCGCGCATGGCCATCAGGCCGGGCATTTCGTGTTCGGCGAGGGTGATCTCCTCGCGGCCGAAACCGGCCAAGGACAGGTCTGCTACACGGAAGTCGAATGTCACGCCGGGAGTCTTACGCCGACTCCAGGGCAGCGGCAGGTGCTTCAGGGCCATGTCGTAGCCTCGCCAGACCACACCCGGTGATTGATGCCGGAGGCTTTCGAACAGCACGCTGTGGTGGCGGAATTCCTCACGAGCGTGGATGTTGGAGATGTGAACCTCGACGTGGGTGACCAGGGCGGCCGCATCCGCGACGGCGTAGCTGTGGTGGGTCCATGCCCCGCGTTGAGCACGCATGGGATCCCGTGGTCGGCTACCATGCAGCCACTCGATGAGCTGGCCTCAATGCTCCCGTCGCCTGACCTGCACGTCAAGGCCCAGGCTGAGGGCCCTCCTCCACAAGATGCGCCGCAAGCTCCTCATGTCGTGGTCCCGCAGATCTCCGGCTGCCTGGTCCCCAAGCCGACCCAGGTCTCGGGCCGTCACGCACACACAGGGATCACGACATCTCACGTCGGAGTCTCCATCCCGATTCCCAGGTAGGCCGCGGCGCAGCGTCCCTGCTGCAGGTTGACGCATCGTTCCACATCGAGGCGCCAAGCTCAGCCAATCCGGAGCCAATGTGACACGCACGGACTCACAGCGTCGCCCAGGCCTGTGAGGCACTGCACCGTCGCAACCAGTTCACGCGGCACCCGGTCGGCATCCAGCAGCAACAACGCAGGGCAGCCTCTAAAACCTGGTTCTCCGACAGGGTCACTGAAGACATCACGTCCGAGTGCCCCGCAGCACCGCCTCCTCCAGTTCCTGCAGCGTCAGCCGCCAGGGCACCCTGCCGCTGGCACGCCGCAGCGCCTCGGCAATCCCTCCGCGACGCGACGGCCGGGCGATGGCAGTGCCTCCCCAGACCAACGGAAAGCGAGTCCGCCAGCCCGACAGCAAGATCCCTTGCCCTGGTTGTCAAGGGCGCGTCGGCGAGCAGGCTCTCGGCGACGAGTCCGCTGCTCGGCGCGCCTCCCACATCAACAGCGGGATCTAACTCCAGCTGTCCCAGGGTGCCAGCGCCGCGATGGCGGCAGCCATCGGGTCGTCCGGCGGGGTCCAGGTGGGAGATGCGTGGTGGGAGCTGCCGCCGCCAGCCGCTGCCAGCTCCGGAGTCTGCCGGTGCGGCCACAATGACGGTCGCGCCCCGGCGCACGGCCTCAGCCAGGCAGCGCACCTGCCAGGTCCTGGGCATCGTGGGACCTCACACCACCACCAGGTCCAAGGGCCGACCCACGCGGGCAGCGTGGGCCCAGGCCATGCCGCCGAACGGTACCAGGCAGGCCGGCTCCAGCACAGCCCGCACCAGCCAGCGCGCTCCGTGCCGAGCACCAGAACCCCGCGAGGCCGGTCCGAACGCGACAGACGCCCGACGGGGCTCGCTCAGGAGCGGCCTGTCGGATCCGAGCGCCCGCAGAAAGCCAGCCAGAAAAGAGCCTGGTTCTCAGCGAGGCCACCAGCCTCCAGGCGGAGCATCCGGCGTAAACCATGTTGTCATCAATGCCTCACACAGGGTGCCGCGCGCCTGATCAGCCATGAGCAGGACTGGAATGCGGTCCTGCACTGTATCGCCAGCCCGCACGTCAGCGCGTGCACACCAGCTCGGCCCCTGTCGTAGTCGACGGCGAACTTCGCACGACAGGCCGGGCGGCAGCTATATTGAGAAACTCCCGCTGGCAGATCCATCAGGGCCCAGTCATTATTTTCTCCTCAACTCACACGGACGAGGGCGAGCACCTCATCGCGAAGCCTGGTCATCGTCGCCTCATCTCGCGCCTCCACATTAAGACGCAAAAGCGGCTCCGTGTTGGAGGGACGCAGATTGATCCACCAGCCCGCCTCAACATCCAGATGGTCAGCCCATCTTCCAGGTCACCTGCCCGCCCTCGAATACCCGCGCCACCTGGGCTGTGACGACTGAGTGGTCGCTGACCATGGAGTTGAGCTCACCCGAACGGTGGTACCCGTCAAATTGTCCCGCCAAGACGGACAACGGCTCTGCGGACATCCGCAGGAGCTCAGGACATGCAGGGCCGCCAGCATGCCGTGTCGGCGCCCCAGAAGTCACGGAAGTAGTAGTGGGCGGAGTGCTCACCCCGAAAAATATGGCACTCGCTCGCCATCAGCGCCTTCACGTAGGTGTGCCCGGCCCGGGAGCGCACCAGCCGACCCCGTCGAAGACCGCCTCCGGAGTCGCCTGCGAGGTGATGGAGTTGATGACGACCACCCCACCCGGCTCCTTCTCCAACTCCGCCAGCGATCATGGCGGTGACGACGGAGGGATCCACCACATTGCCGCGCTCATCAATCAGAAAGCGGCGGTCGGCGTCTGCGTCGAAGACCAGCCCCAGATCTGCCCCCTCCGCGCACCGCGGCCTGCGCTGCCACCAGGTTCTCGGCTCCAGGGGTTCGCCGGATGATTCGGAAAGGTTCCATCCAGGTCAAGGTACGGGCCGACGAGCTCCACGTCCGCCCCTTCAACACTGCTGGCGCACGAGGCCCGGCCATGCCATTGCCGGCATCCACCACCACTTTCATTCGTCGTCCCGCTCCGGGTGGGACGATCCTCTCAACCGGGCGATGTACTCGGTTCCGAGGGTCGCGTTCGCTGTAATCACCGGTCGCTCGCTCCCCGATGGGATCTCACCCGCCAGGTCACGTAACTGGGTGGTGAATGACGCTGGAACCGGCTGGGCGTTCGCCAGGCAGAAATTTGATGCCGTTGTAGGCGGCGGGATTGTGGCTTGCCGTGAACTCGCAGGCAACCCCCAGATGCCTGATGCGAACCACAGCTGATCGGTTGAGGTCAGGCCCACGTCTATGACGTCGGCTCCAGCACGTCTTGCCCCATCTGCGAAGGCCAGGGAGAGCTCGCGCCCCAGCGAACGCATGTCGCGTCCCAGCACGAGGCCCCGCCGTTGGTCGAGCAGCTGCGAAAGCCGCACCGGTCTCCCAGCACCGTCCAGGTCCCACTCGGGTTCCTCCCCCAGCACAAGGCCCCGGATGTCATTCGCTTTGAAAATCTGGTCCTTCAGCACGGCAGAGAGCTTACCTTTTCACCCCCGGGGATGGGGTGTCATTCGATCTTGGGAAGCAGACGAAGATGTCCGCCCCTACGTCCCGGCTCAGGTGTCGGGGGCGGCGGAACCGGGAGATCTGGCTCCGGTCGCTCATCTCTGAGCCCGATCTCACGCACCACGCATTGGCGAGCCACCGGTTCGTCGTCGGCATCAATGTCCCGCTGCCTCCTGCGCTCCCACGGGAGCCGAATAACCTCCCAGCCACGGGGCGCCGACGTGCGTGCGGCGTGTTCAGCGCACAGGTCGAAGGCTCCCGGAACCTGCGCCTCGGCCAGCGGCCCGAGCACGGCCGTGGAATCGGCGTACACATAGGTGAGCGTGGCTACGGCAGGCAGTCCGCAGGCAGTCCGTGAACATTGACGCACCTGCGCAGCCTACCGCTTCTTCGCGCGGCACGCGCACTCCAGGTGCCCCACCTGCTGGCACCGTGTGTCGGAAGTTCGTCAGTGGGAGGCGGATGCATCGCGAGGCAGTCGAGCGAAACCGCGCTGAATGTTCCGTGAACGAGGCGAGGCGCCACATCGGGACCCGGAAGCACCAGCGACATGACGACACGTGACACTAGAGTTGACGCAGCAACGCAGCCGGGACCGACACGACAGAGGCCTCGCGGACCTTGCCCAACCGGATGACAAGGGCCGCAAACTGGTGCCGCTGCACGCCGAGCCGCACGAGTATTTCAACGAGTGCGTCAAACACGCCTTGAAGGCCATATGACGTCAACGGGCTCTCGATGGCATTGTCGTGGGATGGAGGATGTTCCTCTGCTCAAAACCGCATGGTCGGGAGACCGGGTCCCGATGTCATCGGCCCTGGAGCCAAATCCAAAGGCAGGCCCGCGCAGATCGTCATCTACGAACGCCCATTGAGCATCGAGCCACGAGTCGTCAGGCGTTGCGGGAGCTTGTGCATCGCACCATCGTGGGCAGCTCAGCGCATTGCTGGGCCTACCGATCGGGGATCTGGTCGGGGACGAGGGCCCAAACTGGGAGGAGTAGCACCGTCTCCGCCTGGCAGACCCACCACCTGCTGCACCTACCGCAGACTCGGATCCAGTTCGGCTGCGACGGGTTTCACGGCACCCGATGCGACCACCTCAAGCGGCGCAGTCCAGGCACCCTGCTGGCCGGCGCTAACCACAGCACCGAACAAAGGCGTGTCGGCTGAGACCCGCACTCGCTGGCCACCCTCAGCACCCGCAGGCAGGGGATGGGCCACAGTCTTCCCAGCACCCACCTCCACGGAGGAATCTCCTCAGCCCCACCGGCACCCACGGCGGTCACGGTGGCGGTGACAGCCTCCCCTCCCGGATTGGTGAGCTGCAGGACGCCTCCGGGGGCCGTAAATGTCGTCAGGTCGTCACCGGCCTGCACAGCAGCGACGTCATCCGAATCGTTCACGGTGTAGGACAGGCCCGCGATCACCGGAGCGTCAGCGAGGACGCCAATGGATGTGGCCTCACTCGCCAGCGAGTCCTGAAGCGGCACGGAGACACTCCGAATAAGGTGCGACGCTGATGTTCTCACCGCCCTCGGGGGTATATGCCGGTGTGGAGCCGTAGGCCTTCAGATTCACTGTGAGCCGCCGCTCTGGGTTCGCCAGCAGCACTACCTGCCTGGGATGCTCCGGCCGGCACCCCAGGCAGGTAGTGCTGCTCAGCAAGCTGCGAGGGAATCGCAGCCGTGGCCCGGGCGGACGTCTGGGTGAATGCGGCGACCGCCGCCCTGCCGCAGCTGGCCTTGAACGACACCCCGACGGGGAGTTGCCTCAGCAGTGAGCACCGACAGCGCGATGGTGCGCTCCTGAAGAGGCGCCAAGGCGATGCCACGGGCACCGAGTGACTGGATCTCACCTTCCGCCCCGTAGAGCGTCAGATCGATGGCCGCCTCCGAGGAGTCGGGGTTGACGATCCTCAGCTGCGTGTCAGCGGTGGCGGGAAGGGCGATAACCCCCTGGGAACGGGCCTGGAGGCGGGGTCAGGGTCTTGACGGTGCCGGATCAGTCAAGGCACCACCCACAGGCCCCTCCGTGCCCTCCGCAACCACTGAGGTCTCCTGGCCGGTCAGGACCGTCTGGGCGGTTTCACTCATCTGCCCGCCAAAGCGGTCCGATCTTGTCGGCACGGTCCTGGGATCGTCGCCTGGGCAGCCGCAGGCATGCACACCACCTTCACGGAAAGGTCACGCCTCGACGGTGGTCGTCCGTGGAGCGCGCTGGGGTGAGAATCGAGCCCGAAGGCCATGCCTGCGATCACCGCGAACCCAACGGTGGACTCCAGGATTCGGCGAATCGTGTCTCCTCCAAAGAACGCCGGGCGGCAGAGGCCCCTTCGATAGTCGGGGCAGCCAGACCCAGGATGATGATCGCGATGGCGATCTGCCATCCGAGGGCTCCCCAGGACGGCCGGAGCTGCCAGGTGAGTTTCCCGGAAACGCCAGCCGGGATGGTAAAGACCACCTCAGAGTCATCCGCGCGGGCCAGTTGATGATCTCCGATCCGGGCCTCCCAGCGAGAGTCAGGGGGCTCGGCCAGCACAAGCTGTCGGTCTGTGTCCGCCGCGGCAACCTGACCGTCGAGAACCGAGGAGCGACCGGAGGAATCCTCAATCCTGGCTCGCGCAGGCAGGTCGACGACCGTCCACAAAACTGTGCCCTCCGCCATGATGGAGTTGCAGGACCGGCGGCATTGCCGACCGCCGCCAGCTGCTCAGAGCTAAATCCCGCGTCCAGATGTGGCTGATTCGACGTCGGTCAGCCGCGTGGCAAGGTCCTCCGGCGCATCGCCACCGCTGACCAGCTGCACCACAGTGGCGAACTCTAAACTGAAGCCTCCAGCCGGATTGCGTTCAGCCGAACCCCATGACGGCTGAGATGAGTCAACGACGTTCCAGGTAAGGGTCCCATCATCCATACGCTCGATCATCAAAACACGGGTCTGGCGGGCGGGCGCACCACGTCGCCGACATAGCTGAGTTTCGAGGAGCGGTTGCGCAGAGCCCGGAGAACCCGTAGAAGGCCCAGACGCCGGTGGCTCAGGACACTGAGCGCGGTCAGCCCTGCGATCACCGCACGGACATCAGGGCGCACGCTCGTCGCGGAGCCGGAGCGCAACGATGGGGCCAGCAAGGCCGCCACCGTCAGCAGTGCCCATCCGAGGTAGGTGCGCGCCTCACCGCCATTGACCGGGACGGCGAGACGGGACAGGAAGACACCCAGCAGCAGCGGAACGGCGAGCGCACCTGATGAGGGTCAGGCGCAGCCGTGAGGCACAGAGACCGCAGGTGGCGTAGAGGGCGGCAAGGCCGAGGACTCCAAAGAAGGCGAGTTCACCCACATCAGGAATCCAGATGGCAGAAGCCGTCCGGTCAGCATCCCCAGGAGGCTGGCTGCCAGGCCTGGCCAGGCCAGTGGATCCGGGCCCGTCAGGATGCGGCCGGGCCAGCGCCACAGCGTCGGCGCCCGAGGGGCAGGAAGGCGATGGGCAGCATGACGGCAATCAGCATCACCCAGCCACGCAGTCTTGTCCCCACAGACAGGCCACGGCGCCCATCAGGGCTATGACGGCCAGCGCCGGCCACACCACAGTGCCCAGCAGCAGCCAGGCAGCCGTGGCTGCTGGCGCTCGCAGCCGCTCTGCCCCTGCGGAGTCGTCGATGGCCATGCGGTGGATGCCAGCCGCAATGCGCGGCAAGACGACGGACAGCAGTCAGGCCCGCTATGTCACCTGCCGTCACCAAACCGAGCGGGATCACCGCACCCGCCCAGGTGCCGGAGACGGCAGCGGCGGTGGTGCGGGTCACACCCAAGCGCCGCAGGAGAGCATGGACAGAGGCCCCGCCAGCAGGGGGTCGCAGTAACGCCATGACAGCGAACTGTCTCGGGGCTGCCGAAGGCAAGAGTGGAGAGGAGAACGCCCCTACACCAAGCCAGGGCGCATCCGCCCCCAGCTGTCCTGCCACCGGACTGAGCGCGGCCTGCCATGCCCTGTCGAGCGACCCGGGCGCGGGAAGAAGCCCTCCCGAAAGATCCCGCCTCAACCCGATCAGATCACGTGAGACGGCGACACCCGACGAGCGAAGCAGTCAGCAGGGTCAGTGGGGCGAGCAACCGTCGTCTGACGGGTCCTCCGGCCGAAGTCGTCACCGGTCATCTCGTCGATGCTGATCCCGGTCTCCTGGTTGGTGAAGTCCGGTAGCGTTCCGCCAGGTTGGAGCCGATCCGGATCAACGGCGTTGCGAACAGGCCAGTAGCGTCCTGGCAGCAGATGCGAGACATCAAGCCTGAGCACCCACGGTGCGGGCTGCGAGGCTCGCCACCTGATCCGAGGTGCGAGTGAAACGGCGCAGCGCCCCTCAGCTCCGGCCTTCGCAAGCCGAGGTGATTTGAGGAGCAGATAGCCAGCGGCACGGAACCAGCTGCGGGTCAGCCGCACCTCGACGGGGGCTTCTGCCCGCGGGCCGCCACCACCCGGAGCGCTGCGAGACGATCGATCATGGTCGTCTCTGGCGAGCGAGCACTGTCGCTCGGTGCGCCCAGACTGGCGATGCGTCATTGCGGCATCAGGCCAGGTGATGACCTTGAAACCTGCTTCGTTGGCGCGCCAGCCGAAGTCGACCCCATCACGGTGAAGTGGAAGCTCCGGGTGACAGGGCCTCCCAGACGCAGCGCATGCCTCTCCACGGATCAGCATTCCCGCGGTGGAGCCACCGAGAACCGCTGTGGACTGCTCCTGACCTGGTCGATGTCACCGGGCTCAACCATGCCGACGCGGCGTCCCGTCGAGGTGATGGACCGGCCGACCTCGGCGAGGGTCTCCGGATAGTTGCGTCGACGGGGCTGCAGCAGTTTGGGGAGGGCGACATCGGCCTGCTGGGACGCAGCGCCCCGCAGCAACCGGCGCAGGGCATCGGGTTTCCGCGCAGAGTCGTCATGGAGCAGCCACAGCCACCGTGGAGGCGCACTCAACGCAGAGTTGACGGCGTCTCCGAAGACTGATCCGCAGTTCCGGGGACCAGCGGTGACGACGCCCGCGTTGTAGGCCTGACTCAGGAGCGGACGCGACTTATCGGTCGAACCGTTGTCGACCACAATGATGCGGCCGGGCCTGGGATTAGGCGCCGCCACGGCGCACTGTCTGGGAAGCCATTCTTCTGCGTTGTAACCACCATCACGGCAGTCACCTCACGAGTGGTGATCTCCTCTAGGCCTCAGCCTCAGGTTCCTCATGCATCCACTGAGGTCATCGCCGTTTGCCTGGCTCGTCAAGCGCGTTCCTCTGTCAGTGAGGGCCCCTGCGTCTCAAAGGGCACCATCGACGATAACGTCATATTTGCCGCTTCAGCTTCCGTCGCTCACGTTCCGACAGTCCCCCAGATGCCGAAAACGTTCGGTCATCGCCAGGGCGTATTCCAGGCACTCAGCGGACTGTGCAGCTTTGCGCACACGTTTCGCCTCCGGGTGGATCCACGCTTCTCGGAAAGGCCTCAGGGTCCGTCTGCGCACAGCGCATGCTGATGCCACGCAAAAACGTCTCGGCGTTCACCCCAACGTCCAGATGTCGTCCCGCCTGCCCCTCTCTGGCCCAAATTACACGCGCAGTTCCTCTGAGTCAAGCCCGTACGGCGGGTCGACTTTGCAATCTCGCCTGACAGACGTTAATTCCGATCGGTTCTACGCTTCGCCCTCGCCGAACCCGGCGGTGTCCCGCCGCCCCCAGGCCATCGCTGACCTCTCAGCCAGAATCGAAGATAGAAGATGAACGTGGCCGCTGATGCACGCACCCTGGATGCAAGTCGACGCGCAGACGCCCCTCGAGATTCCCCGACCGTGGCATGCCACCGAGCATCGACGTTCGGGCGATAGCCGCTCGCCCCTCAGCAAACCCGCTCTGACAGGAGGCATTTCACCCGATCGAAGGACTTCGGGTGCGGCTCACTACGACCAGGACATGGCTGATGAGAGGACCCGAGAACGCTCCCCCAAGGGCTGAAACTCGCGGTGTCCTATTTTTGGCCAGGGGTTACGCGAACTCCACTCCATGCTGCTGTCAGACCAGCTCGACGAGCTCCCTAACCCGGTCTGCATCGGACAGCGACGCCACCAGCGTCGCTGTCGCGTGTCACATGATGAGCGTCCTCAAGCCCCCAGCGTCGCGACCAGATGCGGCCCCGCAGCGTTGACGATCACGCAACCGTTGGAGTCCAGGGTGATGCTCCTGCCGTCACGCCGGTTGCCGTGGTCATCTATCGAGAACTGCTCTGAGAGGTTCTGGAAGCTCCCAACGTCGGCCCAGGGGACGTCCAGTTCGACGGCCAGGACCTCAGCATCAGTCTCCCCGGGACACAGGTTGCATGACGGCATAGTCCACGGAGGTCTTCAGGAGGGTTGGGAACAGCTCATCCAGCAGCCTGGGGTCTCTGGCGATCCTGCGCACCCTGTCTGCTGTGTCGGGAACGAGACGCTCCAGTTGGGTCAGCAGCGTCGCCGCCCGCCACACGAACATCCCTGCATTCCACCAGTACTCCCCCGAGGTGAAGTAGCGCTGGGCAAGCTCAGGCTCGGGTTTCTCACGGAACTCAGCGACCCGCCAGGCACCCGGCACACCGTCCAGGGGCTCTCCACGGTGCAGATAACCGAATCGGTATGCGGCCCGACGGGCACCACCCCCATGGTCACCAACGCCTGCTCGCGCGCCTCCGCCACCTCGAAGGCGCGGATCAGGGTGGCGCGGAATCCCTCGACAGGGCTGATGATGTGATCGGCACTGAGCATCGCGACGACAGCGTCACAGTCACGTTGCTCCAGCACCGCCGCCGACCAGGCGACTGCGCTGAAGAGTCCCTCCCGACCGGCTCACCCAGCAAGTTCTCCTCCGGAAGCTCCGGCGGCTGCCGAGCCACGAGATCCACGTACGTGCGTGACGTGCAGATCAGAATCTGGGAGTCTGGCACCAGACCCGAGACCCTCTCGTAGGCCAGCCGAAGCAGGCTCTTGCCGTTGAGAAGTTCCAGCAACTGCTTTGGGGGTGCCCTGCCGAGACAGAGGCCAGAGACCGCGTCCCCGAGCCCCCGCCATGATGACCACGTATCGCATGAACAAACAGTAGGGGCAAACGCCGATACGCATTTACTATTACGCGCATGTTTGTGGATCATCTTCATCGGAACGCTGGCCCCTCTCCCCTGTTCACCCACTACGACGAGGCTGCCGGTTCTCGAGTGGAGCTGTCGGGCAGGACTTTCGCCAACTGGGTGGACAAGACCGCAAACCTTCTGGAGGACCTGAGGACAGACTGGCGAGACAGTCCATGTAGAGCTGCTCACCTCAGCTCCCGGGCACTGGGTGACGGCAGTGTGGGTGGCTGGCTGCTGGCAGCGAGGATGCCCGGTCACCGAGAGCGCAGCAGGCGCAGAGCTGGCGGTCGTGGGGCCGGAAAGCCAGGTGCGGGGCTCCAGCAGCACCGTCATGTGCTCACTCCACCCGCTAGGCCTGGGACTCCCCCAGCTTCCGCCTGGATGCGTCGACTACGCCGACGTGCTGGCCCAGCCGGATTATCATCTCAGCGAGCCAGTCGCCCCCGATGAGGTGGCCTGGCTTCCCCACATCACCCACGAGGAGGTGGCCCGGACACCGGTCCGGGAGAGCCGGCGTCTGTTCGCGGATCCTGGCCCCGGATGGTCCACAGTGCAGGACCTGCTGGTGGCTCCCGGTGCTGGGGGCGGCTCCACCGTCGTGGTGACGGGGGCCTCGTCCGAGCGGCTCCAGCAGATCGCGGATGAGGAGAGAACAGGCTCAGGGTCATAGGCCGCGCAGGAAGCCAAGCCCCCATCCGAAGTGCATGACCGCTAGCACGAGGGGAAGCCTGCGGCGAGTCGCGGAGTCCAAGCCCCGCATGGAGGCGGTGGCGTAGCTGAGGTAGGCGAGGTAGCTGCCGGGCAGGCTAGGAGGACGAGCAGCCACGGCACACGCAGCAACAGCCCTGGCGATCGCCCCCAGCAGACCGCCTCCAGAGCCGAGGACTGCGGCCGGGGGTATCAGGTAGCGCAGGCTGGCGGTCTCGGGATGACGCCGGATCACCTCGCGTCGCCACTGGCCGGTTCGGAAGAACTGCCTCGCCAAAGCCCCCAGGGTGGAGCGGGGACGATGGGTCACCCGCAGCTCCGGGGTGAACCACACCACATGCCCGGCCCGGCGCAGCCATGGGTTAAAGCTCCCAGTCCTGCGCCTGTGAAGGGACTCATCAGAATCCCCCACATCCTGGAGGGCCTTCCTCCGAAACACTCCGAGGAAGACGGTGTCGGCGAGGGCCCCCGCGGGAGTGTCCGCCACATGGAATCCCCCGCCCAGGCCGAGTGGCGGAGTTGTAGGCTGCGGCGACCGCCCGCTCGAAAGGGGTTCGGCCGCGGGCGTCCATCAGGCCCCCGACGTTGGCTGCCCCGGTCTCATGCAGGATCCTCACCGCCGTGGCGATGTATCCCAGGCTGAGCTCAACGTGACCGTCCACCTCACTGTGACCTCATGCCGCGCCGCCCGGATGGCGAGGTTCAGGCCCGCCGGGGTGTAGCCGGTAGGGTTGTCGATGACACGGACACGGGGGTCGGGCGCAGCAAGCTCGTCGGCAATCTGGCGGGTCTGGTCGTCGCTCGGCCCGACGGCCAGGACAATTTCGAGGTCGCCGGGTAGCCCTGCTCGAGGACACGTCTCACGGCGGCGCGCAGATGCCGTTCCTCATTGCGGACGGGCATCACGACGCTGACGGGTTCAGGGGTTCACCCGCCTCAACTTACCCGGCAGACCGGCGTCTCCGCCTCCCGTCGCTGCGTTCAGGCTCCACGGAGGGTGGGGACCCGTCGTCTTGGTGGGCTGCGGGCTGCTGTTGCGGGGCTGGGGGTGGATTCAGCCGACTCGGGTGCGGAGCTCATGGGTGTGAAAGCTGATTGAGTCCAGTTGCTGTGATGCGGCAATACGCTCCTCGACGGTGGCGCGGATCACTGCGAAGTCAGGGCGTCCGGTGTTGATCAGCGGTGGGGCGAAGTTGACGGTGTCGATCGGCAGGCCCCTGCCCTTGAGGGCGAGATCCACCAGCTGGGCGATGTCACCTGTGCCGACGTCAGTGCGCACGATGTCGGACCCAGCTGCGGCCAGATCCGCGAAACGGCTGGCGACAGTCCCGGGATCGAGCTGCCTCGCCATCGCAGACATGACGCATTTCTGCCGCACCATGCGCTCATAGTCGTCGGAGTCGGCGCGGGAGCGTGCAAACCACAGGGCGCGGTAGCCATCAAGGTGCACATTCTCCCCGGTTTCGATCCAGCCGTAGATGTCGAGGCCGACACCGCCGATCGGCACCCGTTTTCCGATATCAACCGGATTCCACCCATGACATCGATGAGATTCTGGAATCCCGCAAGATCCACCATGGCGTAGTGGTTCAACTCCAGTCCCAGGGTCTCGAGACGGCCTCCTTCATCGCCTCCAGGCCGGCCTCCTTGCCTGGATAGAGGTCGGCATGGTCCTGCCCGAGCGTGTAGACGCCGTTCAGCATGCAGTCCTCACCGCAGCGGTAGCCGTCGGGATAGAGCCTCTTGAGTGGCGAACGGTCCGGGAACCACACGCCCATCAGGTGCGGGGCAGCCCGAGGAGCACCGTTCTCCCAGTCTCGACATCCAATGGAGGCCACGTTGATGGAGTCCGGCCGCAAGCCCCTCACGATCCGCAGCCGCGTCACGCCGAGCAGAAGGACGTTGTAGCGGCCACGTTTGGCCTCAGCGTCGCCGCCGCCTCCAGGACCTCGGCACATGCCCGGCTGCGGTGAATGCGCTGGCCCGCCAGGCTCGTTCCCAGCCCTGCAAGCAGAACCAGCCCCACGCACCCCAGTGAGGACCAGCCTGGCTCGCCGTGTCAGCTCCGGTGGCCGTGTCAGGCGCCAGGCGTCAATCAGGGCGAAAGCCACCCCGCGAACACCGCAGACGATCACTCTCATGGCGGCGGTCACCGGACCGCTCAGCAGCAGCCCGACGGTCGGCCCACGCCAAAGCAGCAGCCCCATGATGAGCAGGAAGCCCCCGGCCAGCAGGGCGCCCCAGATCCACCAGAGCCCCATCGGCCCAGGCCGCGATGACCCGACACGAACTGCGCCGAGCCAGGCGGCGGTGCACTCAGCAGAACCAGCCCGACGGCCCGTCGATTGCGCACGGCAGCCTCAGTAGTCGGCATGCTTCACTCCATGGGGGTCTCGGGCAAGAGGTTGGGTTCCCCCAGAGTGGCCCCGGGGGCATGCGCCTCGCGGCAGGCGCGCCGTCCAGAGCCCGAATTCGGCGGAAGGGTAGCCTTTTCTCCCATGAGCGACCAGCAGCGTGACCCTGACCTCGACTGGCTGTACCGCCGCGAGCCGACCCCAGAGGCCACTCGCATCTACTCTCCCGAGGAACAGGCGCGTCTGTCAGCCTCACGCCCCGCGCCAAGCCCGCCGCCCTGGCATACACCACAGCAGGCCTCGGGGTATCCCGCAGCCCAGCACGTCGCCCCACCCTCTGGCCCCCGGCCACCACGGCAGCCGCCTGGTGGCCGGGGGCTGGCCTGAACCGCGTCGCCGCCACCCCATCCACAGGATCATTGTGGCCCTGGTCCTGGCGTGGGTTGTGTTCATGGTGGGGACACCGATCTACGCCTGGACAGTCGGGAACACCGTCAAGACCGAGCACCAGGAACGCTCCCCCTGAGCAGCCGGGAACAGCCGTCCTGCTGGTTAGCTCAGATGGCCGGGATCAGCTGACCGAGCAGCAGCGCAGGGAACTTGCACGGGCGACACGGAGGACGCCGCACCGATAGCATGATGCTGCTGTACAAGCCCCCCTCGGGGAAGTCTGCTCTGATCTCACTGCCACGGGACTCCTGGGTGTCGGTTCCGGGCAAGGAGCAATGCGAAGCTGAACGCCGCCTACGCCTGGGGCGAGGGCGCCGCTGCTGATCCAAACCGTCGAGGAGAACACCGGAATTCGCATCGACGGATATCTGGAGGTCGGGTTCTTGGGTGTTGTGGAGGCGAGTGGACGCGGTCGGCGGCGTTGAGGTCTGCCCTCAGGAGCCGATCAATGATCAGGATTCCCACCTGGAGCTCCCGCAGGCTGCCAAACTCTGAACGGCAAGACAGCCCTGGGCTACGTCCGGATGCGCAAGGCCGATCCCGCGGCGGCGTCGGTCGCATGGAGCGGCAGCGGAGATCATCGGCAGGTGGCGAAGGCACTGAACCCATTGACGATCCTCAGCCCAGTCTCCTACTGGAACCTGAATCTGGCTGCCGCCCACACCCTGGGCAGGGGAACCGGCACGGGCCCCCTCAAGTGCTGGACGGCGTCCAGGTGTTCATGGGCTCCGCAGTCGGCTCAGGGTATTCGCTGAGCGTCCCGGTGTCGGACGCCAATGCGATGCGGGGCGACCAGAGCGTCATGATCTGGGACGAAAAGGCCAGCAAAGAGGTGATTCGACGCAGTCAGAGGGAAACACCGAGGTCCTGGCACAGTACTCGAAATAGTATGCGGTCTATGGGTAGCACAGTCCGACTCAAGGTTCTGAACCCATCTCCGGCTACCCTGAAAAAGGTCAGAGAACCCGAGGCAGAGGGAAGAACATTGAATCAAAAACGATCCAAAGCCAGCCTGGCGGCTCACCTTACCCTGGCAACACCGCACCAGACCAGGGCCTTGCAGGACGGGCAGGCACCACAGCAGCAGACGACAGCTGCTCCGACGAAGCAAGTCGAGACGCCCACGATCGTGGCCGGCGTTCTCGCTGGCGCTGCTCGTCGGTGGAGGCATCTTCGCCTGGTCACTGCTCCGTGGCGCAGCGCCTGCTGCCGCGAAGGACTTCCCAAGGACACCTTGGCTATGGTCGAGGTGAATCTCAATCCGGCAGCCGGCGACAAGCTCGCCGTCAGGGGATCTGGCGGCCAGTTCCCCATCCTCGCCGACGATATGAAGACCGCCGGCGACGACTACAAAGGCGGCTTTGCACAACGCCTTGAAGCAGCGGGACGCTTCCATGCCCGACTACGAGGCTGAGGTCGAAAGCCATGGCTCGGCGACTCCATCGCCCTGGGCGCTATCCAGGAGGGCAGGACGGAGACACCAACTTCCAGCCCGTGTTGTCCTTCCAGGTCACCGACAAGGACAAGGCCAAGCAGTCTCGTCGATAAGCACATGTCATCAGGACCAAGACCTTCTTCGTGGATGACCTGATGATTGTGACCAGTGAGCAGAGCAACCTCTCTGAGGAATCCTTGAAGAACGGCAATCTCACCTCCAATGAGAAATACAAGGCCGACATGGACAAACTCGGCCAGGGCTTCCTGGCCACAGCATGGGTCTCCGATGACCTGGTGAAGGAGACCGTTAAGGCCCAACACATCGACCTGCCCAAGAGCATGAACTTCCGCGCCGCCGCCGGCATCAAGGTCGAGGACGGAGCCCTGGCCCTGCGCACCATCGGCTGGTCGGAAAGCACCTTCTCCAAGAGCGGTGAGAAGGCAGCCGACCTCATGTCCGGGATGCCCGGTGACTGGTTCGGCTCGCTGTCCACCGCGGTCCAGTCAGACGCTGTCGACAAGCTCTGGGAAGGTCTGCAGGAAGACAGGAACTCTCGGGTCGCCGATTCCCTGCAGCAGCTGGGCATCACATCAGCCGATGATCTGCGCGCCCTCCTCGGCAAAGCAGGTTGGAGTCTCCATGGTAATCGATCAGAATCAGCCAAAGGTCGCACTGAAGGTCCGCACTGCACGATCCCGAGACGCACAAGGCGAAGATCGAGGATGTCATCAAACGCGCCTCCAACGGCTCGGCCACCGGCATCGAGACCACCGTCCAGGGTGACCTCGTCGTCACAACGTTCGGGATCGACTCGGATGAGCTGGGGTCGCTTCCCAAACTCGGTGACAACGAGGCCTACGAAGGCAGCCAAGGACGCCGGCGACGCCCAGGCGATCCTATGGGCAGATGTGCCGAAGATCCTTGACATGATCGAGGCCCAGAACTCAATGCCTTCTCTCCAGAGGTCAAAGAGAACCTGGCACCAATCAACGGCGTCAGCATGACCACGAAGCAGGGTTGACGACCACTACTCCGACATGTGGGTGCGCGTCACCACAAAGTGATCTGATCGGGCACTGTGAGGGCCTCAGGATTCCCAGGGCCCTCATGGCATCTCCCCCATCGCCGTGAGCGAATCGCCTCTCCCTTGGCGTGGGCTGCATCTCCGGAGAGCTCCTGGAACTGCACCAGCTGTGCCCGGAGCTTCTCATCACTGCTCCGAGTCCTCACAGCCAGGAGACCGGCGTTGCGGGCGTCGCCGATGGCCACCGTTGCCACTGGGACCCCCGACGGCATCTGCGATGGACAGCAGGGGTCCATGCCCTCCAGATGCCTCAGGGCGACCGGCACGCCAATCACCGGAAGGGGTGTCAGGGCGGCCAGCATCCCCGGCAGGTGAGCTGCGCCTCCCGCGCCCGCGATGATGACCTTGAACCCCCTCTCATGGGCGGTCCTTCCGAAGAGCCATCTCCTCCGGCATGCGATGGGCGCTGACAACGTCGGCGTGATAGCTGACGCCGAACTCGTCGAGCGCTGTGGCAGCTGCCTCCATGGTGGGCCAGTCGGAATCCGAACCCATCAGAATCGCGACATCAGGGCATCAGGTTCTCCCATCGGGTAGCGGGCTGCATGGCGGGCGCGGCTCACGGCCGAGCCCAGGTCAGTGTCGCAGGCGGTGACATGCCCCACCTTGCGTCCGGGCCGCACATCTTTGCCGTAAAGATGAACTGCAATCTCCCGGTCGCGAGCGAAGACAGTGCTGCAATGCGCCAGTCGAGATCCTGCTCCGCCCCGCCAAGCACGTTGTCCATGACTGCGACGGGCAGATCATGTCCGGTGCGCCGAGGGAAGCCGAGACCGCCCGGATGTGGTTCTCGAACTGACTGGTGCCGGGCCCCGTCGATGCTCCAGTGGCCGGTGTTGTGGGGCCGCATCGCGAGTTCGTTCACCAGGATCCTTCCATCACGGGCCTGCATCAGCTCGACCGCGAGCACCCCGATGACCCCAGCTCACCGGCGATCCGCAACCCCAGTTCCTGCAATGCGCTGGCCTGCTCTGCGGGAGCCTGGGCGCCGGGGTGATGGTCTCGACACAGAACCCCACTCCGCTGGAGGGTCTCCGACTACCGGATGAACGATGCACGCCTGCCGGGCAGAGCGGACGGCGATCACGGACGCTCCGCTCGAGAGTCGATGAACTCCTCCGCGAGAATCACCACCTCCTCACCGCGCTGAGATCTCGAGCTTCGCATCGAGACGGTAGTTGCGTCTCGCCGGGCCAGACAGTTCCAGACGCCTTGCCGTCGTATCCGCCACAGGGAGGTCTTGGCGATGACCGTACCCCCCGTGTCTCCCCCGAGGCGGTGAGCTCCTGGGGTGTGCGGCAGATGGCGAAGGCTGGGCATGAGCACGCCGAGCTCTGAGGTCGCTCCCTCATCCTCGCCTTATCCTGGGCGAATTCCAGGGGTTCGGGTCCAGGGCGGACGGCCACCCGGTCCTGCAGCGCCCGAAGATGCCGGGTGGGTACGTGTTCGTGATCAAGGTGATCACGTCACATCCGGATGCGAAGCTCTCCAGAGACCCCAGGTGCGTGTGGTCCCCGACGGTGGTGAGCGGCACGACCTGCGCCGCCGAGACGTCAGCGCCCTCGGCGAGCAGGCGAATCTCTATGCCGAGACCGATGGCGGCCTGCTGCATCATGCGGGCCAGCTGCCCACCGCCGATGATTCCAACACGGTAGCGACGATCCACGAGGCGGCAGTCCTGGGGCGTCCGGGAGATCCCTCTGAGAGTCCTCACTCGTCATCCGGCTCCCCATCGAAGATCAGGTCGGCGATGACGACATGAACCTTCTCGACCCTCGGGACATCGGGAAGATGGAGTGGCTTCTCTGCCGCAGTCTCCAGGATCAGCGTGCCGCAGCCGAACACCCGATCCCAGAAGGAGGCTCATAGTTGACGTTGTTGATGCTGCGGATCGGCAGGTCGTGTCCCGTCCTGTTCAGGATGCCCTTCCGCGTGATGATACGCCGATTGGTGATGGTATAGGTGGAGGTGTACCACCGCATATACGGCAGAATAACGAGCCAGATGACGATGATCAGATACAGGCCGATCAGGACATAGGTGCCGATGGGGCGGGCCTGTGTGGGCATCAACGCAATGCCGAGCCCGAGAACAGCCGTTGAGGCGATCAGAACAACGGCCGCCAGGGAGAGTTTTGACATGCGTGCGCAGGGTCAGCTGTATCTGCTCATCACGGGCCAGCAGTTCCTTGTTTCTCACCATGCCCCAAGTCTGTCATGGATTGGTCCATGCGGGCGTGGATCACGTCCGGCGGAAAAACCCGGACTCAGAGGCGGTTGCCATCTGAAGACGCCCGGAGCTCATCAATGCCCAGGCCGGTCCCGGAGACCTCGGTCGCGGCGTCACCACTATCCGCAGCTCCCGTTCCAATGGATGCCGCAGCGTTCCGGTATTCCCTGCGCATCTCACCCGATGCCTGCCAGCAGCCGTGAGAGACTGGAACCGGTTGAGAACCCTTCCAGAAGGCGCACAGGGTCCTCCGGCAGCCCGGCGATCCGCAGCGACGTGGCGGTCGGCACAGCAGTTCCCCTCAGGAATCGAGATGTTGACTCCGATCCCGATGACGGCGCGTGGCCCGTCAGGCGACTCGATGCGTTCGCTCAAGATGCCGCAGACTTTGCGGGGGTCGATGAGGGCGTCATTGGGCCCACTGAGCTGAACCCGTCGGCCACCTGCGAGGCTCATCAATGGTGTCGTGAACAGCCATGCCCGCCAGCAGCGAAAGCCACCCCACTGTGAGAGAGACAGGGCTCCGGGGCGAGCAGCACAGAAAAGGCCAGCGAACTGTCACGCGGCGCCACCCAGGTACGATCAGGCGTCCCCGTCCCGCGACCTGGTTCATGGTGGCGATCACGAGCCCTCACCAACCGCCAGGGCCTCCGAATCACGAGGAGTTCGTGGATCCCGTCTCATCAACCCAGCGGACCCCCGCGAAACATGTTCTCAGGCATGGCGGAACCCTACGTCACGGTCTCACCGGTTCCACCCTCAGGGGCCGTTGCGGACGCTAAGGTGCCATCCATGGAGATCGACATCCACACCACCGCTGGGAAAGCTGGCGAGACCTGGGGCGCCGCACTGACGCGGCCGTCCATGCGAGGCTCTGCCGAGGCAGTCGAGAAGCAGCATGCCAAGGCAAGATGACCGCCAGGAGCGGGTCCTGGCCCTGCTGGACGAGGGTAGTTTCGCCGAGCTTGATGAGTTCGCCCGGCATCGTTCGAAGAGCTTCGGGATGGATGCCCGCAGGCCGTATGGCGACGGCGTGATCACGGGGACGGGCGCAATCCACGGAAGACCGGTGTGCGTCTTCAGTCAGGACGTCACAGTCTTCGGCGGGGCTCTGGGAGAGGTCTATGGCGAGAAGATCGTCAAGATCATCGACTTCGCCCTCAAGACGGGCTGCCCGTTGATCGGTATCAATGAGGGCGGCGGCGCGCGAATCCAGGAGGGCGTGGTCTCCCTGGCGTTGTACGGGGAGATCTTCCGCCGCAACACACGAGCCTCAGGGTGATCCCGCAGATCTCGCTCATCATGGGGGGCCGCGGCGGGCGGGGCGTCTACTCCCCCGCGCTGACCGACTTCGTGGTGATGGTGGATCAGACCTCGCAGATGTTCATCACGGGCCCACAGGTCATCAAGACCGTCACCGGCGAGGACGTCTCCCTGGAAGACCTCGGCGGGGGGCGTACGCACTCCAGCACGTCAGGAAACTCCCACTATCTGGCCGCCGACGAGAACGATGCACTCCGGGATACGTTCGGGATCTGATCAGCTATCTGCCGCAGAACAACCTGGAGGATCCCCGGTCTGTGACGACGCCGAGGTGGATCTGACGATCACCGATCACGATCGACAACTGGACCAGCTGGTTCGACAGGGCCAATCAGCCTTACGACATGCGCGAGATCATCCACAACGTCCTCGACGACGACGAGTTCCTGGAGGTCATGGAGCTGTTCGCAGGCAACGTCATCACCGGATTCGGTCGGATTGAGGGGCGTCCCATCGGCATCGTCGCCAACCAGCCCACCACCCTGGCAGGCTGCCTGGACATCGACGCCTCAGAGAAGGCCGCCAGGTTCGTCCGCACCTGCGACGCCTTCAACATCCCAGTGCTGACGTTCGTGGATGTTCCGGGTTTCCTGCCCGGGGTCGGGCAGGAGCATCAGGGCATTATCCGCAGAGGCGCCAAGCTGATCTTCGCCTACGCGGAGGCAACGGTTCCTCTCATCACCGTCATCACACGCAAGGCCTACGGTGGCGCCTATGTGGTGATGGGGTCGAAGCATCTGGGGGCCGACGTGAACTTCGCATGGCCCACCGCCCAAATCGCGGTGATGGGCGCCCAGGGCGCGGTCAACATCCTGCACCGCAGGGAGGCTGGCGGAGGCCGAAGATCCAGAACAGCGCAGACAGGAGCTGATCACCGAGTACGACGACGAGCTGGCGAACCCCTATGTCGCCGCGGAGCTGGTTACATCGACCAGGTGATCTACCCCACGAGACCCGAGCCCAGATCATCCGGGTACTGCGGCTGCTGAGGATGAAACGCGAACAACTGCCGCCCAAGAAGCATGGGAACATTCCGCTATGAACGCCACGTACAGCATCAGTGCGGGTGGGGCCACCGACGAGGAGCTGGCTGCCCTCATCACGGTCCTCCAAGCCCATGCCATGGTTCATGACCGACTCAAGGCAGCCGATGATCGTCCTCTCGCGGGCGGCTGGAAGTCCTACTATCGGGTCGTGCGGCAGCAGCTGGCCTTCGGGCGTGACGCCTGGCGCACCTCCATTCGATTCTGATGAGATTCATGCTGCCTCGAAGTCGCCGTCACGACTGGAGTTGCTGCGCCGCTGCGAGCCTGAATCCCGGGTTCACGCCAGTCTTGTCGACGAGTCGAGGCATCACGGAATCACAGCCGGCCAGGCTGGCACTCCGGCTTGCCGAGGCGAAGGGAGGTGCCGTCGCTAAGCGGGTGATCGGCGACAGCATCGTCGTGGCCTGCGACTCGGTCGCGAGTTCGAAGGCAAGGCCAGGGGCAAGCCACGCACCCCAGAGCCGCGTTGGAGCAGTGGAGACGCATCCGGGGCCGTCAGGGGTGCTGCACACGGGTCACTTCGTGTTGGTGCGCTCTGGGGCAGACCCGAAGCGCGCTGCGCACAGCATCCACCGTCGTGAAATTCGCTGATGTCACTGACGAGGAGATCACCGCCTATGTCGCCAGCGAGGAGCCGCTGTGGGTAGCGGGAGGATTCACAATCGACGGTCTGGGAAGCGCCTTCGTAACAGGCATTGAGGAGACCCACACAATGTGGTGGGCATCTCTCTGCCACTGCTGAGACAGATTCTCATGGACCTCGAGGTCGACTGGCCAAGTCTGTGGAGAGAATCTAGGCGCTCCCTGTCCCGTGCCCGCAATCTGCCCTCAACGTGGGCGATCCGGTTGTATTGGTCGAACACGAGTTCATCACCGAGCCATCGGGAAAGGTCAGGGCCAGGCCACCGTTGTCGGTGTTGACTGGGTTCAGGCCACAGGAAGACACCATAGGGTGCCAACGCTCTGGCGGCTGTCCGCAGTACGTTGCCGCGGTCATCGCGAGGTGAGGCAGGACGATGGGGTCTGGGTCGGGAAGCTTGAAGTCGAGCACCGCGAAGTAGGCGACGCCTGACTCGTGGGCGCCGGGTACACCACCGGCACTCCAGCCAGGTGGGCGGCAGCGCAGGCGACCCCGGAGCCGAGGACACAGCCCATGGTCTGGGACCCCCTCCAGTGAGAATCCCCGGCGGGAGAACTCGGGGATGCCAGCCTTCCTGCCTTTCTCCACCCCCGGTCATGATGGGTGCCACAGCGGGATCGCTGGGGGCCGTACATGGGGTTGGCCCACGACCACAGCCAGGTGTTGTCCTGGTGTGAGGAGGTGCCGATCAGAGCCACCTCAATTCTTGCTCTCCGATCCCACAGCCTCCGCTGGGTGGTGTCAGCCCGCCAGGCTGTCCTCTCCCCACGTAATTGCGCAGTACCTCGTGACCTTCCAAGGCAGGCAGGGCAGAAATCAGTCAGGGCGTCGATCAGGGTCACGGGCACGCATCTATGGTTACAGACGGCCAGTTCACCGGTTGTCGATTGTCAACCAGGTTTCCGACACAAGACGGTCACTGCCGAAACAAATGAAAATACCGTAGCCAGGCCTGTATTCCGGGTCCCGCCACTCCGAAGACGGTGTTATCGCCGGTTGACCGCCCCCGAGAGAGACTTGAAGCCAAGTGGTCCGGAGCATCAGAATTGGATCATGTCTCTTCCTGCCCGCTCGCCCCTGACGGATGTCGGGGGCGTGCTGCCAGGATTCTCGACCAGGCCCAGGCGATGGCCGATCAGCTGCGTGCTGAGACGCGCGCCGAGGTGCTGGAGATCCTGCGGCGGCATGAGGCGGAGCGGCAGGCAGCCGACGATCTGGCGGCCGAGAACGCCGAGGCCCGGCAGGAGGTGGCCCGCTCTCGCGAGCAGGTTCAGCAGCGCCTGGCCCACGCCGACACAGAGGCCCAATCAACGATGCGGGAGGCCACCGCCATGCCGCCCGCCTGGTGGCAGGGGCCGAACGCAGCTGCGAGCAGCTGCGTTCGGAGGCGCATGAGGCCGAGCAGATCCGGGAGGCCGCGCGCGCGGGAGGCCGAGCAGATCATCGCCGGAGGCCAAGGACAAGGCATCGCGGCTGCTGGAGGCCAAACGTATCGAGCAGGAGCAGCTCGACACCAGCCTGGCGGAGCGGGAGCGCACGGTCACGCAGCAGTTGGCAGAGCGCCAGGAGGAGGCGGAGACCGAGGCTCAGAGGCTTCTCGACGAGGCACGTGAGGAGGCCACCCGAGATCGTCGAGGACGCCAGGGGTGGAGGCAGAGGAGGTCAGGGCGGAGACCAGGCAGTGGCGCCGCAGGACAGTCGGCTCCGCCGAGCAGGCCGTCACCGACGCCGAGAAGCAACGTGAGGGAGCTGCTGACCTCAGCCACGAGGAATCAGACCGCATGCTCGCCGAGGCCACCTCGCAGCTGGGTGGACCAAGCAGACGGTGGCGGAGTTGCGCGGCAGCGTGGGCAGATCTGGAACGCCGTCGGCTGGACGCCGAGTCGGAGTTGGTGCCTGGATTCAGGAGCAGCGCGCGAAAACCTGAGGCCCACGTCGCCGCCCGCCAGCATGAGCTGGCTGTTGCGGAGGCCCGCCGCAGTCACAGCCGTCAGAGAAGCGAACGAACGTGTCGGGACGCTGCTGTCCACAGCCGAAATCGAGGCGGAGCGCACCCGAAAGTCCGCGGACGCTGAGGCGCAGAGCCGCCGCCGGGCCGCGCAGGAGGAGTCTCGGGATCTCATGGAGCGGGCGAATCAGCTGCTGTCCTCGGCACGTGAGGAGGCACGCACGCTGAGGGAGCAGGCGGTCTCGGAACTCGATCAGCTCTATTCAGAGCATTACACGAAGCTGCGGGCCGACCGTGAGGCCGCCACCCGCGAAGTGGCTCAAGCCCGCGCCAAGCGGACCAGGTCCGCACGGATGCTCGCCGACGCCTTGACGAGGCCCGCGCAGAAGTAGCACTCCTCGCTAAGCAACGCGCCGAGATCACTTCACAACTAGGTAAATTGTCCGGGGTCATTGAGGCGTTGGCCGTCCCCGGCGAGGAGGAACTAGGAGACAGATGACCGACGAAACATTCGCAACGGTGCGCAGAGGGTATGACCCGCACAGGGTGGACTCTGTGCTACGCCGTATGCGGCAGACGCACGCTCGCAGCGCTTCGGAGGCGGCCACCCAGACCGTCGAGATCAATAAGTTGAATCAGGCACTGGAGGCCTCTGCAGAATCGCGTCAACAGCCTGCAGCAGAAGGTCACGACCCTACAGTCACGCAGCTGTCGGAGGCCCAGACGAATGCCAGCCCTGTCCGGGCAGGGGGCAAACTGATTTCAATGCCTTTGGGGGACCGCATCTCCCAGATGCTCAACCCTGGCGCAGGCTGAGTCGAGGATATCCGTGCTCGCGCCCAGCAGGACGCCGAGGCCATGCAGATGCAGGTCGCGCACGAGGCGGAGCACGCCCGCAACGCAGCCGACGGCTACGCCACGGAGACCCGATCCAAGGCGGAGTCGGATGCGGCCGGGTGCTGGAGCAGGCCAAGCGTGAGGCCGATGAGCTGCTGAGACCACGCGGATCGCGAAGCATCGGCTCGTCGCCGGGAGGCAGAGGCCGTGTTTGAGAAGCAACGCGCAGCCGCCGGTGCCGCCGCAGCCGAGTTCGAGGCGACCCTGGCCGAGCGCAGGGGCGCGCCACTGCCGAGTTCGCCACACAGATGGCCAACCACGAGCGGGCTCTGGCCGTGGCCAATGACAAGCTCACCGAAGCTCAAACCGAAGCCACCCGGGTGCTGGAGGGAAGCCCATGCCGCGGCAGAGGAAGAGCGGGAGAAGGCAGCCACCGAAGCGAAGAATCGGCTTGAGAACGCCCGCGTGGCCGCTGAGCGGGTCAAGCGAGATTCGGAAGCGTGAACTCAGTGCGCTTGCCGCCCGTCGCGACTCCATTACCGAGCAGTTGGCCAATGTCCGACAGATGCTGTCCACTCTGGGCGGCAGCGCTCTGGCAGCAAATCTCAATCCCGGAGGGGACGAGGAATAGTCACTCGCGGTCTGTGCGCAGGCTCAGGGCCGACAGGGTCACCGGAGACGGTGAAAGCCTCTGCCACGGGCCTCGGTGGAATAGCAGCGAATCCTGCCCGTCAGCCGTGATCTCGAATCCGGCGGCGGGCAGGTTCTGTCTCAGCCATGCGGCGATCCTTTCTCCCGGGGGGGATGTGATGGTCATCGTGACGTTCGTGCCGAGATCCACCCGATCGCGGATCACCATGCCCGCGGGCAGCACTAAAGCGGACGGGCCGTTGCGAAATCCCAGCTGCGCCAAGGTGACGCCGTCGCTGGGCACGCTCACCGACACCCTCGGCTCCGGGTCCTGGCAGCTCTGGTGGCGGGGTGGTGCAGCCAGCTGGGGCGATCACAGCCAGCAGCCCCGCAAAGCGCCTCACCATGCCACCAGGTCGAAGACGACGTCTTCTGGCTGGGCCAGGCAGACCCTGATCTGGGCTTCCAACCGTTTCCTGCGGGGATGCGGCAGCCGGTCAACGGGGAACCAGCCGAGGTCGCTGGCCTCACCGTCGCCGACGCTGGGCGAGCCACCAATGATGCGTCCCTGGAAACCATGGTCCAGGAATCGGCACCTGTCCCCGTTGGGGTAGGTGATCTCATCCATCACATCAACCCAGAGCAGCCGTTCAACGGCAATCTCAATGCATCCCTCCTCCCAGGCCTCCCCGCAACGGTCTGGGCTGGATGCTCCCAGCTCGACGATGCCCGCGATCACGTCCCATTCACCGGTGTCTGCGCGCTGGAACGCAGCACCTCCCTTCCCCCTTGAGGCCGCCACGCAGATCACGACGCTGGCCCCCATCAGCCAGAGGGGTCGTGCCCGATGTGACGGCGAGGTCGACGATGTACTCGGGGGTAGGCATGGGTTAGGGTAGTGTCGCTTTTTGCCTCAAGGACCATCGACCTCACCACCTCCACTAGACTCCGGCGAGAGACCCTAACTGGAGGCGCACTGGTGAGCAACGACGCCATCTCAAGGTTCTGATCGCCAACCGTGGCGAGATCGCGGTGCAGGGTGATCCGGGCTGCCCGTGATGCGGGCATCGCGTCAGTGGCGGTCTACGCCGACTCCGATGCCTCACTCCCTGTTCGTGCGGCTCGCTGACGAGGGCCTTCTCCCTGGATGGCGCCACGCCGGCGGACACCTACCTCAACATGGACAAGCTGTTGAGCATCGCAGAGCGAGCTGGCGCTGACGCTATCCATCCGGGATACGGCTTCCTGGCTGAGAACGCTGATTTCGCGCGGGCAGTGCAGGAGGCCGGGCTGATCTGGATCGGGCCGGGCCCGGAGGCCATCGAGTCTCGGGGACAAGGTCAGGGGCCCGTCATCGCGCAGCGCGTGGGTGCCCCTCAGGGTGCCGGGCACCCCTGATCCGGTGGCTGATGCCGACGAGGTGATCCGCTTCGCGGAGGAGCACGGGCTTCCATCGCCATCAAGGCTGCCTTCGGCGGTGGCGGGCGGGGCTTGAAGGTTGCCCGCTCCGTGGAGGAGTCCCGGAGCTCTTCGAGTCGGCAACTCGCGAGGCGATCACCGCCTTCGGCCGCGGTGAGTGCTTCGTGGAACGCTATCTGGACAAACCCCGGCATGTTGAGACGCAGTGCCTAGCTGATGCCCACGGCAACGTGGTAGTGGTCTCCACCCGGGACTGCTCACTGCAGCGACGTCACCAGAAGTTGGTGGAGGAGGCTCCCGCCCCATTCTTGACTCCGGAGCAGCTGGAGCTGCTGTACTCGTCGTCGAAGGCGATCCTCAGGGAGGCCGGCTACGTCGGGGCCGGAACCTGTGAGTTCCTCGTCGGGCAGGATGGCACCATCTCGTTCCTTGAGGTCAACACCCGGCTGCAGGTGGAGCATCCGGTCTCGGAGGAGGTCACGGGCCTGGACCTGGTGCGAGATGTTCCGCATCGCCTCAGGGAGGCTCTGGGCTACGAAGATCCCATCGTCACCGGGCACTCCATTGAGTTCCGCATCAACGCCGAGGATGCCGGACGTGGCTTCATGCCGGCCCCCGGCACCCTGGTGAAGTGGCATGCCCCCACCGGTCCAGGTGTGCGGGTGGATGAGGGCTATCACGCCGGAATGACCGTTCCTGGGGCCTTCGACTCTCTGATCGCGAAGGTGATCGTGACCGGGGCGACCCGGACGCAGGCGCTCGCGCGGGCGCGGCGGGCACTCGCCGAGTTGCAGGTCGAGGGGATGCCCACCGTGACGCCCTTCCGCAGATGGTGCTGGAGGATCCGGCATTTGTCGCGGCCCATGAGGACTTCACGGTGCACACCCGCTGGATTGAGACGGAGTTCGAGGGTGAGATTCCCGCCTACACCGGGGTGTTGGGTGAGGCTGAGGATCTGGGGGCGCCTGAGGTGATAGCGGTCGAGGTCAATGGACGGCGGATGGAGGTGAGACTGCCAGCCAGCTTCGGCTCCCACCGTCCCGAGCAAGACGCCGAGGAAGCCGACGAGCGGGACCGTGGAGGGGCTCGTGTGAAGCTCCCTCCGGCAACGGGCTGGTCTGCCCATGCAGGGCACCGTGGTGAAGGTCGCAGTGGACGAGGGTGAGGTGGTTCAGGAGGGCCAGGTTGTTGCGGTGATAGAGGCCATGAAGATGGAGCAGCCCATCCACGCCCACCGCCCCGGGCAGATCACGAAGCTAGGCATTGAGGCTGGAGCGGCCGTCGGCTCCGGCGATGTGCTGTGCGAGATCGTCGATCCGGAGTGAGCAGGCCAGTCACTGAGCTGACGGGAGGCTGAGCCGCTGGTCCATGTCCAGTGCGGGAAGCGCAGCAGATGGGATATTGACGATCTGCGCCGGAACACCCGCGACGGTGGTGCGTGGGGGCGCATCCTTTTAGCACGACAGAGCCTGCCCCGATCTTGGCGCCCTCACCGACCCTGATGTTACCCAGAACCTTGGCGCCGGCACCGATCATGACGCCGCGTCCGATCTTGGGATGCCGGTCGCCGCCGACCTTGCCTGACCCGCCGAGCGTGACCTCGTGAAAAGCATGGGAAGTCGTCCTCCACGACAGCGGTCTCACCGATCACGACGCTGGTGGCGTGATCGAACATGATGCCCTTGCCGATCCGGGCGGCAGGATGGATATCGACTGCGAAGACCTCCGAGATGCGTGACTGCAGGTAGAGGGCCAGGGCGTGGCGGTCGCGTTCCCAATAGGAATGCGCAACCCGGTAGGCCTGGATGGAGTGGAATCCCTTGAAGTACAGCAGCGGGCTGGAGTACCCAGGGGCTGCTGGATCGCGATACACCACAGCCTGCAGGTCTGCACGGATGGCATTCTGGATGCTTTCCTCCTCCCGCAGAACATCGAGGATGATGTCGCGGAGGCTGAGCGCAGGCAGGGTCGCGTTGTCGAGTTTCGCCGCCAGAATGTAGGCGAGTGCCGTCTCCAGGTTGGGTTGACTGAGCACCACGTGGGATAGGAATCCTGCCAGCAGAGGCTCGTTCGCGGCGGCCTGGGAGCATTCCTCCCGAATGGCCTCCCAGATTAGGTGATCAGCGACGATGCGGGCGGGGTCCATGGCTTCTCCAGATCGTTTGGCGACTGCTTGCCTGAGGGAACGCTTCAACTGCCCTCTTGTATTCCCAGACCACTTGGCGACCCCATCCAGGACGGTTCTCCGGCCCGGGTAGGCTCATTCCATGACTATGCAGTTGCGTGACGCCCAACGCGACGAGTTCTGCAGGGTGCTGACGATGGTGCAGCCCGATTCCCCGACGCTGTGCGCTGGATGGACGGCTTTCGACCTGGCGGCACATGTGTGGCTCCTCAATCATGGCCCCCTGTCCTGGCCCGGCCTGTTCCTGCCGCCATTCGCATGGCTCACCACACGGGAGATGAGCCGGGTGAAAGAGCGTTTCTCTTATGCCGGGCTCATTGAGGAGATCCGCACCGGGCCGGCATCACTCAGATGCATCCCACCGATTCCGGAGAGGATTACCGCCACGCCCTGGGCGAGTATTTCATCCACACCGAGGATGTGCGCCGCCCGAATCGAATGCCGAGACAGGACATCTCCACCGACCTGGCAGAGACTCTGTGGAAACGCCTCAGGGTTGCGGCCCGGCTGTTGCATCCACTGGCGTTTCCTGGGAGTTCCAGACCCACAGGGGCGGCCGCGGCGGATCGGTCGGCGCACCCCTCGAAACGCATCACGGGCGAGGCCCGCTGAGCTGCTGTTGTGGGTCTACGGACGCACCGACACGGCTTTTGGGTGTCGGTGGTCTCGCTGTAACCCGTCGGCTCAGGGAACCAGGAAGAAGGTCTTCCGCCGTCGTCTGAGACGGTGGAGACCTGCCGAATCTGCTTCCCTCCCGGGTGGAGATGAGCATCACATGCTCTCCTCCCTGCTGCTCCACCTCGCTGATGCGCAACGACTCAAAGCCGCCGCTGCCCTCAATGAGGGTTCTCAGGGCCTTCAGACTCTCCTGCGCCTGCATCCGGTCCTGCGGATTCCGATACAGCTGGCAGAGCGAGCCCACCTCGCTGTTCTGGGCGGACGCAATCAGCTCTTTGACGACAGCCTCGGCCGAGGCTTTCCCCTGACCGCCGACACACTCCGAGGAGGGCGTCGACGCGCCAGAAAGAGCATCCGCTGCCAACAGCGCAGCAAACAGCAGAGGATACCCATTCTCAGACCTTGTGCGCGACCACGTATACCCCTTACTCCTGTGCCGTTCCAGGAGCTATAGACAATTCTCCACCCACCCGCTTGTAAGGATTGTGACGCGAAACTGGGTGGGTTCGGTCCTGATCGTAATGCGTAGGGTAGTTGCGAATAGGGGTGAGCTCGGCGACTCACTCGCCGGCGGTGCGCACCCCGATGGTGAGCAGCAGGTTGGCATAGAGCCGCTGGTCCGCCGAAATGATCACGACGGTGACGATCCTCGGCTTTCGCCGCGTCGTAGAAGTCAGCGAGGAATCTCGTCGAAGGTCACGCCGGGAGTTCTGCGCGGTACTCATCGTGGGCCGGGATGCTGTCCGGCCTCTCGACGCCGACGGCAGCTGCCGCCGGCACCATCAGGCTGGCCCGCTCAATGGGCACGGTGTTCTTCAACACCTGCAGGATCTGGGTGACGTTCAGCAGGCCTGGAGCAAGGTTCAGGTAGATGCGTTCCGCCGCGGCCAGGGGCCCCACGGCCGCCGGATGGTTGCCGTCGTAATGAGGATCCTGCCGCTGTGTCCGCTGCGCGCGAGTGCGCTCAGCAACTGGGGGTGAAGCATCGGTCCGTGAGAGCATTGTCAGTGTCTCTCGTGGATTCTCGTATGATCAGTTCCGGGTGCCAGAAGGGTGTGGCGGGCTGGCCCGCCATTGATCAGCTCCGCCAAGTGGGCGACGGCGTTCTGCCCGACTTCCAGATGTGGCTGACGAAGCGTGGTCAGCGGCGGCTGAAAGCAGTCGGCCCCCTCCACATCGTCGAAGCCCACCACCGCGGCGTCCTCCGGCACCCGACGGCCGTTCTCCGCCAGCCAACGCAGGGCTCCGAGGGCCAGGTGGTCATTGCTGGCAAACAGGGCGTCCACATCGCCGGGGAACAACTCCCCCAGCTCATATCCGCTACGGGGAGCCCAGGGAGCCGGCGGACACCTTCGCGGGTTCCACCCCAGCTCTCTCGCAGGCGGCCAGGAAGCCCGTCGCGTCGTTCGTGCGCATCAAACCAGTCAGAGGGGCCGCAGATGTGCAGCAGCCGTTTCCGGCCATTGGATGCCAGGTGCTCCGTCGCGACCCTGGCCCCCAGTTCCTGATCAATGGCAACCGAGGCGACATCGTCGGGCAGGCCGTTGCTCTGCCCCACAAACACTGCGGGGGATGCGTCCGTGGATCACGGACACCAGGTCAACTGACTGCCGGTGCCCACCGGGGACCACGATGCCGTCAACACCGAGCGGCACCAGCTGATCGAGTGTCGAGGCCGCGCTGTCGGGAGCACCTGCCACGGAGGTCTGGTATCCAAGACTGCCGAGTTCGGAGACCAGGGACAAGAAGGTGCGGGCGTGACCGCCGAACAGCGGCGTGGCGTGACGATGTGGATGACGCCCGTGCGTCGTCTCGACAGGGGAGCGGGCTGCAGGTTCGGGCGATAGCCGAGCTCCTCGACGGCCGCGAGCACTCGTTCCCGGGTCTCCGGGGCGACGACGCTGGCCCCTCGCGACCCTGGACACTGTCTGGCTGGACACCCCGGCAAGTTTCGCGACATCTGCGAGGCGCTCGCCTTCCGGGAGGCTCATGGCTGAGTGGCTCCGGGTGAGCTGTTGCCGCAATCACCTGGTTCCTCTCCTCATGCGTCGGGTGACAGAGATCTCAAACTGAACGAGCAGCGAACCCAGGGTTGATGCCTCGGCCGGGCCTGCCAGAACAGGGGATGCCGAGGGCCTGGGCGGTCAGGTCGCACAGGAGCCCATTTCTGGAGCCGCCACCGACCATGTTGAGCTGCGTCGGCGGCTCACTAGTCAACTCTGTCAGCGCCCGGGCAGCGGGCGTAGCGTTCTGCGAAGGACTCCGCACAGCGCTCTCACCAGCTGACCCTGGCTGATCTCGGACGGGGCCCCGCGGCATGCAGGGCAGCGGTGACACGAGCCACACATCGATCCGGGGTGCGCAGATTGGGGTCGTCCGGGTCAATCAGCACTCCAGCGATTCCGCCTCCCCAGCTGCTGCCACCAGGGCGACGATGTCGCTCTCCAGGCCCGCAGCCTGCCAGTCTCGCTGGCATTCCTGGAGGATCCACAGGCCCGTGATGTTGAACAGTGGCCGCACCCATGGTCGGCGCGTGCCTCATTGGTCAGCCCGAGGTCGCGGGCCTTTTGACTGAGGAGGGGCTCATCACGCAGCACACCGAGAACGGACCAGGACCCAGCAGACAGAAAGTAGACAGCGTCTCCTTCTCGTTGCAGGGCGGCGACGGCGCAGGCGAGGTCATGGGCACCGGCCCTCACCACAGTGAGCTGTTCCAGACCGGGGATGACGCAGGGCCCGGCGATGGTGTGCTCTCTCGTCAGCTCCCCCACCCAGGTGCGGGGCAATCCCAGGGCGTCAAAGACTTCATCCGCCCAGGCATCCGCCCCGGGGGCGCACAGCCCCGAGGTGGAGGCGATCGAACAGGACCAGCCACGCCGCCGGACAACCCGAGAATGTGAAGTAGTCGGGGAGCCACAGGATCTGGTCGGTTCGCGCCGCCAGCTCGGTTCCTCGGTCTGGTAGGCGAACAGCTGGTTTGCCGTGTTGATGGTGGCCGGGGCAATCGGTCAGCTCCCAGGCTGAGGCCTCCGGCAGCCGCTCCTGGAATGCCGTCAGGGGTTCGGCTGGTCCGCTCGTCGTGCTAGCAGCGTCCAGAGGTCAACGGGTTGGGTCCTGGTCGGGGGAACCCAGTCGACATCCCCAGGTGTCGACGCTCACCGATGATGCGTCCGGGAACTGGGCCACGGCGAGGTCGCGAGTCCCTTGATGACCTCCTCCCGAGATCACGTCCAGGTTCCAGGTGAGATAGCCGTCACGCATCGCTGGAGTGTGAGGGAATCGGTGGACCTCGGTCTCAGTGATGCGTCCGTCGGACAGTACGCCGGCGATCACACGACCAGACGAAGAACCGAGGTCAACGGCGAGGGCGGTGGCGGTCACGGGTGGCTCCTGGGCGGTGGTGATTGAGGAACAGGGTGGGGCGGGCCTGCCAAGACCCGCCCCGACGGATCGGTCAGCCGTATAGCGGGCCGAACTGGGCGCAGGCCCGGTAGATCGGCCCCCTCAAGGCTGGCCGTGCCGAAACTCGAGCCAGTTCTTCGGCCGGAAGATCTGGTCGGCGGGCACGTTGTGCATATTGACCGGGATGCGCAGCATGGCGGCCAGGGTGATGAGCCGAGCTCCGATATGGCCGTAGGAGATGGCCCCATGGTTGGCGCCCCAGGCATTCATCACGTCGTAGACACTGGTGAATGCACCCTCGCCTGTGAGGTTCGGCACGAACCAGGTGGTGGGCCAGGTACGGTCGGTGCGGTTCTCAATGGTCGTCGCCACCTCGTCGGGCAGTTCGACGGTGTATCCCTCAGCGATCTGCAGGACGGGCCCGAGGCCGTCGACCAGGTTGATGCGACACATGGTGACGGGCACGTCGCCCGCGGAGCGGAAATGCGTTGAGATGCCGCCACCCGGGAAGTACTCGTAGGTTGCGGGATGGAAGGTGGCTCCCGCCAGCATCGCCTCCCGGTCCTCCTCGGTGATCTCCCCACCACGGCTTGATGACGTGCTCGCCGTCACGCACGGCCGCAAAAGACCCGTCGAGGGTGGTCGGACCGGAGTTGCGCAGGTCGATGAAGCCGCCGGCGGCCCGGCCTTCAAGCTCATATCCCGTGACACGTTTCACAGCCTCCGGGGACCAGTAGGTTCGCACGTCGCTAAAAAGAGCTGGGCGGTGTTGGTCAGCAGGTAGTTGAACAGCATCGAGGCGCCGTTGAGGAGTCATTCTCTGTGGCCAGGATGTAGGGGCCGGGTGCCATTCCCAGTCAAAGGTGGTGTTGAGGATCGTCTCCATCAGGTCGCCGTTCGGGAACCCGTCGGTCCACTGCCTCTGCCCCTGGAAGCCGGCGACGAGGGCGCCACGCCCCAGAGCCTCCTCACCCCAGCCCTTCTCGGCCAGCCTGGGGTTGCCCGCCATCAGGTCGCGGGCGATCAGTGCCATCTTGACGGAGTAGGCCCACCAGTCGTCGTGCTTCTCGGAGCTTCTGGTTGTGGGGCGGGTTGAAGTCCTCACCCTGCTTGAAGTTCTCTCGCACCCAGACCAGAGCCCTTCTCAAAATTCCTCGACGTCGTAGATCTCTTCATTCACACGACGTGCGAACTCGCTCATGTCGACGTACTCGTTGCGCATGCCCAGGTACTTGGTCCAGAACTCGTCCTTGACGACAGAGCCCGCGATTCCCATCGACACCGCACCCATCGACAGGTAGGAGCGGCCCTTCATCTGGGCCACGGCGAGCCCGCAGACGGCGTAGTCGAGGAGTCGCTGCCGAACCTCGTCGGGGATGCTCTCGTCGTCGGCGTCCTGGACATGCTGCCCGTAGATGCCGAAGGCGGGTATCCCCAGCTGGGTGTGCCCGGCGAGCGCGGCGGCAAGGTAGACAGCACCGGGTCGTTCGGAGCCGTTGAAGCCCCAGATGGCGTGAGGGATGGTGCGGTCCATGTCCACGGTCTCGGTGCCGTAGGCCCAGCAGGGTGTGACCGACAGGGGTGAGGCCGACGTTCTCCCTGCGGAATGTGGCCGCAGTGGCCTGCGCCTCAGCCACCCCTCCGATAGTCGTGTCGGCGATAACGCACTGGACGGGATCGCCATCCGGATAGCGAAGTTCCGCCTCGTACAGCTCAGCAACGCGCTTCGCCATGTTCATGGTCTGGTCTTCGAGGCTTTCGCGCACTCCGCGGCGACGGCCGTCGATGATGGGGCGGATACCGATCTTCGGATGGTTCGTCATGGGTTTTCCCTCACTTCGATGGTGGTTGATGGACGACTATTCCGGCGCTCCGAGCTGACGGTTCTCACGACGCGGAAATTCGGTCAGGTGCAGGGTGCCTCTGCCGGGTGGGCAGAGACCCGCCCGGCAGGCACCGGAAGATCACTCGTAGAGGGTCCTGGGCGATCATGGGGTCGTTGATGTTGTTCTTGTCGTACCAGGCGAACCCGGAGTCGATGGTGGGCGGCAGCTCCATGCCGTTGGCAGCTTTGATGGCCGCGATGACGGTCTCGTAGCCCCATCTTGACGGGAGCCTGAGTGATGGCGCCCGCCTCTGTTCCCCTGCCTTGATGGCTTCGAGCTGAGCCTTGCCGGCGTCGAAACCCGACCACGGTGAGCTTCTTGCCGGACCTCGTTGGCTCCCTGGAGGGCCCCCAATGGCGGCGGCCTCGTTGAGCCATAGATGCCCGCTGATGTCGGGGTTCGCTGATGATGACGCCTTGGCGGTGTCGGCGGCGAGGCCTATCTCACTCGCGTATTGCGGCTCCAGGAGCTTGATGTCGGGGGCGTTGAGCTGCATCCATTCCTGGAAGCCCTCGCAGCGCTGCTTCCGGAGGCCGAGGTCTGGTCGTGGCAGACCAGGCCGACAGTTCCCTCTCCTCCCAGCAGTTCGGACATGTGCTTGGCCGCCTCCGCCGCGGCAGACCTGTTCTCGGTGGAGACGGTGGTCTTCGGAATGGTCGAGTCCACTCCCGAGTCGAAGGCGACCATCCGAGATTTCAGCTCTGGATCTCCTCCAGAACCGGGCCTGCAGCATCCGAGTCGAGGGCGGCAAAATCCGATGGCTGCAGGCTTTTTGAGACAGCGCGGTCCTGAGCTGGTCGAGTTGCTGCTGCGTCGCCCGCTCGTTGTCGGGACCGACGAATTCGATCTTGTAGTTGAAATCCTTGCCCTGCCTGCTCAGCACCCTGTTTCACGGCCTGCCAGAAACGATGCTGGAAGCCCTTGGAGACCAGATAGATGGTTTTGGTCCCATCTCCCTGGGGGACATCAGCACTGTTCGAGGAGGACACAGAGGGCGCGGCGCTAACCGGTGTGGAGGCGGACGCCCTGCTGGTTGCCTGCGCCACTCGGAGGTGGAGCAGGCTGCGAGCCCAGGACCAGCGCCGACGACAGGGCCAGTGCAGAGCGCATCATGCGCATGGTTGTTTCCTTTCGTGTGGTGTCGCGAGGCTGCCATCTCAAGTCTCAAAGCGCGTTCGCGGCCCGTTTGCGACGGAGGATATCGGCATAGACGGCAAGCAGACACGACAACCCCTGTGACGACGAACTGCCACTGCTGCTGGACTCCCATCATCTGGAGACCAACGGTCAGCGTCATCATCAGGAGAGCGCCGGCCATCGTCCCAATGATGTTGGCGCGCCCACCCGGCTGGAGGAGTGCCGCCAATCACCACGGCCGCGATGACCTGCAGTTCCATGCCGAGGCCCTCCGCCGGCTGCACGAAACCGAAACGCGCAGAGTAGAGGATGGCTCGAAAGGCGGTGAAGAGGCCCGGCTGCGACATAGACCAGCAGCTTCCACTTCTTGACATCAATGCCGCTCAGGCGGGTGGCCTCCTCATTGGAGCCGATGGCAGGGCGTATCGGCCGAGCAGAGTCTTGCTGAGCAACACGGCGAAATGATCCGAGAATGACGAAGATGAGTGCAGCATTGGACAGGTAGGAACAGACTCCCGTTGGCGATGGCAAAGTAGTCGGGAGTTTGGCGATCTTGATGGAGGAGGATTTCGAGATGATCAGCGACAGCGCCTCTGGTGACCATCATCATCGCCAGGGTGGCGATGAACGGCGGGGAAGGCCGAGGTAGGGCGATCAACACCCCATTCACGAGACCCACCACAACGCCGACGAGGAGGGTGAGCAGCAGGCCGAGACCGAGCGGAAGATCCATGAAATCGCCGCCATGAAAACGCCGGCCATCACGGCACAAAAATGTCATCCCCGGTGCCCACAGAGGTCGATTCCCCGGTCGCGATAATGAAGGTGGCCCCCAGAGCCATGGTGCCAGATAGCATGCGGACTGCAACAGGGATGTCAGGAATGATTCCCAGCCCAAAGTTCTTCGCCGCGAACATGAAGAATATGAACACCACGATCAGCGCCGCGAACACGAACAGCTGCTGAAGTGAGGACTTCAGGAACTGCACGCCTTCTGAGGACTTCGGGATTGATGCGGCATTGTTGCTCACGCTGCGGCTCCTTTCAACTGGGCTTTGCCAACGGTGGCCAGCTCCATGATGTTCTCCTGGGTGGCTTCGTCGTTGTCGAGGAAGCCGGTGATGTGCCCGTGGGCCATGACGGCGATGCGATGTGACAGACGCAACACCTCGGGAAGCTCAGACGAGATGACGATGATCGCCTTTCCCTGCCCCGAGAGCTGCTCAATGAGCTCGTAGATCTCCTCCTTGGCACCAACGTCAATACCCCGGGTGGGTTCGTCGAAGATCAGCACATCGCAGTTGCGCACGAGCCACTTCGAGATGACAACCTTCTGCTGGTTGCCGCCCGACAGTTTGCTGAGCAGCTGATTGACGCTGGGGGTCTTTGACACGCAGTTTCTCGCTGTACTCCTGTCCGACGGTGCGTATCCTGCCGTCGAGTACAAAACCACCGATGTTGAAGTCCCGCATCGCCGCCATGACGGTGTTCGCCTTGATGTCCTGCTCCAGCAGGAGCCCGAACTGCTTGCGATCCTCCGACAGGTAGCCGATCCCGCCTGGACCGCATCGGCAGCCTCCCGGATGTTGACCGTCCTGCCGTGGACCTGGATCTGTCCCGCGGGCGCGGGTCGGCTCGAAGACGCAACGGGCAACCTCAGTCCGCCCAGCCCCCATCAGGCCCGGCGAATCTGAGGACCTCACCCTGCGGACTTCGAAGCTGACGTCTCGCAGCAGCCTCCTGGTGCTGAGTCCCTGGACCTGTGAGCACGACCTCCTCAGAGGTCACCTTGGTGCGAGGGCCGGGCCTCTGCGGACACCCACGGCCGACCATCATCGAGATAATCTCACGCATCTCGACGTCCTTGGTGGCGACGGTGCCGATATGCTGACCGTCACGCAGCACCGAGACGCGGTCAGTGATCTCCTCAATCTCCGGCATCCGGTGGGAGATGTGATGAGGCCGGTAGAGGGTGTCAAGAAGTCGCGGATCATGCCGAACAGCGCTTCCGTCTCGCCAACAGTCAAGGCCGCAGTGGGTTCGTCCATGACGAGAATGCGGGAGTTGTAGGACAGCGCCCGGGCAATCTCGAGCATCTGCTGACGGGCGACGGACGAGGTCACCGACGCGAGCCGTCGGGTCAAGATTCATCCCGAGCCGCTCGAACAGCTCTGCGGCTTCCCGGTTCAGCCTGGGTCATTGATCCAGCCTGCCTGGTGGCTGCCGGGACGCCAAGGTAGAGGTTCTGCGCCACAGTCAGGTCCGGGACCATGTTCAGTTCCTGGTGAATGATGGACAGCCCCAGTTCGCGGGCGTGGGCCACGCCACTCACCTCAACCTGTCTGCCCTCCAGCCAGGTCTCACCTCCGGGATCCGCAGTGTAGATGCCTGTGAGGATCTTCATCAGGTCGACTTTGCCTGCACCGTTCTCACCACAGAGCCCCGAGCACCTCCCCGCTCTCAGGTCGAGGGTTGACGTTCTGCAGGGCCTTCACGCCGAGGAAGGTCTTGCTGATGTTCTTCAACTCAAGCAGGTTCGTCACATGCACTCCTTCGTGTCTGCTCTCTCTGGGCTTCGACTGACAGTCGCCGCCCCCTCAGGAATGTTAACGCTAGCACACTAGGGGCTGTGAAAGAGTCAAGCGCGTTATCCAAAGCGTTACTAGCAGAGTGAAACCGCCAGTTAAGGCCTTGCGACTGGTCACAGCATCTCAGCGCAACCGCCCCGAGACAGAAAACGGGCAGCCACCAGAGGTGACTGCCCGTTGACGACAGCTGTCAGGCGTGGGTGCCTGCAGAACGCAGGTACTCACAGGCCTCAACAACGCGCTTGGCCATGCCCGCCTCAGCGGCCTTGCCCCAGGCACGCGGATCGTACTGCTTCTTGTTGCCGACCTCGCCATCAACCTTCAAAAACACCGTCGTAGTTGCGGAACATGTGGTCTGCGACGGGCGGGTGAAGGCGTACTGGGTGTCGGTGTCGATGTTCATCTTGATGACTCCGTAGTCAACCGCATCGGAGATCTCCTGTGGGGTTGACCCGGAGCCACCGTGGAAGACTAGGTCGAAGGGGCTGGCCTTGCCGTGCTTGGCGCCGACCGCATCCTGGATCTCCTTGAGCACCTCGGGACGGAGCTTCACAGCGCCCGGCTTGTAGACGCCATGCACGTTACCGAAGGTGAGGGCGGTGATGTAACGGCCCTTCTCCCCAGCCCCAGAACCTCCGCGGTGCGCATGCCGTCCTCAACAGTGGTGTACAGCTTCTCGTTGATCTCGGCCTTGACGCCATCCTCTTCACCACCGACGACACCGACCTCGATCTCAAGGACGATGTTGGCCTTGGCGCAGCCGCGCAAGCAGCTCATCGGCGATGGAGAGGTTCTCCTCCATCGGGAACCGCCGAGCCGTCCCACATGTGCGACTGGAACGAGCTGACCGCGCTTGACCGCTCCTCCGGAGATGGCCAGCAACGGCCGCACGAAGCTGTCCAGCTTGTCCTTCGGGCAGTGGTCGGTGTGCAGGGCGACGTTGATCGGGTAGTTCTTCGCGCACCTCCTGCGCGATACGCAGCGAGGCGAGGCGCCCGTCGACCTTTGTCCTTGATGGTGGGACCGGAGAAATACTCGGCGCCACCGGTGGAAACCTGGATGATGCCATCGGAACCGGCCTCTGCGAAGCCCTGGAGGCGGCGTTCAGCGTCTGCGAGGAGCTGACATTGATGGCCGGGATAGGCAACTTTGCCCTCCTTGGCCCTGTCAATCATCTGGGCGTAGACCTCGGGAGTTGCAACTGGCATGATGCCTCTTTCGGTGCTGAGACTTTCAGAACAGCCCCAGCCTATCGCGCCCCTGGCGAGCCAACTCCCGAGTATCAGGTTATGTCGACGACGGAATTCCTGGAGGCTTCGCTGGCCAGGCTCTCAGAACATGCGATCCATCGCCGAGACGTCGACTCGGATCCGACCCATGGACCTGGCCCCCACAGCTGAATCGATGGCGGCGGGCATGGCGTCGAGGAAGCTGATCGGGATCCGAGCCACGACACGCCGCCGACCTCCATCTTGAGCTCAGGGCGGGATCCCAGGCCGATCCGGAGATCCTGCGCCCGTGATCTCCGACCAGCGGGCCTGAAACCCCGCCTAGGGTGGAGGAACTCAATGCCCTCGGCATCAATGCGCGAGGGCCTCACCGTGACCGATCGAGGCCGGGTCTCGCTTTAGCCCGGGTCAGCGACCACACGGTCACTGCCAGCGACCAGCAGTGCCGATACCCCCAAACCACTACCGCCGTCCGGGAGGCTCCAGTCCGGCAGCACATCTGTGACAGCTCATCGGACCGTCGGGAAGGATCCGCAGCCCAGGCCACCAGGAGAACTGCTACGACAATGCGCAGGTCCTGGAATCTGAGGGCGAACGCCTTTTCGAGACCCGGGAGTGGCGAACAGCAGGGTGAGCTCACGGTGAAACGCTCCCGAATCCATGGGATCATGCTAGTGTCGCGCACAAATCGACTCGCTCGCGTCGTTTCTCGTACCAATGCACTCCCGACACCACAACACTCATTAAACACTGTCAGGATGCTGCAGACTCCAGTGGTACATGGCGATGGCTGCCGCAGCCCCGGCATTCAGGGAACCCTGGTGGAGCCACGCGAGTGATGCAGCACCAGCCGTGAGCACCAGCCAGCATCGCATCGGTGAGGCCAGGCCTCCGGACCGAAGATCAGGGCAGCTGTCCCCACGGCAACTGCGCAGTCTCCAGAACCGAGCCCGGCGGGTTGTCGACCCCGATGGCCTCAATGCCGTGGTCTGCCAGCCAGGAGAACAGACGAGGCCTCATCTCGTGGTGCCAAACGTGCAGGTAGCGGTCGGTGACCATAGCTCCCCGCCGATTCCAGCGTCTCCTACCGACGATGTGCACACCCCCCACGTTGAAGGCGTTCGCAGTGCGGACCATGGAGCCGATGTTGAAGTCATGCTCCCAGTTCTGGATCGCGATGTGCAGCCGGGCGACTCGGTCCAGCTCGGCGACGATGGACCTCCAGCCTCCAGCGTAGCAAAACGGTCGATGACATTGCGTCGATCCTGCTCCGGCAGCTCGGATCAAGTCGATCATCATCGCCAGGGCTCAGGGTGAGGCTCCCACCCCGACAGTCGGCGCAGTGGGATCCGGCGGGTCGGTCACTGACGGTTCAGGCGCCGATCGGCCCACACGATGCCCGCTACAGCGCAGCGCCCGCCAATGCCAGACCAGGAGAACCGGCAAAGAGGCGTTGGGGGCCATCGCCGTGCCGTCGGCATTCCACGGCCACAGGGCGCGCAGCAGCCGAGCAGCAGACCGGACATCACAGCCATGGTGATGGCATGCCCTGTGCTCAGCAGCCAGTTGAGGGCCCGACGAAAAGCGCCAGGCCAACCGCGGCACCCGCAGCGAAGACGACGAGGTACAACAGGTTTACGATCGTGGACAGCCGTCAGCGTGGGAGCGTACAGACCAAAATCAACGCAGCATGAAGGACCCGGGAGATGCCGGGCGGCACCAGCGCGCAGATCGCCACGGAGGCGGCGAAGACCATCCACAACGGCGGATCATTGATGACAGCGCCGCTCCCCAATGGATCATGTCGAGGAAGGCGCCAACGGCGGCAACGCTGAGGCAGCACCGAGAACTGCGCGCTGGCCGCCAGTTGCCGCGTCCTGACGCCTGATGCCCACCGGTGGAACCGCGACGAGGCCACCACCATCCCGAAGAACAGGGCGCGGGCCAGCTGGGGGTGTCAGTGACGAAGTTTCTTCGACACCGGCCATCGTGACGATGATCAGGGCCATCGAGGAGCGCGGGGAATCACGACAGACCACTGCGCCTTCCCCAGCTCAGCTCCTGGCCGCACTGAACTTCCGGTGACCAGGTGCTGATGGCGGTGACCACATGATCGGCAGGAGTGATCAGCGGCCGTAGATGCCTGAGATCGGGGCGATGGTTCCGCCGGACACCAGGCACCAACTCAGCTAGCCGATGAGAGTTCTAAAGGGGTTGGCTATGGCGGTTATCGGATCAAAGCGCCGGACGGCGCGCTGCGGGGTTGACAATCTGGCTCCTCAGCTTGGGGACAGAACAACGGTAGCCGGTGTGCAGCCCCAAGCCGAACTCGATTCGTCCTCTCGGGCAGGACGTACCTACCCGAACCATCCCGACTAGGGTGTGCAGCCCCAAGCCGAACTCGATTCGTCCTCTCAGCCTCCGAAGTTCACCGTGGGGGGCTGGCGGACAACCGCGTCGTTCACCTCGAAGTAGGTGGCTCGCTCGAACCTCCCCATGCCGGCCACGATATTGCTGGGCACGCTTTCGATGCGCGTGTTGCTAGCTGCGCACGTTGGCATTGTAGAAACGCCGGCTGGCCGCGATCCGGTCCTCTGTGTCCGACAGGGCGCTCTGCAGCTCCCGGAAGTTCTCGTTGGCCTGGAGCGTGGGGTAGGCCTCGACGGAGACCATCAGGCCACGCACAGCATTGCTGAGCTGAGACTCCACGTCCGCCCGCTGCTCGGAGGGGGTGCCACCCGACTGGTTCGCCAGCGACATGGCCTGGTTGCGCAGGGACACGATGCTCTCAAGGCTCTGACGTTCATGGGCTGCTGCCCCACGCACGGTCTCAATCAGGTTGGGAATCAGGTCACTACCGCCGATTCAGCTCGACATCGATCGACGCCAGGACTCCTGGATCAGTGCGTCCTCTGACGAAACCGTTGTACGAGGCGATCCCCAGCCTACGAGCACCACCAAGAAGATCAACACCACGATGAGAACGACAAAAGGATATTCATCAAACACACTCCTCCAGCTGTGAGCCTGAAGTCAACGGTACCCTCTCAGGCGCAGGTCGCCCAAGCCCAGGGCAAAGCGGTATTCAAAGCCCAGCCTCCGCGACCCGTTCTGCGGCGCCCCGTGTCCCGGTCCACAACCACGGCAACTGCGACCACCTCCCCACCTGCCTCCCGCACCGCCTGGACTGCTGCTGAGCGCGGAGCCCCCGTCGTGGAGGTGTCCTCAACTGCAGGACCCGGCGACCGGCAACCTCCGTGCCCTCAATGCGGCGTTTGCAGCCCGCGAGCGCCTGCCTCCTTCCGAACCACGAATGCATCCAGCCGATCGCCGACCGCCGCGCAGCATGGAGCATGGCGGTCGCAACCGGGTCAGGGCACCGAGGGTGGGCCGCCAACCACATCAAAAATCAAGATCTGCGACGAGGTCGTTCATGACTCGACCGACCAGCGGCGCGGCCTGTCCATCAGGGTGACGCGCCGCATGTCGAGCAGTGGTCGGCCTCCTCCCCAGAGGCCGGGTCATCTGCCACCACGCAACCGCCGGGGTGCGCACGGCCTCAATCAGCTGTTCACGATCTGTCATTTCAGCTCCGTCCGTCCTCAGGATGCCGAACGCAACCGGAGCGGTCCGGCGTCGAGATACAGGTCCTCTCGCATGTCGTCAAGGTGATGACAGCCTGGCTCGGGAGACTCGTCGGGGACGCCCTGGCACCGGGGCAAGCACTCCAGGAGGTCGTCATCCTGAACAGTCAAGTCGGCTGCCGAGGGAGATGAGCTCGTAGTGAGGAAGTGGCGTCATGGGTCTCGGATCGCCACCTGAGCTCGCCGGCAGCTCCACGCAGCCTCGGAAAGGTCACCGCAGGTCAGGCAGTGTCCGAGTAGCCAGCTAAAGTTCCCGAGGCTGCCCCGGTTGGGAGGTCCCGGGATACCAGCCGACACTTCCGGTCAGATCAACTCGTCAGCAGCCACAACCGGGAAGTCCACATCACCCACAGGCTGGGAATCCGCATCAGCCAATGGGCCTGACCGATGGCGGGGTTGGCTATCGCCTGTGGCGACCGGCCGCGTCTCGGGGCTGGTGGGAAGGCCTGCCACTGAGCCCGCAGATCCGAGACCTGTTCACCAGTTCGTGGCGCTGCTGCAGCTGTGCCGAGAAACTCCCATCCCACATGCCCGGCAGCCCCCAATAGGATGAACCGGAGGTGATGAGGCTGCGATCCTCAGCTCTCCGGCGACGTGGCGGCTGGTCAGCATAGACTCAATTGTTGCATCAGGAGAACCACAGTTTGCTCCCGGAGAGGGTGGGGACAGGACGATGTCGGCATCGGTGATAGGGATGCACCACCAAGCCAGCCTGTGGCCTCCCCGTCCCTGCCAGCCATCGGTGCGGGTAAGGCTGGGACGCGGTGGCCCGCCTCAGATCAGCCAGCTGAGCCTGCCCCTCGTAAGCTGTCAGCAGCACATTTCCGAATCTCCGCCCCTTCAGCACCGCAGATTTCAGCTAGCAGCCCACCCCACCGTTGCTCCATCCCAGCCGCCACGTTTGCTCCACCCGGGAAGGGCGAGGTGTCAGTCACATTGAAGACCACCACGCGCCTGCCCCGTCCGATCACGCACCAGATCATCCGAGGAACTCAGAGGTCACCAGTTCCCCGGGCACCTGCGACCCGGCGAAGGCGCTCAACCACCACCAGGTCTGCGTAGCCGGGTGGCATGGCCCCTCACTCCCTGACGGCCATCGACATCACGAACCTTGATGCCACCGCGTGGGAAGGGCAACTTTCTCGCGCACCTCCTGCGTCAGCTCCGCATCAGGCTCGCAGGACAATCTGGGCGGTCCCGGGACGACGCCACGCGATCCACCGCGGTATGGTCATGCCCGCACCGCCGATGTGCACGACCCTGAGACGCTGCTCAGATGGGTGGCGCCAACGGATTGTCGAACAGCAACGAGATGTGCGTCACGTATTCGAGCAGCTGGTCGGGCGGACCGGATCCACCCAGGACTGTGAGAGGCGTCGCCGAACTGCACCGAGTCAGGATGCTCAGGGACGGAACCAGCCTCATGCATGGATTATGCCTTGCCGTGTGTGGATTCTTGCCTGGGCTGCAAGGATGGCCTGGGGAGGGTAGAACAACGACCAGACGACAGGGACACCGAGATGGGGGAAGTACCGAGACGCGGCAGACGGATGGCTTTCGACTTCGGCAGGCGGGAGGCGACCACCGAAGCGGATGCGGCCGCGCTGTTGCGCGAGGGCGGACCAAACTTCTGGCGGGCAGGCTGGAGGGAGCTCGTGCAGTGGGCGGAGCAGGGCCGCACGTCAGGCCGTCTTAGAGGCAGCCTCGCAGGCACACACCATGTCCCAGGAAGCTGCGACGTCCCTGGTCGCGACGGCACTGGCTGACGACGGGAAGGTCATCCTGGGCGGCCTGGATCTCTCCGGACCACATGGGCTGGCCCAAGTGGAGTCACATCCCAGACTAGTGGAACTCTTTCCCGGCGATGCTCTGGCGCATTCGGCAGGCTGATCGACGAACGGACTGGGGTCCTAGCGAAACGTTGGCGCGAACTGCTGGAGGGAGACCTGGCGGCCTTGCCGGAGCACATCGCGCAGGAACGCAACGACATCACGCGCCGCTCTGCTGTTCACCTGGCGGCTGGCGCTGAACCGTCGCTCCAGAGTACGCGCTGCGCACCGAGTTCCTGACGGTGGGTGAGCGCCACCCCACCTGATGGAGATTCCCTGGGTGGCCGATGTGCCAGCCGCAACGTCCACCCCCACCCGGGCGATTGCGCTCATCGCGGCAGTCAGTCCTCCGGGAGAAGCTGTTGCAGGGCATCTGGGCTCCTCACGCCGCCGGCGGGAGTCCCCTGAGGCGCTGCTGGCCCGTCGTTGGCTGAGCACCTGATCACGCTGGGCGTCGGGTTGACGTTCACGATGCGGTGAGCACTTTGCCGCATGCTGTATGAGACGTTGCCTGGGCTCAACCCAGGGGTGGTGGTGGCTCTATCCCGCCAGTCAACTACTCTCGCGGTGATCGTCACGGCCCCTGGTGGGATTCTCTCAGCGCACACCCCAGATTCAACTCAGGTGCGGCGAACAGCCTCCAGGCCCTGGCTCTGTGCAGTGGGCTCTTGGCCACGGGTGATCTTGGGCTCGGTGCCCTGCTGGTCTCCGCAGCAGACCAGCCACAGCTTTTCACAGCTTTCTGGGGCCACAGTCCCTCCAGCTGGGATGCCTGCTGATGCTGGCCTATGGGATCACAGTGACAGCAGCACCGGCTGACTCAGCAGCGGAGAGCGATGCCGCGGGCGAGGAAGCTCGCCATGCTCTGGTTCACCATTGCGCTGCCAGGGTTGGCGCTGGGCATCGGCCACGCAGTGCTCACTGCTCAGGATGCAGCAGGCAATCCCCACTGAGCTCCGTGATCTCACGGCGGGCACGGCTCACGCATGGTGGGTCCTCCAGCCTTCACGATGTACCGGCTGGTTCGGGACATCCCAAGTTCCATTTCCATACCGGTATTTCTCAGTATGGCGGGGTTGGTTGCCGGCTTGCTGTACCCCCATTCTGACCGGCGAACAGACGCTCCTGCCGTGGACAGGAACATGGCTGTGCCCCAAGGGCATTCCTGCAGCACCGGGGATCTGCTGAAAACCGCGCTGCTGCCCCCTGGTGGCCGGTGACTGTCCTCGGCCTGCTGTGCTGTCATCGGCGTCGCCGCGCAACGAAGGGAGCAGGCCCGACATGGGTCGGGCGTCGGTAGAAGCAGTTCGGAGCGGATGCTGTGCCACGGCAGCCGAACGAAACGCCACTGGACGTGCCGTGAGCGAGGTGAAGATATGAGGCACCGCATCCGGGATCGAGGCACCCGACGAAACAACGACATGCGGCACTAGGAACCACCTGCGCAGGCTGTGACGGGCTGGAGACATGGCCTCGGGCTCGGCGCAGCTGGATCCGGATGCAGGTCTCGCCCTCCTGCAATCGGAACGATCGTGCCGGCGTCGGTGACCGTCTCAGGTGCTTCGCCCACCAGCGCCCACCACCTCGACGAGATAGGAGTCCGGCCGGCTGGGGATCCGGGTTGGTCAGGTGAACTCGACCTGCTGCCCGGTCACCTCCCTCGGGATTGAGCCCGGCGGAACCGTCTTCAATCCCCCGATCTGGCGATGTCGTCTCCTCTTTGGTGGGGCCGAGAGCGCCGTGCTGAGCATGCAGCACACCCATGGTGACCGCCGCCGCGATGACCAGAGTGCCGGCGAGCAGGATGCCCCGATGCCTTCTGGCTCTTCCGCTGCTCGGCCTCCTCAGCACCCGCCGGATCAGCCTCCGGGCTTTTCGGGGTGGGAACCGGCAGACCCTCCACGTGACGCAGCCCGGCCTGCGCAAATCCCTGGCCACGCAGCAGGACGCCAGGCCCCGGAGCTCAGTGGAAACCCCGGTGGCGTGGGGTCGGAATGCGGGACTCAGGGGTCATGGAAGGTGTAGCCACCGGTCAGTGACGACATGCCCATGGTGGCAACCGGATGTCACATGGATCCGGGTCACCCAGCAGCCAGCCGAGTCGGCGGAGCTGGGGTCACGATGAAGGTCCCATAGGCGGTGTGGTCTTCGGACTCGGTCAGCACGTCGACGGGGTGACAGGAACGCACGGGACCCTGAACCGCCTGGATAGCGCGGGCTACCCAACGCAGAGCTGCAGCGACGGGCAGGATGGGCGAGCCATCGCGGTGCTGAGCACCTGCTCCAGCATGTCGGGCATCAGGGCGCCCCGTCCGTGGTGCCACGGTTCGGGCCCGCTCCTGAGGGCCCAGCGCTCGTTGTCACCGCCGGGCACCGCCAGAGGGCTACGCCCGACGAGCATCGCCCATCGTCGCTGCGGGTAGGGAAGACGTCGCTCCACGGACCATCTCCAGCGGAGAGTCGGGATGCATCTCCGAGGGCGCCCAGAGCGGGCTGAGCGCGTTGCAGTTGGCGGAATAGTCCTGGGATGCGGAGATCCCGAAGTCGGTCAGCGCAGGCCGCTGGAATCCGGTGAAGAGAATGTTGGCGGGCTTGATGTCACGGTGGAGGATGTCCTGGCGGTGCACGGTCTCGACAGCGCCTGCAAGCTGGACGGTGTACTCCATGGCCAAAGTGGTGGCCAATACCCCATTCGACACCCGAGTGCCCAGGTGAGCGGTGGAGCACTCCTCCATCACCAGGAACGGCCTGCCATCGGCTGACAGTCCGGAGCTGTGGATGGTGACGATGTTCGGATGCCCCGACAGGCGGGCCATCAGCACCGCCTCGGCTGCGAAGGCGTTAAAGGCTGTCTCGTTCACGGTCTGGTGCAGCACTTTGACGGCAACACCCCGCCCCAGCGAATCCCGGTACCGGAAGACATCAGCGAAACCCCCACCACCGAGCCACTCGATGTAGGTGAACCCCGGAATGTCCGGGGGCGTCGTTCGCTGTGCCATCAAGGAATCCGATCAAGATGTAGAAGCAGGTCGTGACCCAGATCGATCACGTCCCCAGGGAGCAGCGTATGGGGACTGACGCGGCAAGCGCACTGGGTAGTTTCGCCCTACGACGCAGACACGTGCCGTTGGTGCTCTGCAGATCCTGGGCGAGAACCCGCCATCCGTCCAGCAGAATCGCCAGGTGATTGCCTGAGACATGCCGGTATGACAAGGTCAGAAGCTCTGGCGACTCCCGGAAAGAGCAGCCTTGGGATGGCGCCCCCGATGACCGGGCCGTGCAGCGGAGGGGTCTCATTGTGCGGCGCACGCAGCCATCCCAGCTGAGGGCGCCGCGTCTGCTGGACTGGCCCGCTCACCGAATCGTTGCAGATAAAAGCAGCGGGTGCGATCTGGCGGGTTGGTGTCTGTTCCCGCAGAACTTCGCAGGGACCCGTACAAAACTGTTGTATCGAGGGCGGCGACACCTCGTCGTCCACGGTGTCGCCCTCAGATAGTCAGTTCGGGTTCGGGCTCTGGTGCTCCACAAGCAGCCGCTGTGGCTGCGCAGGAAGATCGCTGTATTGGAAATGCCCGAACCCGATGCCAGAGGCTGACACCAGGCCTCCCTCGTAGGGTTTGGCGTCCTGCGACGGCCATCCGATCCTCAAAGCCCTGATCCCGGGAGCACTCGCTGCTCCCATGTGGCGACGCCGGCTCAGTGATCCGCTCCACTGCCTGAGAGCGCAGGAAGGTCATCGTGAACTCATTCCTGACGGCCAGATGCCAGCGTTCACCATCGCGGATCGCCACAGCGAACGAGGGCAGCTCAGCAGGCCGGTCCCACTGCCCCTGGGGCCAAGGCGCGCACGAAGCCCCAAGCTCGGAGCGTTCTCGCAGCAGCAACATCAGCTGCTCGGCGAGCACCATCCCCACATGCGATGCAATCAGGGCGAAGCCATCAGGCCAGGCGAAGGCAATGTGTTCCCCCGGAGTCCAGGAAACCTCACGTGAGACATCCACCAGATCACCACCCTGTCGGGACTGATCAGGGTGCCAACCTGAGGTGCGACCACCGAAGTGGATCAAGGTCATCCTGGCAGCTCGCGGGGATCGCGGGCCAACAGGCGTGCGCGTTCCCCTGACCTCTGCGCGAGACGCCGTTCGTGGCGCCGATGTCCACCACATAGACCTCGGCGTTCCTCCCGTACAGCACCAGGTGGGTCTTGGACAGTCATCGTCTCATCCATGACCTGAACGGGCGGGCATTGGGTAGGCATCGGGAACAAGCGGATTGCGTCCGAGGGACGGAGGACCATCCACAGTGATGCGTTGCCCATCATCAGGACCACTGCGGGTACGGCGGTCCAGCGAACTGGCTCCAGTGATCTCAGCCACTGTCGCATCCTCCAGCTGAGAGGTCCTCCTTCAGGGCCGTGCGGCATGCGCGGCTTGAGCGAAATGTCATCGGCTGACCCATAGTCCGTGGCCCTGGCCGGAATATGCGCCACCGGCGGAAAGACCAGCGCATTCGGCGAAGTGGCCCAGGCGTGGCTGGGCTGCGATCCTCCGGCACGGGGGAGACGGGCGCCGGAAGACCGTCGGACGAGGAATGGCCGAGGCGGACTGAACGGCGACGGCTGCGGCGCGGATCTTTCAATGGGTGACTGCGGACGCTCAGGCGGTTCAGGGACACTTCCCGACGGGCTCGGCTGGAAGATGTTCATTGCCGATGCCGAGTCCGGAGAGGGATCTCAGGAGCGCTCTGCGGCGGCGATGGGGTGGCTGGCCGACCGAACCGCGGCTGTGGGGGACTGCACCGGCGAGGGGACCGCAGGAGACACCGTCGCAAATCGGAGGGCTGCGGCGCGGAGAATCAGGGATGGCGTGCTGACGCTGCGGAGAGTCAGCGGAGGGCGGCAATCCACGCTGCGGCAGCGGATTGAACGCTTGGCGCGAGCTGAATGGTGTCGCGCCGCGGGCCTCCGGCACGAGGGTTGCGGCGGCGTCGCCAACCTGCACGTCGGCCTCTTCCCCCCAGCCTCGCAGGGCAAGAATATTGAAAGGACCGGTCGATCCAATGGCTGCCGTCCTGATAGGTGAAGTAATACGAGATCGCACCAAACTAACGTCACCAGCTCAAGCCGAACTGCACGGGTACTTGGTCGAACGACGTTCGGCTGTCCCGTGCGACTGTCAACCAGCCGGTAGCCAAACCACCTGCCGCCCAGGAGGTTGACTCCTCAGTGCGACGAACACGAACCACGCCACGAGGCCAAGGTCACCAGACATCCAGCGACGAGCGGATCACCCCAGCACGAATTGCCAGGAGGCTCCCCGCCATAGCCCAACAGCAGCAAGAGCAACAGGGCGATCATCGCACCAGGTGACCACGGATACGCCCCGCTGAGCACAGGCATCACGCGTTGTCGCTCCGATCTGCCTACGCATCTTCATCTCCTCAGTTCCTCGGTTCTCCTGATGACCGGTCCGGCTGTCAGCTGGCCTCTTTCTGGAGCTCGCCGCCTCAGTCCTCGACCGGCGGGAACGACCTCAGGGAAAACACTGCCGCTGGCCCGCGAGCGTACCAGGCCGACTGGCCGAAGTGAACTTTTGAGCTTCGCGGCCTGTTGCATTTTCCCTTCAAGGACTCAGTGGGCTTTTTCAGGCGCGAAAACGACGAGTCGATCTGCGCGGCAACCGATTGAATCGGCATTTCAGGACGAGCTTTCTGCAGTTGCTCTGCAGATTCGCGGCGCGTGTGATCCGCGGTGACCTGGAACCCCAGGTCCCTCGCCCGATCCACCACTTCGCTGCAGCCCCGGCAAGCTGATCAGCGACATCGCCCCGCTGCGGCGGAGCAACGCCGGCGGGACTTCAGTGCGGCAATCACCGCGAACGGCAGCATCAGAACGGTCAGGCACCGCCGACAGCCCGCGACGACGATCAGGACCGCCGCAATCCGGAGTCCTCGTTCTCCGGTCGTCAATCTGTCGGCGATCCTCCTCCTCGGCCGTCACAGGTCATCCTCAATGTGCTCGGGTGGGTTCGATGAGCGTGTCGACTCGCGGCTTCGGCTTCGGCTTCGGTTGCGGCACTGTCGTTGTCCGGGACTCTGTCACGATCGAGCGTCGGATCCGAAGCGACCCATCCGGCGCCCTCCAGGTAGGCTCTCCACCCAGCAGGACTCGTGCCCCACCTGCCACGCACCGTCGATGTCGGCAGCCGGCCCGGGGAGAACCCCATCACCACACGAGCAGGAACTCCCCCGCTGCAGTCGCCATCAAGGCCATGGCTGCGCATACCGCTCATCATCGCCGACCCATTGCCCGGTTGAACATAGCAGGCCAGCCGCTCGGCGGTGTGGCCCGGCCCGAACGGTTGTCCGAGCCATCTGAGTAATAGTTCCTCCGTACGCAAACCGCTGTCTCGCATCTCCAGCTCTTTCGTAAGGCGCTGGCGGCGGCCCCTCCGTCCACTCCCGCGGCGTTCTGACCAACACCCCTGGGACGCGCGTCACCTGCCACCGGAGCCTCCGGCTGCCCTCCCCTCAACGCCGCCCGCTCCTCCCCTGTGAGCGGAATCAGGGGCACGGCGTCGAGCGCCGCGAGCTGCCACGATCGCGGGAGCAGTGGTCGCGGCCTGGTGCGTGCCGCGGTTGAAATGCATAGCCCACTGCCCTGCTGGGTGGCCCCTCTCCTGAGAACTCGATCCGCGCCGGCGCGGTGACGAGGGCACCCAGGCGCCGTCGTACAACTCCGACCGCACAACCGATCTGTCGTGCTCAACGGGCTGCCAGGGCATCTCACGCCCAACCTGCAGACACTCGCGGCAATGGCGGGATCATCGCTGAACTGCACCCGTCCCAACGGTCCATGCGACGCCAGCGGAGCCTTCCCACCCGCCGGCATGCCGGTGACTGTGAAAAGAGCACCTCCTCTTTAAGCTGAGCTCGTAGAGCCGGTATAGCGGGTCAGTGGATCTGGCATACTCCGCCAAGTTCAGTGGGCTCACGATGTCCGCAGCACAAGACGTGCCGCCTGTTCCCGCATCTGCCGCGTGACGGAGCGGCGACGGCGGCAAGCACCTGCTCACCACGCAGCCGCGGCGAGCGCTCACGCTGGCCCGATGGGACAAGCCGCCGCCGCTCGGTTTCCGCACCAGAAAGCGCCGCGCGTTCGCCGCGCGCATGCGACTCAGTCGTGAGCGTGCTCCACCCCAGGATCCCCCACCCCAAGACCCACGCACCAGCCAACTCGCAGCAGGGCGGCTGTCCCGCACCGAGCGGCAGCGGCGAGCGTGTTACACCACCGCCAGCGCACCGCGTACACACCACGCGCATGCGTGAGCCGCACCGCCCGATGGTGGCCATCGAAAACCAACCCGGCGAAGAACGGCACCGCCTGCAGGCAAAGGTCGCCGGCTGGGTGTCGCGACTGTGATGATGTCATACCAGCCCTGAAAGGTCAGCTGCCCCAGCCTGCTGATGGTCGCGTGAGCGTCGGAAGGACGCCGAAGGCCCGTGGGTCTCTCGATGACGAGCGGCCCACCCCACCGGCAGATGAGGCCGCGAGGAACGCAGCAAACCACAGGGCCGGGCTCCTGGAACCGGACGGCAACCAACGCGATCAGCGCGCGAGGCCACGCCCAACAGCGACGGCAGATATCCCTCCAGCCCTCCGAGCACTGCTGGAAGGCACACATCCCGGCAGCAGCAGCAAGCGGGCACCCAAGACGCGGCAGCGAAAAACGCAGGCGTCCGGTCTGGCACGAGGCTCCTGACTGCAGGGCGGAGATCATCCAGGCTCGTCGGGTCCGGGATAATCAAACGTCTGCACGACGCGCAAGCCCGCGCCGTCAGCCCGCAACGCACCGCAAATGGAAGATCCCCGGAGGAAGAGCCACAGTTGTGCGGCACGCGGTGGCGGGCGCCGCCGACCCCGCAGACAAAGGCCGCCACTGAAACTCCGACGTTTGACCCATACGTGATGGCGAGAGGCTCCGCGGGTCACGGCCTCATCACCAAGCTCCACACCAGACAGCCTGTCCAACAGGCCGATGGGACCAGGAAGAACAGCTGCTCCGTGGATGTGCACACCGTGAGCTGGCGGTCGTCACGCAGCGCCGAGACCCCGAGAGACCCTGCGACTGAGACCGCCAGCTCGAAGTCCTCCTCGCTCTCGTAGTCGCTGTTGTCCGTCGAGAGCAGAATCAGAAGGTGGGCCCGCATCGTCTCCTCGAACTGCCGCACCATGAGCTGCCCGGTTCGCGCAGTGGTGCGCCAGTGCACCGAGCGTCGATCACCTGGAACATACTCCGCAGCGCATGGAAGGACACATCGGAGGAGGACAGATTCTGGTCGCGACGCCCTCCACATCACGCAGGAAGCCAACCGCCCCCGCCTCCAGAGGCAGGATCCGCGGATGCACAAAAGAGCTCGCAGGCATCAGAGGCAGCTTCTGACGACTGACGAGCACCAGCGGATCTGTCTGCGGCGCACCGGCCCCATCTCGATCACCCCCGGCGGCTGGCAGGGATGGTGAAGGGCTGCCCTCATGCACCTGACCGACCGCGAGCGGCGGAGCGGAAGTTCGCCACCTCACCACTCACCGGAGTCAGGGCCACCGAGCCTGTGGCCCGATCACCTGCACGGCACCAGGACGAGCGCCGGCAGCGCAGTGTCCCCACCCTGGACACGCGGCCTCTCCAGTGGAAGACCACCTCGATGCTCACGCCGTCCCCAGAATCGCCAGCATCGCAACTCACCAAGCGCCGTCGCACACATCACCGACGCTCCGGAACTCCAGCCATCCAAGAAAACTCATCCGGAGCTGGCCGTGACCAACCAGGCCGACAATCAGAACCAGCGAGCGGGGTGACGGTCGTCAGCGAGGCTCTGCTGGAATGCGGCTCGCGGGCGCTAAGGCGCGTGCGCTGCGAATCGGACACGTCTGTCGTGGCGTTCATCCGACTGGTCGGCGCCTCCACCGAGGCGCCACAGGACACGCGCTATCATTATCGGTGCGCTTCACCCGGAGGAACTCGGCCTCCGGGAGACCAGAATCAGGCGATGCGTCCACACGGGGACAGCCAACTCTTGACATCGTCGGCAGGCGGCGGGTGCCTGGCGGCGGCCGCCCACATCTGGCTGCTCGACCATCGCGATGGCGCTCGCGTGGAGACGCCCAATGGTGTCATCGTTGTCGTTCCGACCGCCTCCTCGGACGAGACGCTGGATGAGCAACAGACTGGTCGATGGTTGTCCTTGACAGAGTCGATCATCTCGGCGACGGCCTGCTGAGCTACAGGACAGGCGATTTCTTGGAGCGGTCCGGGTTGGGAGGAGCCAGCGAGCAACCTGGACCCGCCGCATCGTCTCCGGATAGCTGACGGACGTCTTCGCTGAGGAACCCGTCCAGCTGCGCTTCCGGAAAGTTTGTACGTGCCAGCCTGTTCGATGGGGTTCTGGGTGGTTATCACCATGAACGGCCGTCTGTCGGGTAACGCGGCCATCCACCGTCACGTAGCCTCCATGACCTCCAGGAGGCATCGCGTCTTGCGAGGCCCGGTTGATCTCGTCGGCCAGCACGATGGAGCTGGAACACCGCCCGTGGTGAAGGTCCAGCGTGAGGTCGCGCCTGGTCGTGCTACGGTGATTCGTGATGTCAGAGGCGTGGCATGAAGAACTGGCTGCGGTTGTGGCTGCCGTGCACTGAGGCCGCGATGGCTCCCTGCCATCGCAGTTCAGCTGGTTCCCGGGCGTCCTCCAACAGGAGTTCTCCGACAGCATGCAGGTCAGCGCTGGATGACCGTCTTCCTCAGCACGCCTGGCTGACATTGTTTATCAGCCGCGCGAAGCGTATCCGCAAAGAAAGTAGCCTGTTCCGGGTCATCGCTCGTTTGCCCCAGTC
>BNJS01001075.1_pt1 | contig 60710 bp, 61 predicted proteins | sample 8540461 | NCBI WGS metagenome assembly BNJS01 (sample SAMD00202454, study PRJDB9452) | human saliva metagenome | isolation source: human saliva | place: Japan
AGACTTTCTTAGCCTTGATTGTCGCGCTTGTTGAAGCGGCTTTATAAGTGTTAGTGAAGATACGTTCTGCATTCGGATTTTCTACAGTCGCAACCAATTGACCTTGACCGTTATCTGCTACAGTTACTTTAACTGTGTAAGATTCTGTTGAGTAGGTCACACCTGCTTCTGTTCCTGATTTTTCAGTAATAGTGTAAGTGTGCTCTCCTGCTTCTGTGTAGTTGACGTTGAAGACAACTTCGCCTGAAGCAGCGTTCTTAGCTTCTGCTACAACCGCATCTTTTTCTTTCAATTCGAAAGTATAAGCATCTGCCACAAGCTCTTTACCATTCAAGACTTTCTTAGCCTTGATTGTCGCGCTTGTTGAAGCGGCTTTATAAGTGTTAGTGAAAGTTGGTTTTGCTGAAGGTTCAGAAGCTGTCAATACTCCACCTTGAAATGCTGCTGTTACAGTAACTTCCTTACCTTCTTCATCAAAAGTAATACCATCAATTGCTTTAGAAGTATCTTCTTTGATGATGTAGGTATAAGTTCCCGCACCTTTTACTTGGAGATTCTCAAAGGTAATCGTTCCATCAGCTTTTGATTTTGCTGTGGCTACTGGATCCTTCAAGTTATCTTTAGTAAACAGGTTAAATGTAAACTCATCTGCTTTTGGAAGTTTATCTGCACGTCCTTCTACTACTTTCTTAGCTGTTATTGTGAAATCAGCTGGAATAGGCTCGTCCTTAAGGTTGATCGTAGAGCCTGCTGCTCCGAGTTTGACTGTATACTCTTTTTCATCTAGCTTATAGCCAGCTGGAGCAGTCTTCTCTTTGATCTTGAAGGTTTTACCTTCCCATTTCTGATCATAAGTTTTAGTAAGCGCTACTCCTTTTTCATTCGTAGTCACTTCTGTTGTTTCACTTGCATCATCTGCTGCTGTCACAGTATAAACTGCTCCTTGAACAGGTGTAAGAGTGAACGCGTCTGTCTTATTAATCTTAATTTGGTAAGCTGTAGATGCTACAATGGTACCAGAAATCAAAGATGTTGCTTCCGCTTTCATGCTAAGCGCACCTGGGCGACTTGTATTTTGTGCAAGTTTTGTTCCGTCCGCAAGAGACAAAGCTACGATATTTGCTACTTTCGTACCATCATTTGGAGTGGTAGTACTATATGTAACGAAGTAAGAAGCCGTTCCATCTTTGATGGTAACATCAAATGATGTATAGTTTGAGTTCCAAGCAACTGTATAGTCAGTTCCTTCCACCATGAGTTCTGCTCCTGGAGGAACAGCAGAAGTACCGCCTGTAATATCAGCCTTGTAAATCTTCAAGCTTTCTGGAATGTATTGAGCTGGTGTGTAAGATGTGTCATCATTTGGAATTGTGTCATGAAGCACAATGTTTTGTCCAAAATCTTGTTTTTCTGTGTTCACACGTACACGCCAGTTGGATACCTCATTACCTGAGCTTACTGATCCGATGGCTGCTAGTTTTGGAGAGTTCCAGCTTTCACGGGAAGCTTGTCCACCAGCTTTCGCATAGTTCTCAGTACCAACTTTAGGACCTGTGATTGTCTTAGACGTATACGTATGGTTTACTTCTTGCTTCATAGAAGAAGAATTAAAGCTAATTGGTGTCTTAGTCTGGTCTGTTAGGAAGCGGAATGATGCCGCAAAGTTACCAGATACATCCTTAACTTTATCTCCACCGGTTGCAGCTAGGTACTTGTCCAAGTTTTTCAAGGTAATTTTCGCTTTACCACCCTTGTCATTACCACTTGATGTTACAACTGCTTCCCCAATCGTTACTTGCGTAGCTGGGTCAACCAACTGTTGAGTGCCGTTGTAGACTGTCATTGGTGCAGGAATGTCGAAAGTGAAATAATCACCATTGTTCAAGTTTTCATTGTATTGTTTGAGATCAAACGTTACACGAAGCTTGTAGGCATTCCCTGTACGAACTGCATAATCTCCCTCAGATGTTACATTCTGTTTCGTATCTGAAGCATCCAACAACTCAACACCTGTAATAACTTGCGTTAATTCCTTTGGCGTTGGGTCATCAGCTTTAACAGTATTTGTCGAAACAGATGTAAGTGTCAAGACAGAAAGAGCTGCAGCTGAAAGTTTTGAAAGCAATTTCAGCATTTTGCTTTTTGCCATGTTTCCCCTCTTTTCTATATTTTATTTTCAATGTTCTTAATCCCTCTCCTGAGAAACGAAGAAGAAATCACAGATTATTTGATATTTAGTAGTTAAAGTCCTCCAAACACTTTAAGTATTAAACATAAATAACCACATACATTCTAGCATTATACTTGTCATTCTGTCAAGTAAAACAAACTCAATTTCAACTATTTTTACGAATAAAAATAATTTGTGTTAAAAAAATAATTTTAATTTTTCTAGTTTGATTTCTTGACTCAAACTACTTGATTTGTTAAAATAAAAAAAGGTTGCAATATTTTTTTATATGTTATTATAGTTATTTGTAGGAGAAACTAAATATAAATTATTATGAATAATTGTGGCCAAACTACTTAATATATACATTATAAAGGGAATTATAATTTTATGAAAAAGTTACGTAAAGTAAAGAAGCACTGGGTTGCTGTTTCAATCGGAATTGTTACATCGGCCTTATTAGTCAATAACGTAGCCGCTAATGAAGTTGGGGGAGACACTTCAGAAATGCTACAACCGACTACAGTTACATCTTCAACGATTGAAAAAAACAATGAAGACGGAAATACCCTAAATTCTGCTGAAAATGGTAATAATCCTAGTTCAGTGACTGAACAGTCTACTACTCCTTCCTCTAATGTATCCGATAGTGCTAGCACTGTAACTGAAACTCCTACGAAGCCAGCAGATAGTAAACAAATAGGACGAAGTGGCTTCCGAAGTGTAAGCGCATCCACATCTGCGGAAAAAATAAAAGTCAGCCAAAAGAATCTATACCGACTGAACCTGCTGAACCTATCGAACCTGCTCTAAAACCAGAAGTAAAAGCTGACGAGGACACAATCAAAGCAAAAGCCATTCCTGAAATACCAAAAGAAAACCAATCAAAAAAAATTCAGGATGCCATCACAGAAGATGTAAGAACCGTTGTTTCAAAACCAACTGTTGAAGGCATTGAGTATGATGTTCACTATGATCATAAAAACAAATGGTACTATGTCAATGCTACTGATTTTGGTTTGAATGTAGCTGATAACCAAGATGATACTCTCGCTGTTAATAAAGCACTAAAAGCAGCAAATGAAATTGTAATGGCTGATCCAGATGGTACACAACATACTGGTGTTGCCGTCAAACTTTCTGGAATTGTCAATGTGGCTCGTGATAAAGGCGAAATTGATCACTATAAAATTTTAACATACGGATCAGGTGTCCCTATGCCTATACAAAAAGGACGAATTGATGGTGTTCAGGACCTTTCGCATGTTACAAAAGAAGAATATCAAAATCTTCGTGTAGACTCGGATGGACTTGTTCGTTATATCAGTTCTAATGGGGAGAATCTCACAGGTATTGCGTTGCCTATCTATCGCAAAAGCGAAAGTGGCTCCTTTAATCAAATTAAAATCGGTTCAGAGCACTCAAATGTAACCGGTCTCTTTGGAGATGGTCCAGGAACAACCGTATTAAAAACAAATTTAGTTCAGCTAGGAAATCCTTGGGATAGCAACGAGAATGATACTGACAATCGCGACCATGCAGTTTTGCTAGTTGAAAATCAAAATGGATTCCTTGTGAAAGATTTATCTGTTTCTATCCAAAACTTAAAAGAAGCTTTTGGAGAACAACATGATGGCTTCTACGTCAAAGGAATGCCCTACTATGGAAAAGTCGATGGCGTCCTTATCAATGATTCTGATAATGTAACTGTTGAGAACATTGAAGCGAGTGGAGCTAACAAAGCTGGTATCCGTTTCGGGTCGTCATATAACAGTGTCTCAAATATCTCTCTACCTGGTTGGGGCCGTCCTCGCTCTGTGAGTAATTTGATTGCTGGAAAAGCTCCTGGTTATACTTTCAGTAGTCTAAACTTAGGTGAAAACAATAAAGTATTAAACAGTAATACTCACAATAACCGAGTGGCTGGAGTTCAATTCTCTTACCAAACCAATATCCTTATTGAAGGAACAACCACTTCTGAAAATGGACACAAATTAAACGGAAGTACAGGTTATGGTTTCGCTTCAGAGGCTGGATCCTACAATAATGGAATAGTTTCCGAAACAATACGAGTACCTATAACTATCGTAAAGGTTTAGATATTCACGACGGTGACCGAATTTTAATCGAAAACAACATTTCATACGGAGATCGCTTGTTAGGTATCTCTGTATACAACCGAAACTTTAAAATGGAAAATGTTGTCATTCGAAACAACGTTGTCACACAAGATAAAACAAATCGTCTAGTACGAGATGACTTGAAAGTTGACGGAAAATTTACACATGGTCATGATTACCTCCAGTATGAAGCGATTCATTTGCAAACGAATGAAAAATCTCAGGACTTGAGTGCAGACGGAGCCGTAGGTTATTTTGAAATTAGTAATAACCGCATTCAAGATTTGGATTCATCAGGTAGAACCGCTACAAACCAAGACTACAATACAAATGCTATCTTGGTTCGTATGCAAGAGCCTTATCTAAACTATGTACTAAATATAAAAAACAATCAAATCACTGGACACTCAGCAAACGATTTGATTAAGATGATTAACTCTTCTAATGACAATATTAGGGGAACCGCTACATTATCTGATACAAGTAAATTTGCAAACGGATTGGGATATGGTTCTGGTTCCATCAACATTAGTAATAATAAAGTCGAGCTTGAAGAACTTTACGGTGATCCAAATAAAGATTTATCTGCTATTACAATCGCTGAATCGACTAGTAATTTTAATGTCGCAGATAAAACAATTCGAGCTAACCAAGATAAGTTCCGTGGGTCTGTTGTTTTCCAAAACAATGACATTAAAGTCAAAAAAACTTTCATGAGTACTAGACCTGGCATCATCGGAAAACAAAAGACAATGCCTATCATTTCTATTACAACAAATGCAGAGGGCGTTCTTTTTAAAGACAATAATCTTGACTTTGGGAAAATCACACAATCTTTAGCTAAGAATGCTGCAACGCAAACGCCGTTAATTAGTTTAAATGGAAATAATGGTACTTTGGTGCAACCTGGAATTGGTTTTGGTATTAATACAACTCGAACTCCAAGCAACCTTCCAAATACACTTAGTCGAACTCAACCATTAGCTTTTATTGGAAACGATATTAAAATTTCTAATATTAGTTATGCTAACAATGTTGATTTGCCAATCCGTGTATTAGAAGCCAATCACCTGGTTCGATATACTGAAAACAATACCTTCACTTCCGAATCCGAAATCACAGCTTCTACTACCGATACGAAAACCGATCCACTTGGCAATGCGATCTATAAGCCTGCAACCGAACGCCTTACTCCTAACAAGGAAAAGAATAGCACTCAATTCAATATGGGAGTTAGTCGTTTTTCAACAAGTTCCCCTCGCTTAGTCAATAGTTCAGAAGAGACTATTCCATATGAAACAATCTACGTGAACGATAAAACTATCGCTGCTGGAACTAGCATTGAGAAAACTCCTGGTGTAGCTGGAACGAAAACTGTAAATACCTATGCGACTGGTGTCGATAACTCTGCTTATGAGAAATCAAGTGGAACCGATATCCTAAACTATGGTCTCAGATACTTCTATGCAACAACAAATATTCGAGAAGCTACTGATAATGATCGCATTCCTGGCTTGCTTCGAGCAGACTATACAACCACAGATGGCAATATTATGACTGCCACTAAGGCGTATAGTTACACTGATACTAAAAAACAAACTCAAACAACTGAGATGATTTATCGCTACGAAAACCTTCCAATTGGTTTGAAGAACGATACGCAATATACATTTACTGATGAAAATGTAACTACGGCACCGCAAAGCCGTATTGTCCATGTTGGTACACGAACTTCCAAAGCTATTGGAGCATTTGATCAGTTTGATGTCGATTTCGAAACAGAATATGTAAACGATGATACTATTTTAGTTGGTGATTCTGTCATCAAAACTCCTGGTGTCAAAGGAATCCGTACTGTTTCTTATCGAGAAATCCGTGATAATGATACAAATGATCTAATTTCAAGAGAACAAGTTTCTGATAGTATCACTACTAAACCTATTAAGCAAATCGTACTTGTGGGAACAAAACCACTCACTGTAACTACTCAAAGAACTGAAAAACAGGATATTGACTTTGATATCGTTAAAGTTCCTTCTGATAAGCTATTTGTTGGGGAAGAAGACATTCAGACTCCTGGTGTTAAAGGCACTAGAACTATTGTTCACGAAGATACTATTGACAACCGAAACAATACTGTGATCTCGTCTCGTGTTATCTCTGACGAACAAACCGAACCTGTCAAACAGATCGTACTTGTGGGAACAAAACCACTCACTGTAACTACTCAAAGAACTGAAAAACAAGATATTGACTTTGATATCGTTAAAGTGCCTTCTGATAAGCTATTTGTTGGGGAAGAAGACATTCAAACCCCTGGTGTTAAAGGTATCAGAACTATTGTTCACGAAGATACTATTGACAACCGAAACAATACTGTGATCTCGTCTCGTGTTATCTCTGACGAACAAACCGAACCTGTAAAACAGATTGTACTTGTGGGAACAAAACCACTTACTAGAACTGCTCAAAGAACTGAGAAACAGGATATTGACTTTGATATCGTTAAAGTGCCTTCTGACAAGCTATTTGTTGGAGAAGAAGACATTCAGACTCCTGGTGTTAAAGGTATCAGAACTATTGTTCACGAAGATACTATTGACAACCGAAACAATACTGTGATCTCGTCTCGCGTCATCTCTGATGAACAAACTGAGCCTGTCAAACAGATCGTACTTGTGGGAACAAAACCACTCACTGTAACTACTCAAAGAACTGAAAAACAAGATATTGACTTTGACATCGTTAAAGTGCCTTCTGATAAGCTATTTGTTGGGGAAGAAGAGATTCAAACCCCTGGTGTTAAAGGTACTAGAACTATTGTTCACGAAGATACTATTGACAACCGAAACAATACTGTGATCTCATCTCGTGTTGTCTCTGACGAACAAACTGAGCCTGTCAAACAGATTGTACTTGTGGGAACAAAACCACTTACTAGAACTGTTCAGAGAACTATTGAACTTTCTATTCCATATGGTATTCAATCCATTTATGATGATAAATTGCCTAGTGGAACACAAATAATTGTGGCCCCAGGTAAAGCTGGTCTTCGTACAATCATTATCGAAGAAGTTTTTGATGATAAAGGACAGATTATTTCTAGCAACATTCTCTCTTCTACAGTTACAATTACACCTACTGATGAAATTGTAAGAATAGGAACAGCTGCTACTACTGCAACTACTCCAAATAATACTGACCAATTAAGTCAAGATAGTCAACAAAACCATGCAAATACTGAGCAATCTACTGTTGATAATACCAAAGTATTACCAAATACAGGAACAGAAAACAATCACTCTGCAGCAGTGACTGGTGCTCTAGCTCTATTTGCAGCCTTAGGTCTTACACTATTCAAACGTAAAGAAGAAGATAACGACTAAAGTATATGTCATTTACTCTTCAAGCTAGATAGTATATTTTTAAAAAAAGGATTGAAGTCTATATTTTGTAGACTTCAATCCTTTTTAGTCAATTCTATGACACCTGCAGTAAGGCAGAAAAAAAGTCATATTTTATATAGAAGTAATTTGTCTCTTCTCTCTGAGAGCAAAAAAACTATAATATTCCTTGTTTTTAAAAACTATCAAAACCTCAGTAACAAAAAAACTAGCCTTAAGGCTAGTTTTTCTTTATACTATCTTAGCTCAATGCGTCATCCATTGAAAGAACTTCGTGGAAGACACGTTGTGTCAATTCAGTTTTTTGTTCTGGAGTGAGGTACTTAGTGTTTACACAGTATCCAGAGATACGTACGATAACATCTTCACCTGACATGATCTTTTCGTAAACATCGTTCAAGTCCATAACATTCAAGTTAACGTGTTGTCCACCGTTTTCGAAGTAACCATCAAGGATTGTTACCAAGTTATCAACTTGTTCGTCACGAGTCTTACCAAGAGCACGTGGAGAAACTTGAGTTGTCAATGAGATACCGTCAGCTGCGTAACCAAAGTCAAGGCTAGCAAGTGAGTTCAAGTTTTGCAACCATCCACCTTTAGCTTTGTTAGATGGGTTCGCACCTGGTGAGAAGAATTCAAGTTTAGACAAGTTCACAGAACCATCTTCGTTGAGGTATACACCTTTGTGGACTGGTGAGTTACCAGTTTGTTTAGAGTAAGCAACGTTAGATGTGATTGTCAATAGTGATACTGTAGCTTCTGCGTCTTTGTAAAGTTTGTGGCTACGTAGACGAGTTGTATAAGCTTCGATCAACCATTCTGCCAATTCGTTTGAACGTGGGTCATCTTCACCCCAACGTGGGTATTCACCGATTGTTTCGTAATCATAGATGTAGCCATTTTCGTCACGGATTGGTTTAACGGTAGCATATTTAATCGCTGACAATGTATCAACAGTGTTAGCAAATCCACAGATACCGAATCCCATGTTAGCACGTTGTTTAGTTGGCAAGAAGGCCATTTGAACAGCTTCGTAGTTGTACTTGTCAGTCATGTAGTGGATGATGTTCAAAGCATCTACATAAGTGTCAGTCAACCAGTCAAGAGATTTTTCAAAGTTCGCTTTAACTGATTCGAATTCAAGAACTTCGTCACGGATAGGATCGATGTCAAATACTTTGTAGTCTTTGTGAACATCGTCGTAACCACCGTTCAAACCAGTAAGAAGGGCTTTAAGAACGTTTACACGAGCACCGAAGTACTGGATGTTGTGGCGTTGATCTTCGTTTTCTGGGTCAAGTGGTGACACACAGCATGAGATACAGCTCATTTCTCCGTATCCGTCTTTAGCCATTGTTGTTACACCTTCGTATTGGATAGAAGAGTGTTTGTGGCTCATATGCATACAGTAGCGACGGAAGTTGTATGGCAATTTGTCAGTCCAAAGAACTGTCAAGTTTGGCTCTGGTGAGTTACCGATGTTGTCAAGAGTGTTCAAGAAACGGTAGTCCATCTTAGTAACACGGTGACGACCGTCGTTACCCATACCAGCCATAGAAGTTGTAATGAAAGTTGGGTCACCTGAGTACAATTGGTCATAAGCTTTTGTACGAGCAAATTTAACTGTACGAAGTTTCATAACGAAATCATCAACGAATTCTTGGATTTCTGATTCAGTAAATGTACCACGAGCAAGGTCACGTTCTGCAAAGATATCAAGTACGATTGGCACACGTCCTAGAGATGTTGCAGCACCGTTGATAACACGGCAGACAGCCATGAAAGCGATGTTAACCCATTGGATTGCTTCTTTCGTGTTCATCGCTGGTTTGCGGACATCAACTCCGTAAAGGTCACCCAAGCGAACAACTTGTTGCAATGCTTGGTATTGAAGGTTTACTTCTTCACGAAGACGGATTGTTTCTTCATCAATTTCTTTGATCGCATTCCAGTCGTTTACTTTTTCTTGCATCAAGTAGTCTGCACCGTAAAGAGCAAGACGTGCGTAAACACCGATGATACGTCCACGTGAGTAGGCATCTGGAAGACCAGTTACAGTGTGAGCGTGACGAGCGCGACGAATGTTTGAAGTGTAGGCACGGAAAATACCGTCGTTAACTGTTGTTACGTATTTAGTAAAGATTTCGTGAACAGCTGGATCTGGTTCATATCCATTTTCCTTCAAAGTAGTTTCAGCCATACGGATACCACCTTTTGGCATGAAGTTCAATTTGAAGAGTTCATCGTTTTGGATACCGAAGATAACTTCATTTTCTTTGTCGATAAATCCAGCAGGAATATCAGCAATAGATGTTGGACGAGTGTCCATTGGGAAACGAGTTTCTTCGTAGTGTGCTTTTGTTTCTTCTACGATTTTTTTGATGTGAAGTGAACGTTCTGTTGGTCCAGCAAGGAAACTTTCATCTCCATCGTAAGGTGTGTAGTTAGCTTGAACGAAGCGAGAAATACTTGCTTTTTCTTTCCAATCTACGCCTTTGAAGCCTTCCCAAGCTTTATCAAAAATATCTTGTGCTTCAACAACTGTCTTAACAACCATGTTAATGTCCTCTTTTTTCTAGTAACAGTCATCTGTTACATTCTTGAGACAAGTATACCATACAGTAACCGATTTCAACAAGAGAAAATCAGCATTTTAGACGCTTTCTTTTATAATACAGTCTCTTTTTTATTCTTATCTGTATTATATTTTTGAAAGTCAGGTTGAACTTTCCCATTTTTTCAGAAAAAAGGGTATAATAAATAGATAATGACACTAGAAAGGGATTGGAATGCTCATATTTCCATTGATAAATGATTTGTCCAGAAAAATCATCCATATCGACATGGATGCCTTTTTTGCTGCGGTGGAAATAAGAGATAATCCCAAGTTAAAGGGCAAACCTGTCATTATCGGAAGCGATCCCAGACAAACAGGTGGTCGTGGTGTCGTTTCTACCTGTAGCTACGAGGCACGAGCTTTTGGAGTTCATTCAGCTATGAGCTCTAAAGAAGCTTATGAGCGCTGTCCCCAAGCTGTCTTTATCTCTGGAAATTATGAAAAGTATAAGACTGTGGGACTTGAGATTCGTGCTATTTTTAAACGCTACACTGATTTGATTGAACCTATGAGTATCGACGAGGCATACTTAGATGTGACGGAAAATAAACTCGGTATCAAGTCTGCAGTCAAAATAGCCCGCCTCATCCAACAAGATATCTGGCAGGAGCTACACCTGACTGCTTCTGCAGGCGTCTCTTATAACAAATTCTTAGCTAAAATGGCTAGTGACTATCAAAAGCCACATGGTTTAACAGTTATCCTCCCAGATCAGGCTGAGGATTTTCTCAAACAAATGTACATTGCTAAATCCACGGCGTGGGCAAAAAAACAGTTGAACGGCTTCATGAAATGGGCATTTATACTGGTGAAGACTTATTGGACGTTTCTGAAGTCACTTTAATCGATCAGTTTGGCAGACTCGGTTTTGACCTTTATCGAAAGGCAAGAGGTATTCATAACTCACCGGTCAAGCCCGACCGCATTCGTAAGTCCATTGGCAAGGAAAAAACCTACGGAAAGATCCTACAAGTTGAAGAAGACATTAAAAAAGAGCTGACTCTACTCTCTGAAAAAGTAGCTCTCAATCTCAGTAAACAGGACAAAGCTGGAAAAATCATTATCCTAAAAATACGATACGCTGACTTCTCCACTCTGACTAGACGAAAAAGCCTCCCACAAGCAACACAGGACGCTAGTCAGATTTCTCAAACTGCCCTTCAACTCTACGAAGAACTAGCTGACAAAGAAAAAGGTATCCGTTTACTAGGAATTACAGTGACAGGATTTTAAAAAGCTTGAAGGAAAATTCCCTCAAGCTTTTTTCTTATACAAATAAACGCACAAAACTATAGAGCAACAAGACACTACCGAGTACAATACGGTATTTACCAAAGAGTGTAAAGTCGTGCTTCTTCACATAGCTAGTCAAGAAACGAATAGCAACCATGCTGACTGCAAAGGCAACACCCATAGCTACCAAGAGCAAGAACAGTTGTCCAAAACTCAAGAGTTGACCCGCTTTAATAAATTTGAAAATCTTCAAAGCACTAGCTCCGAACATGACAGGAATCCCGAGATAGAAGGTAAACTCTGTTACGACAGAGCGACTTGTTCCATTCAACAAACCACCAACGATAGTCGCACCTGAACGGCTCGTTCCTGGGAAGAGAGCGAGGACTTGGAAGAGCCCAATGTAAAGGGCTGTTTTATAAGGCAACTTGTCTAACTCTGTTACTGTTGGTTCAATGGCTTGCGCCTTATTTCGTTTTTCAAGATAGATAAAGGCAACACCATAGATAATCAACATGATCGCAACTGAAACCATGTTATGGAAGTTAGCATCAAACCAATCATCTAATTTAAAGACCAATAGCAAAGGCAAGGTCGCAACAAAGACTTTTGACCACAATTGCCAAGTTCTACGAACTTCTACCTTAGTTTTACCAGGTTTGAAGGGATTAAGCTTATTAAAGTAAATGACCATAACTGCTAAAATGGCACCAAGCTGAATGACAACATTAAACATGGACATGAAGGCTTCATTTTGGTCCTTGTATTGTACAAATTCTTCAACCAAGATCAAGTGGCCAGTACTTGAAATGGGCAACCATTCTGTAATTCCTTCAACAATCCCAAAAAAGATTGACTTCAATATTTCAATAAAATACATACATTACTCCTTTTTCTGTCCTCTATTATAGCATAATTTCAGATGTTGCGATAGATTTTTTAGAAGGCGCCGATGCTACCACCACCTCCGCCTCCTGAGAATCCTCCACCCGAACTTCCACTTCCAGAAGATACCGAGTAGTTGCTAGCTGTATTTGCGACAGCTGTGTATTGCTTGATTTGTGCAGTTGAGGCATGGAACTGTGTGTGCCAACCGTAGGCTATATAGAGATTCAAATCTGGATTTTCTAGCTGAATATGACGTACTTTCATTAACTTGCTCACCTTCTTGGCATAACCAAAGAGAGTCGCATAGACCAGTAGACGATTCCAAACAACGATACTCTCCAGCTCTGCCTGATCCAGATGAGCAATATCACGAAGCATATTTTCAAAACTCGTCCAAAGATAGAAAATCTCCGCCCCTTCTTCTGTTAGAACTCCATCACGATAGGCTCCTCGCATCGCAAAATGAACCCAGAAACTGCTCCCTAATCCTGTCAAACCTAAGATTAGAAACGGAACTGAAAAGAAGCCATGTGTTTGCCAGCTATAGTAAAAGAAAAGTAATCCACCTAGAGCCGTTATAGCTGAACAGACCCGCATCCCAAGAGCAAGACGGCGTTCCTCACTTGTCAAGGGACGATAATAGCTTGGAATACGAAGTACATGGACCTTATCCTTGACACAAGACTGAATGCGTTGAAGTCTTCTTTCAAAGGAACGTTTGAGACGCGAGCCTGTTTCTCGGATATGTTTTTCATCTGACTTTTTAGCTCCATGATACAAGCCAGATGAGACTTGGTAATCAGGGAATAAATCCGAAATAGCCAGTTCCTTCTTATTCGATAGGGTCATACGCAGGCATTCCTTCTCAAAATTGGATAAGCCTTTTTCACTGATAATTCGTAGATAAGGTTCCTCATCACCTTGAAAAATAGATAAATGACCTCGATCTACTAAATCCAACAAGGTTGCCTGAATCAGACGTTCAAAAGTAAATTTGCCAAAACCCGATTTGTTTAGGGGATTGACTTCCTCTAAGGAAGTTGAATACACTGCTTCTGCTAGAACCATTGGAGGCAAATCCATCGGCGGTTCATAAAGTCTGTGGTCTTTTGGAAAGACCTTTTTAATGCTTGTACTCTGACGAAACATTCTATAGAAGATCGGAATTGGAAGTAAGAGACTCATAAAAATGATCGGGAAGACCCATTTCATCATAATCTCACTTTGCGCTTTTTCTGTCGCTATATTGCTTTCAATCCGGTTAAAATCCGTTAAACGTTCTTCCTCTAATCCTTGATCTGGAGCTCCTGCAAAAGCACTTCTCGGCCAGTAAGCATGTAATTCGATCTGTCGCTTTCTAGGAAGATCTTTCATTTTGACATGATAGAGATTATTTGCTTTTTCAACACTAGAGTCCCTTAGGAGTTGGCCTGCATGAAAATAGAGCTTCTCTGCTGGAGTATCAGAGCTAACCTTAAACTCAATCTCTTTGATGTCTCCAGTACTATCGGTCAAGGGTTGCCAATTTAGCTCTGCGATATCCGTATATAAGAAGAGAAGGTTTGTTAGTTTCCCAGGTGACCGTCACCCGAACCGTATCCCCAGCATAGCCAGCATTGTAAATTTTTACCTTATAGCCATCCTCTTCCTCCATAGTATAGTAGGAAATATCTTGAACAATTTTTCCATTTTTAGAAACCTGAACGGTCGGGTCAGGATCAATAGCAAATCCTTCTGGCATTTTCCCAGCTTTGCCGAGTCCAACTAACTGACCATTATAATCATCTCCAAAGCGGTAGGTGATTGTTTCCTTAAAAATTGCAGTATTATCTGCATGAATATTCAAATCACCCTGGTAGGATAAGACATCAAAGTCTACCGCAAAAACCAAGCTCGGGATAAATAATAAATAAGTAAATACCAAAGCCAACAGCCATCTTTTTTTCATAATCGGTTCCCTTTCAATCTTTTTACCATTATATCATTTTTTATAAGTAAAGGCTTACTTGTATTGAAAATCTCACTATTTTTAGATACAATAGAGAGAGTCATTTTTAGACTAGAAATAGGAGAAAACATGAAAAAATTATGCTTATCTATCCTTGCTAGCCTAGCCCTTACCTTAGGACTAGTTAGCCAAGTCCAAGCCGACGAATATTTACGCATCGGGATGGAGGCAGCATACGCTCCCTTCAACTGGACTCAAGACGACGATAGTAACGGCGCCGTCAAAATCGACGGTACCAACCAATATGCCAACGGCTACGATGTTCAAATTGCTAAAAAGATTGCCAAAGACCTTGGTAAGGAACCTTTGGTTGTGAAAACCAAATGGGAAGGACTTGTTCCAGCCCTTACTTCTGGCAAAATCGATATGATCATTGCCGGTATGAGCCCAACCGCTGAACGCAAACAAGAAATTGCTTTTTCAAGCAGTTACTATACTAGCGAACCGGTTCTATTGGTAAAAAAGGACTCTGCCTATGCCAATGCCAAATCTTTAGAGGACTTTAGTGGAGCAAAAATCACGTCTCAACAAGGTGTTTATCTCTATGATTTGATTTCCCAAATTCCAGGTTCCAAAAAAGAAACAGCTATGGGTGACTTCGCTCAGATGCGTCAAGCTCTGGAGGCTGGTGTTATTGATGCCTATGTTTCTGAACGACCTGAAGCAATGACCGCTGAGTCTGCTAACGCTAAGTTCAAAATGATCCAAACCCAACCAGGTTTCAAAACTGGCGAAGAAGATACAGCTATTGCCATTGGACTTCGTAAAGATGATAGTCGCATCAGCCAAATCAATGCGAGCATCGAAACCATCTCTAAGGATGAGCAAGTAGCCCTCATGGATCGTATGATCAAAGAGCAACCTGTGGAGTCTACAACAACGGAGGAAGAAAGTAGTTTCTTTAGCCAAGTCGCTAAGATTCTTTCTGAGAACTGGCAACAACTCTTGCGTGGTGCTGGTATCACACTCTTAATCTCCATTATCGGAACCATCACAGGTCTCCTTATCGGACTTGCGATCGGGGTCTTCCGTACCGCTCCACTATCTGAGAACAAGGCAATGTACGCCCTACAGAAACTAGTCGGTTGGATTCTCAATGTCTATATCGAGATCTTCCGTGGTACGCCAATGATTGTTCAATCTATGGTTATCTACTATGGAACTGCCCAAGCTTTCGGTATCAATCTTGACCGCACACTAGCTGCTATCTTCATCGTCTCAATCAACACGGGTGCCTACATGACAGAGATCGTTCGTGGTGGTATTCTAGCAGTTGACAAAGGACAGTTTGAAGCTGCAACTGCTCTTGGTATGACCCATAATCAAACCATGCGTAAGATTGTCCTACCTCAGGTTGTCCGCAATATTCTACCTGCTACTGGTAATGAGTTTGTCATCAATATCAAAGATACCTCTGTATTGAACGTTATTTCAGTTGTTGAGCTTTATTTCTCAGGAAATACTGTAGCAACACAAACCTATCAATACTTCCAGACCTTTACCATCATCGCCGTGATTTACTTTGTCCTCACCTTTACTGTGACCCGTATCCTACGCTTCATCGAACGTCGTATGGACATGGATACTTACACTACAGGTGCTAACCAAATGCAAACGGAGGATTTGAAAAAATGACACAACCAATCCTTGAAATCAAACACCTCAAAAAATCCTATGGGCAAAACGAAGTGCTAAAAGACATTTCTCTCACCGTCCACAAAGGAGAGGTTATCTCCATCATCGGGAGCTCAGGAAGTGGAAAATCAACCTTCCTTCGTTCAATCAATCTACTTGAAACACCTACAGAGGGAGAGATTCTCTATCGAGGAGAAAATGTCCTTGCAAAAGGCTATAACCTCACCCATTATCGTGAAAAACTCGGTATGGTTTTCCAATCTTTCAATCTCTTTGAAAATCTGAATGTCCTCGAAAATACCATCGTTGCCCAAACGACTGTACTCAAACGCGACCACTCTGAAGCTGAAAAAAATTGCCAAAGAGAAATCTCGAAAAAAAGTTGGCATGGGAGAACGTTACTGGCAAGCCAAAGCCGAAAGCAACTATCAGGTGGTCAGAAACAACGCGTGGCTATCGCCCGCGCGCTCTCCATGAATCCTGATGCCATTCTCTTCGACGAACCAACATCTGCTCTTGACCCTGAAATGGTTGGAGAAGTCCTCAAAAATTATGCAGGATTTGGCTCAGGAAGGCTTGACCATGATCGTCGTAACCCACGAAATGGAGTTCGCCCGCGATGTCTCTCACCGTGTCATCTTTATGGATAAGGGCGTCATTGCTGAAGAAGGCAAGCCAGAAGACCTCTTCACGAACCCTAAAGAAGAACGGACGCGCGAGTTTCTTCAGCGCTATCTCAGCTAATAAACAAAGACTGCATAAAGAATGCAGTCTTTTTAATTTGTAATTGTAAAGAAAAGGCAGACTCGATTCAGGAATCTGCCTGTGACCACAGTTTAATCTTCAAATTTTTCATGATTTTTTTCATAGAAATCGATTAAACCAAGAGCTGTTTCAAATGAAATATTTTTAACTTTTGCGCGTCCTTGTGCTAGAGCAATGATAGACATTTCACGCGCATTCGTTTCTTTAGAGATACGGTAGCCTGTGATTTCTTATCACGAACCCAGCCAACAACTGCTTCTACTTTTTCAAAGTTCGACTTAGCCATGTTCTTCTCCTAAATTATTCTTTACAATACTTAATTGTATACGTTTTTATTTCGTTTGTCAATAAAAAAACATATATTCGTTGCAACTATATTATTCTGCATATTTTTATTTGGCTTTTAAAGCCGATAATATATGAGTTCTTATGTCCTCGACTCCATTAGGATTTGCTGGTAGGAAGATTGTATTATTACCCTCTTTATCTGCAAAATTATTCAACGTATCTAAATACTGGTTCGTTAATAGGATAGACATGATTTGTTCTTCAGTTAGCTCAACATTGGCTCCCTTTAACTCTTGGATAGAATCAGCTAGTCCGTCAACAATTGCTTTACGCTGCTCTGCAATCCCTACACCATGTAGGCGATCTTTTTCTGCTTCAGCTTCTGCTGCGGTCACGATTTTAATCTTATCTGCTTCAGCAAGCTCTTGCGCCGCAACTCTCTTACGTTGAGCCGCGTTAATTTCATTCATTGATTGTTTTACTTCAGCATCAGGTTCAACCTTAGTAATCAGCGTTTTGACAATGATATACCCATACGTAGACATTTCTTCCGCCACTTGTTTTTGAACTTCTAAGGCGATTTCATCCTTCTTCTCAAACAACTCATCTAGGGTTAGCTTTGGTACAGATGAACGCAAAGCATCTTCAATATAGGATTTAATTTGGGCTTCTGGACGCATCAATTTATAATAGGCATCTGTGACATTGTTTTCATTTACTCGATACTGAGTTGCCACATTCATCGTTACAAATACATTATCTTGCGTCTTTGTCTCTACAACAATCTCACTTTGCAACAAGCGTAGTTGAACTCTTGCCGCAATCCTATCAATTCCAAAAGGAGCTCGTAAATGAATACCACTATTGCTCAACTTTTGGTATTTACCAAAGCGTTCTATGATAGCGACAGATTGTTGTCGAACCACATACACAGAACTAACCATAATCACTGATGCAATCACCACTAAAAACAATAAAACAAGTAAAATTTGTAAAACCATGGGAATCTCCCCCTTTCATCACCATCATTATAGCACCATCATTACCATTACGCAAATAATATGATAATAATTTTATTTTAGCTTAAACTAGCATATTATACAACGTTTCGTTCCCATTCAAATTAATATAAGATGGGTCAAACTTTTCCATTCGATGAATCAAGCCAGCATAATCATGCTTATTGGCAAGAGCTACCCCAATCAATACAGGACCTGTCCCCTTGCTTGCTCGTTTGATATATTCAAAACGAGTGATGTCATCATTTGGCCCTAAAATATCATTTACAAACTCTCGGAGAGCTCCAGGACGTTGTGGAAAATTCACTACAAAGTAATGCTTGATTCCATCGTAAATCAAGGCACGTTCTTCCATCTCTGGCATACGGTTGATATCGTTATTTCCTCCAGAAATGATACAACAAATCGTCTTGCCTTTGATATAGTCTGATAAAACTTCCAAGGCTGCAACACTGGCAGCTCCGGCTGGTTCTGCTACAATACCTTGTTTGGAATAAAGATCAATCAAGGTTTCGGAAATCAATCCCTCGTCCACCCCAATCAGCGTTTCAACATTCTTACGAGTCGCTTCATAGGTTAATTGTCCAACCTTCTGTACGGCTATCCCATCAGCGAACTTATCAATTTCTTTGAGTTTAACTGGTCCCCCAGCTTCAAAGGCAGCTTTCATAGAGCGAGCACCATTAGCTTCTACCCCAATCACTTCAATGGTCGGGTTGGTTTCCTTAATATAAGTAGAAACACCGGCAATCAATCCGCCACCACCTACTGGTACAAGTACTGTGTCAAAATCAATAGACTCTTTACGGGCTTCTTCAAGAATCTCATAGGCTACAGTCCCTTGACCAGCCTGAACATGCGCATCATCAAAAGGATCGATGAAGGTGCGGTTTTCTGTTAATGTAAATTCTTGTGCTGCCTTAGCAGAAGCATCAAAGGTATCCCCAACCAACTTGATCGTCACAAACTCTCCACCGAAAAAGCGAACCTGCCCAATCTTTTGTTGCGGTGTTGTGATGGGCATAAAGATCGTTGCAGGAATCTTCATCTCATTACAAGTATAGGCGACACCTTGGGCATGATTTCCCGCAGAGGCACAGACTACACCACGCTCGCGTTCTTCTTTTGACAGTTGAGAAATGGCATAATAGGCTCCACGAATTTTAAAAGAGCGAACTCGTTGCGCATTCTCCTTTTTGAGATAAATCTTTGCTTGGTATTTTTCTGATAAATAATGATCATATTCTAGTGGTGTATCAACTACTACACCACTCAAAACTTTGTGGGCTTTCACCACATCTTTTGCACTTAGCATTGTCTCCTCCTCAAATACTGTTCAAGATAAAAAACGAGTTAGGTACCCCCAACTCGCCTTCTGTCTCTCTTTACAAGAATTAATTGTAGATTTTGAATGCGTCGTCGTCGTTTTTACCAACGAAAGGCATTGCTTTACGCAATTCTGCACCAACTTTTTCAATTTCAAGGTTAGCTGCTTGTTCACGGTAAGCAGTTAATTTTGGACGACCAGCCTTGTAGTCATTTACAAAGTCATTTGCAAATTTACCATTTTGGATATCTGCCAAAACAGCTTTCATGTTTTCTTTAACTTGCTCAGTAATCACACGTGGACCTGATACATAGTCACCGTATTCAGCAGTGTTTGAAATAGATTGACGCATTTTCTTGAATCCACCTTCATAGATCAAGTCAACGATCAATTTCATTTCGTGAAGAACTTCAAAGTAAGCCAATTCTGGGGCATAGCCTGCTTCTGTCAAGACTTCAAAACCTGCTTCGATAAGGGCAGTCAAACCACCACAAAGTACGGCTTGTTCACCAAACAAATCTTCTTCAGTTTCTTCTTTGTAAGTTGTTTCAAGCAAACCAACACGAGCTGCCCCAACACCTTTACACCAGTCCATAGCAATGTTTTTCGCATTTCCAGTTGCATCTTGGTAAACTGCGTAAAGAGCTGGCACACCAAATCCTTCTTCGTAAGTACGACGTACCAAGTGTCCTGGTCCTTTAGGAGCACACATGAAAGACATCTACATCTGCAGGAACTTTGATAAATTCAAAGTGGATATTGAAACCATGAGCAAATCCAACTGCATTTCCAGCTTCCAAGTTTGGAGCGATTTCTGCTTCGTACAATTCTTGTTGGATTTCGTCTGGTGCCAAAATCATAATAACGTCAGCCAATTTGGTTGCTTCTGCCACTGTGTAAGTGTCAAAATCCATCTTCTTTTGCTTTGTCAAAAGATTTACCTGGACGCACACCGATGATGACATCACGACCTGAATCACGCAAGTTTTGCGCATGCGCATGTCCTTGTGAACCATAACCGATTACGGCGATTTTTTTACCGTCAAGCGCTGCTACTTTAACATCTTTTTCGTATTCCATTTGAACTGCCATAGTTTTTCTCTCTTTTCTATTATTTATTGCCTTTTAGGCTGGTTTAACAAATTTAAATTGTTTTCTTATACTCATTGAAAATCAAAAAGTATTAGTCGCGGGTAAATCCAGTTGCACCCGTACGAGCGATATTTTTAATGCCGTATGGTCGAATCACTCGCAATAAAGCTTCACTCTTTTCAGCATTTCCCGTCATCTGGATGGTGATTGAGCTTGGAGCCACATCTACTACCGTTGCACGGAAAGGTTGGATAATGGCCAAGATTTCTGCACGCTTCTCAGCAGGAGCAGATACTTTTCACCAAGATAACTTCTCTTTCCAAGTGTGGTTTATCTGTGATATCTCGAATGCGAATCACATCAATCTGACGATTGAGCTGTTTAATGATTTGCTCTACTTCATCATGAGAAAGCTACATCAATAATGATGGTGATGCGAGATACATTGGGGTTCTCTGTCGCACCAACTGAGATACTCTCAATATTGACTTGACGACGAGAAAGGACACCTGTAAAACGATTCAAAACTCCTGAACGGTTTTGTAATCTAGCTGTTAACATTCTACGCATGGAACTGCACCCCCAACATCTCATGATTGCTCTTACCAGCTGGTACCATCGGTAATACCTGTTCCTTACGAGAAATATCCACCTCGATAAACATGGGCACATCCTCCAGAATGACTTCTAGATCCTTCTCTATCGTCTCTGGATTATCAAATTTATAGTTTTTGATGCCGTAGGCCTGTGCCATCAGCTGGAAGTCAGGAAGTGTATCAAAGACTGACTCGGAAGTTCTTACCCTCATAGAAGGATTCCTGCCACTGACGAACCATTCCTAGTGAGTGGTTATTCAACATGACAACCTTAATTGGCACCTTGTAGATGTTTAGGATAGCTAGTTCTTGGTTGGTCATTTGGAAACCACCATCACCGACAAAAAGGATGACTTCTTTTTCTGGATTGGCAATCTTGGCTCCGATAGCTGCAGGAACTCCGAATCCCATGGTACCCAAACCACCTGAAGTGACTAACTGACGCTCATTTTGATAAGGATAATACTGAGCTGTCCACATTTGGTGTTGCCCTACGTCAGTTACAACAACGGCATCTCCCATTCGTCAACTCACCGATGCGTTCAATAACGGCCTGAGGTTGAACCACACGTTCTTTCTTATCATAAGAACGAACGCGGTTCTTGTCCTTGGTGACTTTTTCAATCCATTTTTCAGTATTGTTATGAACAGTTGGTTCTGCCAGTAGCATCTGCAAGGCTTTCTTAGCATCCCCCACTACAGGAATATCTGCACTGATAATCTTACCAATCTCAGCTGGGTCAACATCGATATGGGCAACCTTAGCATTCTTCGCGAAGGTCTTAGGGTTCCCAGTCAAGCGGTCATCGAAACGGCAACCAATACTAATCATAAAGTCCGCTTCCGTCATTGCAATATTGGCTGCGAAAGAACCGTGCATTCCTCCCATCCCTAGGAAAAGCGGGTGACTCGTTGCAATGGTTCCTTGCCCCAAAAGACTAGTGACTACTGGAATTTGGTAACGTTCAGCAAATTCATTGAGCTCTTTAGAAGCTTCCGCATAGCTGATACCACCGCCTGCTAACAAAACAGGTTTCTTGGCTTTTGACAATTGCTTCAAGATTTTCTTGATTTGCATGTCATTCGGTTCAAGCGTCGGTTGGTAACTTGGTAAATTCACCTCCGGTGAATAGATGAAATCTGTCTCTAGAGCTGATACATCCTTTGGGCAAGTCAATCACAACAGGACCTGAACGACCAGTCGTTGCGATATGGACAGCTTCCGTAATGATACGAGGAATATCTGCTGTCTCACGAACTTGGTAATTGTATTTGGTAATGGGCATGGTAATCCCCACGATGTCTGCTTCCTGAAAGGCATCTTTCCCAATCCCAGCTCGCGCAACCTGACCTGTAAAGACCAAAAGGGGAACGCTATCGCTCATGGCATCTGCAATCCCTGTAATGGCATTTGTTGCTCCCGGCCCACTCGTGACGACGGCAACGCCCAACTTTCCAGTTGATTTGGCATATCCTTCAGCTTCGTGAAGACAACCTTGCTCATGGCGTCCTAAGATGTGGCGAATACCTTTAAAATTGTATATCGCATCATACAAAGGTAAGACTGCACCACCAGGATAACCAAAAATGGTATCAATCCCTAAGTCCCGAAGTGTTTCCAAAACTAGGTCCGACCCCGTCTTAGGAGATTCTAAACTGATTTTCTCCATTGTTCCCCTTTCTCTTCTCTTAAAAAAATAGCTTGTTACTATCATACCATTTTTTCAAAAATTTTCAAGGCAAAAGAGTCAATTTTCTGAATTTTCTATCTAAAAGTGTATTTATGAATCTTTTTCCCTTATTTTTATTAAGTTATCTACGGAATTAGGAACCTTTATTTACTTTAATTTATCAAATTAGAATATTTTCTTTCTTGGTAGAATTAGTATTTTTCTCACTTAGCGATCAAATTCGTATACTATATTCAGCAAAAATGAATAGTTAAAGACAAAAAAAGGAAGCCACTAAGTGACTTCCTTCTAGAGTGAGGACTGATTAGTCTTCACCTTTATTTTTCTTAATGATTTCTTCTTGTACTGACTTAGGTACATCTTCGTAGTGGTCAAATACCATCATGAATGTACCACGTCCTTGAGATGCAGAACGAAGAACTGTTGCGTAACCGAACATTTCAGCAAGTGGAACGTAAGCACGAACGATTTGGCTGTTACCGTGTGCTTCCATACCATCTACACGTCCACGACGAGCAGTTACGTGACCCATAACATCACCAAGGTTTTCTTCTGGAACAGTGATGGTTACAAGCATCATTGGCTCAAGGATAGCTGGTTGTGCTGATTTAGCAGCTTCTTTAAGGGCAAGTGAAGCCGCGATCTTGAAGGCAGTTTCAGATGAGTCGACATCGTGGTATGAACCGTCGTAAAAGCTTAGCTTTAACGTCAACCATTGGGTAACCTGCAAGAACACCGTTAGCCATAGATTCTACCAAACCTTTTTCAACCGCTGGGATAAATTCACGAGGAACCACACCACCGACGATTGCGTTTTCGAATTCGAATCCTTTACCTTCTTCGTTTGGACTAAACTCAATCCATACATCACCAAATTGACCTTTACCACCAGACTGACGTTTGAAGAATCCACGAGCTTGAGTAGAAGCGCGGAATGTTTCACGGTAAGATACTTGAGGAGCACCTACGTTCGCTTCCACTTTGAACTCACGACGCATACGGTCAACAAGGACGTCAAGGTGAAGTTCACCCATACCTGAGATAACTGTTTCACCAGTTTCAACGTTTGTTTCAACGCGGAATGTTGGATCTTCTTCAGCCAATTTTTGAAGTGCGATACCCATCTTATCTTGGTCAGCTTTAGATTTTGGCTCAACCATCAACTGGATAACTGGTTCTGGAACGTGGATTGACTCAAGGATGATTTTAGCTTTTTCATCTGTCAATGAATCACCAGTAGTTGTATCCTTCAAACCAATAGCAGCTGCAATATCACCAGCATAAACGGTTTCGATTTCTTGACGACTATTGGCATGCAATTGCACAAGACGTCCGATACGTTCACGTTTACCTTTAGAAGTGTTCATTACGTAAGAACCTGATTGAAGAACACCTGAGTATACACGGAAGAATGTCAAACGACCTACAAATGGGTCTGTTGCAATCTTGAAGGCAAGAGCTGCGAATGGCTCTTCGTCAGATGCTGGACGAGTTTCTTCTTCGTCTGTATCTGGGTTGATACCTTTGATCGCTGGGATATCAAGTGGGCTTGGAAGGTAGTCGATAACCGCATCAAGCATCAATTGAACACCCTTGTTCTTGAAGGCAGAACCACACAATACTGGGAAGAATTCAACGTTGATAGTTGCTTTACGGATCGCAGCTTTCAATTCTTCGTTAGTGATTTCTTCACCTTCGAGGTATTTCATCATCAAGTCTTCATCAGTTTCAGCAACTGCTTCAACCAATTTTTCACGGTATTCTTGAGCTTGGTCAAGGTATTCAGCTGGAATATCTTCTTCAAGGATATCTGTACCAAGGTCGTTAGTATAGATTTCAGCTTTCATCTTGATCAAGTCGATGATACCGCGGAAGTCATCTTCAGCACCGATTGGCAATTGGATTGGGTGTGCGTTTGCTTGAAGACGGTCGTGAAGTGTGCTTACTGAGTAAAGGAAGTCAGCACCGATTTTATCCATTTTGTTAGCAAATACGATACGTGGAACTCCGTACTCAGTTGCTTGACGCCAAACTGTTTCAGTTTGAGGCTCAACACCTGATTGTGAGTCAAGAACTGTAACCGCACCATCCAATACACGAAGAGAACGTTGTACTTCGATAGTGAAGTCCACGTGTCCTGGTGTGTCGATGATGTTTACGCGGTGGTTGTTCCATTGAGCTGTTGTCGCAGCAGATGTGATAGTGATACCACGTTCTTGCTCTTGCTCCATCCAGTCCATTTGTGACGCACCTTCGTGAGTTTCACCAATTTTGTGGATTTTACCAGTGTAGTAAAGAATACGCTCAGTAGTTGTTGTTTTACCGGCATCGACGTGAGCCATGATACCGATATTACGAGTTTTTTCAAGTGAAAATTCGCGTGCCATGAGGTTTGTTTCTCCTATTTATTTTTAATTTCTATTCTATTATAACACGATTTTAATGCAAAAACGGATAGGCAGGACCCTACCCGTTCTCAATGTTTATCTTGTTTTTGTTGGTTTCAACTTGTGAGATGGGAAGTTGAATTGAACTCGGGCTAAAAGCTCAAGTTAACTGATTTGAACCCGAGCGAGGCCCGGTGCAAAAAAGATAAACTGCTTTGTGTTCACGGAACACTGCATCAGTTTCCTATTTTTGCCTTGGGCCTTTGCCGCTCTTAGTATCATTTTATTACCAACGGAAGTGTGCGAAGGCACGGTTAGCTTCAGCCATACGGTGAGTGTCTTCACGTTTCTTAACAGCTGCACCAGTGTTGTTCGCAGCATCCAAGATTTCTTTTGCAAGACGGTCTTGCATTGTGTGTTCACCACGAAGGCGAGCGATTGTTACCAACCAACGAAGGCCAAGTGTTGTACGACGTTCTGGACGAACTTCAACTGGGACTTGGTAGTTAGATCCACCAACACGACGTGCACGTACTTCAAGTACAGGCATGATGTTTTCCATAGCTGTTTCAAATACTTCAAGTGCATCGTTACCAGTAGCTTCTTTGATTTGCTCAAAAGCACCGTAAACGATTGAAGCAGCTGTACCACGTTTACCATCAAGCATAACGCGGTTGATAAGACGAGTAACTAGTTGTGAATTGTAAAGCGGATCTGGCAATACGTCACGTTTTGGAGCTCTATTTTTACGACTCATTTCTCTTTATCCCCTTTCCTTATGCTTTTGGACGTTTAGTACCGTATTTAGAACGGCCTTGTTTACGATCGTTAACACCTGCAGTATCAAGTGCACCACGGACGATATGGTAACGTACCCCTGGAAGGTCTTTTACACGTCCACCACGAAGAAGAACTACGCTGTGTTCTTGCAAGTTGTGTCCGATACCTGGGATGTAGGCAGTAACTTCGATAAGGTTGCTCAAACGTACACGAGCGAATTTACGAAGGGCAGAGTTAGGTTTTTTAGGTGTCATTGTTCCCACACGAGTTGCAACACCACGTTTTTGTGGTGAAGAAACGTTTGTTTGAACTTTTTTATGACTGTTGTAACCAACGTTCAAAGCTGGTGATTTAGATTTTTCTACTTTTGATTTACGCGGTTTGCGAACCAATTGGTTAATTGTAGGCATCTACATTCTCCTGTGTTTTTTTATTTTTGGTGATGATACACTTGGTGACAGCTACCATCTGTGTGTACTTTTGCAACATTTGTCAGCACGTCCCTGTACACTTTTGAGAGACCAAAAGTAAAAAGTACCGTCTATTATTGTAACACAATTTTTCCATCATTGTCAAGATATTTTTCATTTTTATTCTGATCTTTTCACTCTTTGACACTAGCTTTCACCGCTTTTCTAAACCAAAAAGGAGGCAAAATTGCCTCCTCCTTTCTTGTATGGTTTTCCTTTCGATTCAAGATTGTCATTTCGAGATGTTTTTTTAACCCTTCTTATCAAAGCCAACCTGATTCTTTTGCGATGTTGGCTGCCTCTGTTCGATTGCCTGCATCTAGCTTGGAAAGAATATTGGTGACATAGTTTCGGACGGTTCCGTTTGATAGATAGAGTTGGTCTGCAATTTCTTGATTGGATAAGCCCTGAGCAATTCCCTTTAAGACAGCAATCTCTTGTTCTGTCAATGGATTGGGATGCGTCATCACCACTTCCATCAATTCAGGCGAATACTCCTTGCGTCCTTCGAGAACAGTGTGCAAGGTTTGCATGAGGTCTGCAATGCTTCTTTCTTTCAAAACATAGGCATCCACTCCAGCCTTAATCGCGCGTTCAAAATAGCCAGGGCGCTTGAAGGTTGTCACCACAACTACCTTTGTTTCTAACTTTTCTGCTCGTATCCACTCCAAGACTTCGAGGCCTGTCTTAACAGGCATTTCTACGTCAAGAATGGCGATATCGACAGACTCTTTTTCTAAAAGTTGAATTGCCTCTTGGCCATCCTTGGCTTGTAGGACAGAATCTACATCTGGTTGAAAGGTAATCAACTGGCACATAGCATCTCGCAACATACTTTGATCTTCTGCAACAAGTAGTTTCATCTTAGTTCCTCTCCTTATAAGGTAGTCGAACCTGCACTTCAGTCGGAGACTTCTGACTGATCACCTTTACCTCTCCCGAAAATGGAAGGACACGATCTCGGACTGTATGGAGTTCATCCCCCTTTAGAGAAGGAAAGCCACAGCCATCATCTCTCACTGTTAAAACGAGTTCTTTCTCTGTTCGTTCTAATTTTAAGTAAGCTTTAGACGCTTTGGCATGTTTGATGATATTGGTCACTAACTCAAGCAAAATCATGGAAGCCGTTGACTCCAAATCCTGAGTTAAGCTAGCAGTATCTAATTGGTGATCGATTTCTGTTTCAATTCCTGCAATTTCCAGCATTTTTTTAACAGTCGCAAACTCGGAGGCAAGGGTTCTAGTTTTAAGATTTTCAATAATAGTACGAACTTCATTCATGGATTCCTTACTGATCTGATGAATTTCTTTTAATTCTTTTTCCACTTGAGGATAGGCCTGCATTTGAAGAAGTTGGAGGGCAAGGTCCGTCTTCACACTCAACATAGCAAAGGTATGCCCCAGACTGTCATGGAGATCCTGACCAATACGACTGCGTTCATTTTCAGCCAAGAAAAGACTGAGTTTGGCATTTTGTTTCATCTTTTCTTCTTTTATCTGTTCAGATACCTGAATCCGATAAAGACCGAAGGTCAAGGCATCAGAAAAGACAAAGGTCACCAAGAAAAAGAGCAGTTGCCAGGGACTAACTTGATCGACCATATAAATCCCTGTCAAAATCAAGGGTTGCAAGACAATAAAACTAACAAAACGCCAAGATTGAAAAGAAATCTCATCCAGTTGGTAAATAAGGAGATTGGATAAATAAAAAGATAAACCAAGTGAAACCTGAACTTTTCAGCCAAACAGATGTATAAAAAAATGTAGACAAGCATGGATCCACCAAGCTAGCCACTGCACGGTGCGATTTTGACTGACTAAAACCGAGTAGAAGGCAAGTACAAATAGTAGGGTCCATAGCAAGGTTAAAAGCGGGTAATCTCCAACGATGACACCCGCTATAGGAAAGATGATAAACACAATTGAAATATGAAACATATAATGAATGTTTTTAAATTTTTCCAACATAGATTTATTTTACCTCAATCCGTTTTTTCAGTTGAATGACCAATACACCAAAGAAAACTGTATAGCCTAGCACAACCAAGGCAGAAAGAATATTAAATTCATGGTGTTCCAAATAAGTAGAGACGACCTGCATCAGTTGATAGGTTGGGGTCAGTTTCCCAATAGATTGGAGCCATTCTGGGAAGGAATTCAAGGGGAACCACAGTCCACCTAGGACAGCCAAAGCAATATAGGCAATATTTCCAATCACCGTCATCAATTGAGCACTGGGAAGCAAGCTCACCAAGACACCCATACTGATAAAGACCACGCTTCCGACCAGCAAAATAGCACCGATTACCAACCAGTCAAGCCAAGGTAGCGTCACTCCACGGACAAAATGACCTACTGAAAAGACAACTATAATTGATAACAAGAAAGTTAGCAGAGTGCTGAATAGTTTTGATACATAATATTCTACCATAGATACGGGAGAATGTTGAATCAATTTTTGCCAGTTGTTTGTCTTATCAGACTCGAGTGTGCTTGGGATACTGAAAAAAGCACTTGACATGATACTAAAGAGCGTCATGGCAAAAAGATAGGCTTGAAGAGCAATTTCTGGAATATCTGACCCTGACATCATACCAGAAAAGATAAGGTAAAAACACTTGGAAGTCCGATGGATAGCAAGTAGTAGACTGCTTGCCGTTTCATCAGAATGATTTCCACTTTCATGAGACTTGTCATATTTTTCATCGTCAATCTCCTTTAGTCTTGAGTCGTTTCGAAGATACTGTCTAAGAGAGTTCGATTGCGAACTTCAATTTCTTCGATCATGCAGCCCTGTTCTTGCAAGGCTTTCCCATACCTGGCTGGCTTCTTTGGTTGTGAAGGAAAGAGCATTTTGCTTGATTTCAAGCTCTTGAATCTGGTCCAAAGTGCTGATAACTTCCTGATAAGTTAGAGGTACGGTAAAATGTTTTTCTTGTTCTTCACCACGCATGGCATAAGGCGTCGTATCCCGGATCAATTCACCCTTGTGGAGGACCAAAATGCGGTCAGCCGTATGTTCTACCTCTTCGATATAGTGAGAAGAGTAGACAATGGTGACACCATTTTTCTTTAACTGATTGACAATTTCCCAAAAATGCTGACGTGTCGAGGTATCCATGGCAGCAGTTGGTTCGTCCAAAAATAGAATTTTCGGACGACCTATTAAAGCCAACACGAAAGAGAACAAACGTTTTTGCCCACCAGACAACTTGCCCGCTAGCTGATTTTTCTGCTTGTCCGAAAATCTCAGCAAGTCATCAATTTCTTGATTGGAGAGACTGTTTGGATAGATTGATTGAAAGAAGGATAAGAGTTCTTTCACTTTCAAGTCTTGAACCACCGTATTTCTTGAGGTAAGATAGAAATAAGCTGCTTTAATCGAGGATCTGTTGGTGCAAAGCCTTGAATAGCTATCTGACCTGAGCTCACGAACTTGTCGCCCAAGAGGCAATCAATCAAGGTCGTCTTACCTGCTCCGTTAGGTCCGATCAAGGCGACACATTCACCATCGTTGATTTCAAAGGAGATGTTCCGCAAGATCTCCTTGTCTTTTATTTTCTTACTCAATTTCTCAACTTTAATCACAGTCATGAGATTCTCCTTTCAACCACTTCATTCCCATAGGGAAGACGACGAAAATCATAAACCCAAAACCCCAAGCACCACGAATAAATTGGCGAAGCACGGTTTGGTCAAACCAACCAGTAAACATTTCCACTAACCATACCAAGAGTGACAGGCCGATAAAGAAATAGATGATTGCTTTTTTCATTCCTCAAACTCCTTTTTCACATCTCTGACTAATTTCAAACCTTCTCTGACAAGCCAAGACATCATTCCAAAGCCAGCAAAGAGCTCCCAAGGAAAATGATAGAAACCCTCGTCCAATCCTGAAAACATGAGATAGGTCATAACTCCTGCTGCTACTAAACTCACTGCGACAATCATTTTATTTTTCATTTCTTCTTCCTCCATTTCATACTTCAATTATAGACTTTTGAAGTTGGCGGAGCTAGATGCTTCTGTCACTAGGAAATATGACAAATGTCATAAAAAAGAACCGATTTCTCGGTTCTTAAAAATGATTAGTCTGATTCATCGTTTCGTTTCTTTTTACCTAGCAATCCAAGTGTCATAGCACCTGCTAGGGCTGTCAGAATTCCTAGATTCTTCAAACCATCTTCTTGACTTCCGGTATTTGGAAGTTGATTTTTTTCTACAAATATGTTTTGAGTCAATTGATCTGGTTTCGAATCAGGTACTGAAAGTTCTTTTTTATCAGACTGTTTCACTTGCTCTGGAAGTTCTACTACTGTTGGAGTATAGAATCCTGAAATGATATTTCCATTGCGATCTTTACGGATCACTTTCACACCTTTAGCTTGTCCTACAAAGTCTGCCTCAGGGGTAAAGGTGACGGTGCCATCTGGTGAGATTACATAAGTTCCTTCACCTGGAACGACTTTTTCAGTTGTTCCATCTTCAAAGGTTGGCGGAACTGTCAAATCGACATCACCTGTAAAGTTTGGTTTACCAGTCTGAGTTTGACCTTTAAGACCTTCTGATGTCGCATCACTCACTTGTGTTTGTCCAAGGACAGTTGGTGTGTAGTGAGCAGTAACTACATTTCCATACATATCCAAACGTTTCACAACCAATCCTTTAGCTGTACCAACAAAGTCTGGTTCTGGAGTAAAGGTAATCTTACCATCTTTATCAATTGTATAGCTTCCTTCACCCGGAACAACCATAGTCGTGCTACCATCCTCAAATGTTGGTGGAACTGTACTATCGATATGTCCTTCAAACGTTGGAGTTGCCACTTGTGGTTGGCCTTTTGCTCCTGTAGAAGCCGTATCATGACCAGTAGATGGATCTACAACTGTTGGGCGATAGCTTGCAGTAACTGGGGTACCATTCTTATCCACACGTTTGACTGTGACTGAATCTGGGTTTCCGACAAACTGTTTGTCTGGAGTGAAAGTTACTGTTCCATCTGGTGCAATCGTGTAAGTTCCTTGACCTGGAATGGTCTTCTCTTTGTTTCCATCTGCGAAGGTTGGCTCAACTGTTTCATCGATTGGAACCAGCAGATCACCACCTTGGAAGCTTGGGGTGCCTGTTTGAACAAGCCCTTTAATGTTAACTGAAGAAGTATCTTTACCAGTTGGCGTCACTTTCGTAAACTCTGGGCTGTAAGTCGCAGTGACAGGAGTGCCATTCTTATCCACACGTTTCACTGTAACTGGATATGGTTTACCTACAAACTGCTTGTCTGGAGTAAAGGTTACAGTTCCGTCAGGCGCAATGGTGTAAGTTCCTTGACCTGAAATAGACTTCTCCTTGCTTCCATCTTCGAAGGTTGGTTCAACTGTTTCATCGATTGGAAGCAATGGGTCGCCACCTTGGAAGCTTGGAGTACCAGTTTGTGGAAGTCCTTGAGGACCTGTGCTGGTTGCATTAGTGCTGGTTGGAACTACTTCTTTTACCACCGCTTGGTACTTAACGGTAACAGGGGTGCCGTTGGCATCTACACGAGTCAATTCAAGCTCTGGTGTTTCACCCTTGAACTGCTTATCTGGAGTGAAGGTCACCTTGCCGTCTGCGTCCACTTCGAACTTACCAACATTTGGCACTTCCTTCACAGCTGCGCCATTGTCAAATAGTGGAGTCGAATCAGCTGGGAATGGAACTGAGTCATGGCCTGGAGTGAAGGTCACTTTACCTTCTTGGACCTGACCTTGCAGACCCTCTGTCTTATCACCTGAACCAGTTGGTATTACCTTAGTGAACTCTGGACTATAAGTCGCAGTAACTGGCGTTCCATTCTTATCAACGCGTTTAACTGTGACTGGATCTGGGTTTCCGACAAACTGCTTGTCTGGAGTGAAGGTCACTGTACCATTTGGTGTAATGGTGTAGGTTCCTTGGCCTGGAATAGACTTCTCTTTGCTTCCATCTTCGAAGGTTGGCTCAACTGTTTCATCAATTGGAACCAATGGGTCGCCACCTTGGAAGCTTGGAGTACCAGTTTGTGGAAGTCCTTGAGGACCTGTGCTCGTTGCGCCAGTTCCTGTAGGAGTCACTTCTTTCACTACCGCTTGGTACTTGACAGTAACAGGAGTGCCGTTGACATCCACACGAGTCAATTCAAGCTCTGGTGTTTCACCCTTGAATTGTTTGTCTGGTGTGAAGGTTACCTTACCGTCTGCGTCCACTTCAAACTTACCAACATTTGGCACTTCTTTAACAGCTGTACTATTGTCAAATAGTGGAGTTGAATCAGCTGGGAATGGAACTGAGTCATGGCCTGGAGTGAAGGTCACTTTACCTTCTTGGACCTGACCTTGCAGACCTTCCGTCTTGTCGCCTGTTCCAGTTGGTGTTACTTTCGTAAACTCTGGACTGTAAGTCGCAGTAACTGGAGTACCATTCTTATCGACACGTTTGACTGTGACTGGATCTGGGTTTCCAACAAATTGTTTATCTGGAGTGAAAGTTACAGTTCCGTCTGGTGCAATCGTGTAAGTTCCTTGACCTGGAATAGATTTCTCTTTGCTACCATCTTCGAAGGTTGGCTCTACTGTTTCATCGATTGGAACCAATGGATCGCCATCTTGGAAGCTTGGTGTGCCCGTTTGTGGAACCCCCTGAGGACCTGTGCTGGTTGCGCCAGTTCCTGTAGGAGTGACCTTAGTCACTGTTGGGGTATAAGTCGCAGTCACTGGGGTACCGTTCTTATCCACACGTTTGACCGTGACTGGAGCTGGGGTACCAACATACTTCTTATCCGGCGTAAAGGTAATAGAGCCATCTGGATTAATGCTATATTCACCTACACCTGGAACTGTTTTCATTGACTGACCATCTTCGAAGGTTGGTTCAACTGTTTCATCAATTGGAACCAATGGATCACCACCTTGGAAGCTTGGAGTGCCTGTTTGTGGAAGTCCTTGAGGACCTGTGCTGGTTGCGCCGGTTCCTGTTGGTGTTACCTTGGTCACTGTTGGGGTATATGTCGCAGTAACTAGGGTGCCATTCTTATCGACACGTTTGACTGTGACTGGAGTTGGGTTTCCGACAAACTGCTTGTCTGGGGTGAAGGTTACTGTGCCGTCTGGCGCAATTGTGTAAGTTCCTTGACCTGGAATAGATTTCCCTTTGCTTCCATCTTCGAAGGTTGGCTCTACTGTTTCATCGATTGGAACCAGTGGGTCACCACCTTGGAAGCTTGGAGTACCTGTTTGTGGAACACCCTGAGGACCTGTGCTGATTGCGCCAGTTCCTGTAGGTGTTACCTTGGTCACTGTTGGGGTATAGGTCGCAGTGACTGAGGTGCCATTCTTATCCACACGTTTCACTGTGACTGGAGTTGGTGTGCCAACATATTGTTTTTCTGGCGTAAAGGTAATAGAGCCATCTGGATTGATGCTGTATTCACCTACACCTAGAACTGTTTTTGTTGACTGACCATCTTCGAAAGTCATTGGTTTCGTATCATCAATTGGAACAGCCGGATTACCTTCTGTGAAGGTTGGGGTACCCTTTTGCGGTTGACCTTGGATACCATTTGAAGTGGCGTCCGTTGAAGTTGGAACTACTTCTTTCACTACTGCTTGGTACTTGACAGTAACAGGAGTTCCGTTGGCATCCACACGAGTCAATTCAAGCTCTGGTGTTTCACCCTTGAACTGTTTATCAGGAGTGAAGGTCACCTTACCGTCTGCGTCCACTTCGAACTTACCAACATTTGGCACTTCTTTCACAGTTGTACCATTGTCAAATAGTGGAGTCGAATCAGCTGGGAATGGAACTGAGTCATGGCCTGGAGTGAAGGTCACTTTACCTTCTTGTACCTGACCTTGAAGTCCTTCTGTCTTATCACCTGAACCAGTCGGAGTTACTTTCTCAACAACTGGGGTATAGGTCGTTACAGCCGACTCTCCATTTATCCACCACTCCAACTTGAACTGGAGTTGCCGGACCATAGAAGGTTTTCAGTGGAGTAAAGACAATTGTTTTATTTACAAGATCTAAATCGTACGTCCCTTGGTCGGCAATGGTTAGCGAAGTTACCTTTTGTCCATTCTCATCATAAAGAAAGACACTACTTTGGACTAGTTCAACGGATTTCTTTGCTCCATTAATGGTTGTTATCCCTTTTGTAAAGTGGACCTCGCTCTCGCTTGCTCTATCCTCATCAAATCGAATCGTTGCTGCTTGCTTCTGCCCTTGAAGGCCTTTAGATTTCGCTGCACTTGCTGAAGGGACAACTGGAAGTGGAACATAATACACCACCCGATACCAGGTAAATTCTTTTTCCAACTCTTCATCTCTAGGATCATCCGCGGTCAATAAATATTCATCGAGAGCTCCTTCTCCCGACATTGTGTTTGCATCAATATCCTCTCTTGGATAATAGCCAGGAATTTCAGGAGAAATCACTTGAGACCAAGTTTGGTCTGCAGACCAGGCTGAGTATGTCACACCAGCTGTCGCATCATTTGGTTGCCGTTTCGCCAAAACCTGGTCAATTCTCTTGGTTCGAGTAAACGAATGAGTCTCAACATGCTTTGGAGCAAGGAGTGATAAATCAGAATGGTTTGTTTTTTTGAGATATTCATAATCAATTTCACGAGTTCCACGAACAGTTTCGGTTAGTTCTGTAATCTTGTGTCTAAACTGAAACTTGAATTGTTTTGGACTAGTCGAGTCACCAAAGGTATGATCTGTAAAATCGTTACTGATCAGTTCATATCCTGCATCTTCCAATTCCTTAATTCGACGAGCAGGATCATAAGAAATTGGTCCATTAGGTTTGCCTACAACTGTGTCTACCTGTCCTAGTTGTACTTCCTTAGACGGATCGTTTATATCCACAAAGGTGAAACTTGCAGATGACAGTTTGGTAGACATTTGGATTGAAACATTATTGGACTCAGTGTACTTGGAACTGCCATTTGCCAGTGCCGAAGAAAGATAAGCCGTAGCACCTGGGGCAGTATCTTGCCCGATAACTGTTCCATCAATAGGAAACTGAATTCTACTTCCAGCAGCAACCGGAGCAGTCGAATGCCAACGAACTGCACGAATCTCTGACCAATCCGACACTTGATCTGCTGTGAGCCATTGTGAAGCATTAATTTCTGTAGCAGTGCCCGCAGTACGACTATATTGAACTTCCCAGCCTGAAGGTGGTGTTAAAGCTTTTTTCAAACTCACTGTAAATCCAGAACCACGATTTCTGGATTCTAGCTGTTTATCACCTTTCATCGGCAAGGATGATAAAACATAGACATCTGAAACCGGCTGTTTAGATGCGTTTATAGGTCACTCTGAAATCAATCTCATCACCAGGATAGTTCTCTTGGGTATTGTAGGCAAAGTGCTGATCTGTAGCTCTCTTCACTTCAGAGTAGACACCACTCGCTTCAGAAGCCTGTACGATCACATCGAAGTCATAAGAAACCGAATTTTTCGAGGTAACTGTAATCCCATCTAGCTCCCCCAAGTCATAACCATTCTGAGCTTGAACGTCAGGAAGTTCTTCATCCCAGAAAGCAATCGCTTTATAGGTATAGGTCCCATTTGGAATTGTCTTGTTTTCCAACTTCAAAAGTGTTGGAGGCATAGGGGAGTCTGGGGTTCCCTTCACTTGGGCATAGTAGAGAGTTTTCCCAGTATCTTTGTAATTATAATAAACCTTAAAATTAGGGTTTCCACTAAAGTTTAATTGAGGATCAGCCAAATAAGCCAGATGGTAAACTCCCGTCAAGTTTGCTAAGTTCTGGGTAGGGGTGTCTTTACCCGCAGTCCTTGTGATAAAATCTTCTTTAAAACCAGAAGCATCTGTATGTCGATTGAAGACATCTGTCCGACGGCGTCCAATCATCGAAATTTGCTGGATAACGCGCGTCAATTCGGCTGAAGCCGTTTGAGAGAAGGAAACAGTGTTACGAGTATTGTTAAAGTGGAATCCGTTCTAGAATCCAACTTACTAATCGTCGAATCCTTATACAGACTTTCCCAATTATTAAAGCGTGTTTTTGTCTGGAAAAAAAATGCCGAAGTATCATTGGTTGAGGACTTCCTCATCTTGATATTTTTAAACTTGTACTCCAGTTCCTTCACATCTTGCTCTTCCGTCAATCGTAGACTACGAGTGTTACTATTAAAAGTCCCTAACAACTCACCTGTAGCTTTATTGTATACTTCTACGGATGCATCCGGCGAAGAGAAAAATTCATTCCAATAACGCTCCTCAATCGCATTGACTTCCCGATAAGACTCTCGTGGGTCCTGTATTTTATGAGTGACAGTATAGTCATTGATAGGATAATCTTTTTCAACCTCAGCGACCGAAGAGAGCCGAACATAAGAACGGTATTCTGTTTCACCATAAGAACGAATTATCTCCGAATCAGACTGATTATAGTGTCTAAACTCAAAGAGAGAAGATTCTGGCTGATCAGTTTTTTGAACAAAGAGAGTATAGGGGAGAACAGCCGTATTTTGATAACTAGTCCCATCTGCTTTTGTATAGATCCCCGTCACAGTAAGGTTTTGCGCTTTTCTATTGATATCTGCTACTTTGGCATTCTTTAACTTGAAAGAAATTGGAATGAGCTTATTTTTATTGTTATTAATATCTTGAAGCGGATTGTTAGCTCTGTTAATCGTCAGATGGTAACCCGTCGCATCGGCAGTCCATCCTAGAGCTTTAGCTTCATCTGTCAATTCATAACCTTCTTTTAACTCTATATTATAGGTATAAGAAGTGACAGGATCAATGATATGCCCTCCGACATCACTAATCCCCATACCATTGATCATACGACCATCAAAGACACCATTTCCATAGTTGAAGTAATCATTTCTTGCCGTATTATTCTTAGGATCTTTCGCACCGTTAAATAGATAGTAGGACACGACCGATGAATCATCGTCGACAATACCATCGTTATTTCGATCGTAGCCAATGACCTGATTGCCAGACATTGGAGTCAGGCCACCCACCCCGTTTTCTAAGACTTTCCATGTGTGTTCAATGCTTCCAAGTTCTTTAAGGACATTGCCATTTTTGTCATAGAGCTTAGCAGTTGCGGTCACCTTATGGTCTGGCCCAATAGCTTGGACAGCACCTCCCCAGTTCTGAGTCAAAGGATCTATCTGAAAAGTATAGACGAAGTTATAGTTTGCTCCACCTCTCAGATTTGCAGGTTCTATCTTTAAATCAAGGTCCCCATTCGTTTTTTCTTGGCTGAACTTTACACCACCAACTGGAGAAGGGGTCAATTTAATAGCCTTCCCATTTTGGAAATGAATTTTGATATACCCACCAGAATAGTCTGCTTCATGTCCAGTAATACTAAAAGTCAAGGACTCACGAACACTATCTACAGCATGGATATCTTTGATTGGCGAATGAGTTTTAAATTCTGCATTGACTTCATCTAGCGATCTCTTGCGCCTAGAAGAAGTTTCCCGCTAGAGCCACTTTCTTCCTTGCTTTTCTGCTCAGTTTGAGTTGATTCTAGAGATTGCTTTTTCTCCTCATCTAAAGAAGGCTGACTCGCTTCCTTCGTATTGTCAACTTGAGAAACTGGTTGGCTCTGAGAGACTGGTGCAGATACTTCTGTTTTGGACGGTTCAGCTTTATCCTCCAGCTCCTTAACCGCTTCGTTCTGTGTTACCACTTTTTGAGGCTCAGAAATGACTTCCTGTCCATTCTCAGCACTTTTTTCCTTCTGTTGAATTTCCGCCTGCGTTTGTTGTTCCTTATTGTTGACTTGAGCTTCATCCGCTTGCACTGGAGAAGTAGCCATCACCATAAAGGTTCCTAGCAATACCGAACAGGTCCCAACACTTAACTTTCTAATTGAAAAGCGGGAAAAAGATTGATTAAAAAATTTTTTCTTCATCATTTCTCCTTTATATTCATACTTAATCTAATATAACAGCTTTATCATTATAACTTATAGTAAATAGAATTTCCAATAGAATGTTCATTTCTACATAAATTTCTTTATAACTCCTTTTACATAGAAAAAGGAAGCTGAAAAACCAGCTTCCTTCTGTTGTTTTCGGCTCTATAATATTTGTAGTGGGTAAATCCCCTATGAATATTATGGAGCCTATTTTGTTGTAGAAAAAAGTCCCATAAGATCTATAATGAAAAGCAACCAAACCATCATTAGAAAGAATCATATGGAACAATTACATTTTATCACAAAACTACTCGATATTAAAGATCCTAACATAAAGATTGTAGATATCATCAATATGGATATACACAAGGAAATCATCGCTAAACTGGACTACGATGTGCCAGATTTCCCTGATTACGGAAGCCAAGTGAAGAAATATGATTTTCAAAAACCGTCCAAAATTCCTTACCTTGAAACGACTGGTATGCCTACTAGAATTCTTCTGAAAAAACGTCGATTCAAGTGCTATCAATGCTCAAAAATGGCGGTCGCTGAGATTTCTCTACATCTTAGCTTTTCTTCAACCCACTACAGTTGACAAAGAACATTTTTTTGGAGATAAGGGACTATTGTCCCAGCCTCTTTCGTTTATTCTTCTCTAAATCCTTGTAACTTTAAACCAGCAATCAGAGTATTTGGTTTCTTAAAGTCTTCTACACTATCCTTAAGTGATTCAAAGAAATAAGTCTTTTTAATTCTATCCATATCTGCTTTCTCAAGGTCAAGATTAATAACTATTCTCATCTTTTTATTATCGGTGATAAAATATTCAACTTTAACACCTGGCTCGTCCTTGATTTCAATATACTCTGGAGAGCTTTCCACAGCTTCGCGAAAGACTTCTTGAAATTCTTCCGGAGTAATTTCTGCAGGAATTTCCTCTCCAAATTCTCCCAACATATCCATCTTGAATTGTTTTACAACATCCGTGTAAACAAAAGTCATGGTGACATCAAATTCTTCCATCTTCCCTTTGAGAACTTTGGTCGTTTCCTTGATTTCTTCTTTCACCTGACTTGACTTTGTGGATGAATCAACCGAACTCGCTGTGCCACTTGACTCTGTTGTTGCAATGTTGGTTTGACCACAGCCAGAAAGAGCAAGTAATGAGGTGAAAATCAATCCTAAAACTTTTTTCATAAATCTCCTATTCCACACTGAAAAGATATGGATATACAGGTTGTTGACCTTGGTGAATCTCTACTTCAACATCTTCGAATTCTTCTGCGATTTCTTGGGCAATTTCATTGGCAAGTTCTTCGCTTCCGTCTTCTCCGACATAGAAAGTCACGATTTCACTGTCTTCGTCCAACATATGCTTCAATGTTTCTGTCAAGGTTTGGTGCATGTCAGGATTTGACACGAGGATTTCCCATCTACCATACCAAGATTGTCATTTTCATGAATTGCTAATCCATCAATCGTTGTATCGCGAACGGCTGTTGTTACACTACCGCTTACGACATCACCAAGGGCTGCAGTCATGCGTTCTTGGTTTTCTTCGATTGATTTGCTTGGGTCAAAGGCAAGAAGACTGGTCAATCCTTGAGGAATTGTACGTGCTTCTACCACGACAGCAGGTTGTTCAAGCACTTCAGCCGCAGACTGAGCTGCCATAAAGATATTTTTATTGTTTGGCAAGAAGATAATGTTGCGAGCATTGACCTGTTCAACAGCCTTGATAAAGTCTTCTGTTGAAGGGTTCATCGTCTGACCACCTTCGATGACATAATCCACACCTTGGGCACGGAAGATATCTGCTAAACCTTGACCAGCTACTACTGCGATAAGGGCATACTCTTTTGTTTCAGCAGGCTTGCTTCCTTGAGTTGCTTCTTTTTCAACTTGCGCTTCGTGTTGGTTACGCATGTTGTCCACTTTTACCTTGATCAAGCTACCATATTTGAGACCTTCTTGCATGACAAGACCTGGATCTTCTGTATGGACGTGAACTTTGACGATCTCATCATCGTTGACAACAAGTAGAGAGTCGCCTAAGTCATTCAAGTAGTTACGGAATTCATCGTAGTCAAAGTCCTTAGAATAAGTTGGACCTTGTTTGAGGGCTACCATGATCTCCGTACAGTAACCGAAGGTAATATCCTCAGTTGCCACATGCCCTGCTACAGACTTATGGTGCTCTGCATTGATCATTTCACTCATGTTGGCAGGAGTCGCTACAAAGTCTTCAGAAGCACTGTATTCACCAGTAAGAGCTGAAAGGAATCCTTCATAAATGAAGACCAAACCTTGACCACCTGAGTCTACCACACCAACTTCCTTAAGGACTGGGAGCATTTCTGGTGTCTTAGCCAAAGCTGCTTTCGCGCCTTCCAAGGCTGCACGCATGACCTCAACAGCATCATCTGTCTCCTCGGCTTTTTTCTTAGCCCCAATAGCCGCTCCACGAGAAACAGTCAAAATGGTTCCTTCAACTGGTTTCATAACCGCTTTATAAGCTACTTCGACACCCGATTGGAAGGCAAGAGCCAAGTCTTGACCTGTTAATTCATCTTTTTCCTTGATAGCCTGAGAGAAGCCACGGAAGAGCTGAGAAGTGATAACTCCTGAATTCCCACGCGCACCCATCAAGAGCCCTTTAGCAAGAATGCTCGCTACTTCTCCAACTGTAGAAGCAGGCTTGTCTGCTACTTCTTTCGCACCATTTTCAATGGTCATTCCCATGTTTGTCCCAGTATCTCCATCTGGAACTGGAAAGACGTTCAATGAATTGACATATTCTGCTTGCTTATTCAAACGAGTTGATGCAGCCTGCACCATCTCTTGGAATAAACTGGTAGTAATTTTTGACACGATTATTCTCCTACAACTTTGATATTTGAATGTAGACATTCACAGTCTGAGCAGTAATTCCTAGTTGATTTTCTAAACTAAAACGAACACGCTCTTGAATGTTTTTTGACACTTCGCTTATCTTTACTCCGTAGCTCAATACGGTATAAACATCAACTGCAATGCTACCATCTTCGGCTGCTTTTATAACAACACCCTTAGAATAATTTTCCTTACCAAGAAGGGCTTGGAAATTGTCTTTGAGGGCATTTTTACTAGCCATACCGACCACACCAAAAATCTCAGTTGCGGCACCACCTACTACGGTTGCAATCACTTCATCTGTCAGTTCGATTTGACCATCTTTTGTATTAATTTTTACAGTCATTTTTTTTACCTCAACTAGTTGATACTCTATTTTATCATATTTCAGCCCAAGTGTAAAAGCAGAATGCTGTATCGGCGGATATTTACTCTATTTTTCAAATGGTTTTATCCTTAGAGCAAAAGAAAAAGACCAGTTAGGTCTTTTCATTTTTATTAAACGCGTTCAACTTTACCTGATTTCAAAGCACGAGCTGAAGCCCAAACTTTTTTAGGTTTACCATCGATAAGAACAGTAACTTTTTGAAGGTTTGGTTTTACGGCACGTTTTGTTTGGTTCATCGCGTGTGAACGGTTGTTTCCTGATACAGTCTTACGACCTGTAAAGTAACATACTTTAGCCATTGTGTTTTCCTCCTATTAGATCTAATATAGCGGATGTGCTAGCACCACATACCGTACTATGTTATCACACTTTCTTGAATTTATCAAGGGCCTAAACTATTTTTTTATTTAACGTAAACAACTCCAAGTTTACCAAAAGCGACTTCCCCACGGATAATCAAGGTTTTGTTTGTTTGCGCTACAGGAGCATCTGCCTTAGCTGCACCAAAGGATGTTTCTACTTTCAAATCGACACGCCAGTGTTGTGGAACATAGACAGTTGCATTCCCGAAGGCCACTTCAATATTTAAAGTTGCAAAATCACCCAGCATCTCTGCATTATCATAGTAGATTTTAGCATCCCCAAAAGCGACTTCCACTTGGTCATCTACGAGATCTTGATCTTGCTTATAGAAGGTCCCACTACCAAAAGCGACTTCCTTATCCGTGACGACTGTTTTTTTCCCATTGTACCACCATTTTTTTTCATTCCAAAACTTACTTGAATGCGTCAGATAACCAACACCTAGCACTGCTAAGATACTAGCCCAAAACAAAGACTGGTTTGGAATAGGAAAAATGTTATAAAAATGATTCGCAATCATTAAGGCTACTAGAGCGGTAAAAACTGCTGATGTTAGATGACGACGAAGCAAAGCTTCAACTGATTGGTAAGCAAAAAAGGCGATACCAATTAAAGGCCATATCTTGCCATCCAAAGAAGGAATTCCAAAATTCCCTTGCAGCAAGATCCAAGCTGCTAAAACCAATAAAACAATACCAAATGCTTTCTTTTTCATGTTTTTTACCTCATGTTTCTTAGATTTTCTTTTAGGAGGGATTGGTAATGCCGTGAGACATGAACCTCCTTGTGCGTTTGATAAAAGGAAATGGTCCCCGTTCCTGAAAAGGACTTGTCCACTGAGTAAATCTGACGGATGTTTGCGATAGTTGACTTGGAAACTCGACTAAAATAGCGAGGCAAGATAGACTCCAACTCATAAAGTTTGAGACGAACTTCATAGGCTTCCTTCTGGTTATGAGCGTAGATCTTGCTTCCTTCTGTTTCAAAGAAGAGAATTTCTGACAGGTCTAGATAATATTCACCTGTCCCCTTGTAAAAAGTCAACCTCGGAGCCTTTGACTCTTGCAAAGTCGTTGCAAATCTGCAATTTCATCTGTCAAAGTGGGGGTCTTGATGACAATTTCAGTCTCCTCTAAATTGTCGTCAATCTCAATTCGTAACTTCATCACATCTCCTTTCTGACTCTACTATATCAAAGCTAAGTTAGGAATACAAGGGCAAAAAAGCAAGTGGTCAATTTGAAGCCGTAAGTGGTTGTAGGACTAGCTTAACTTACATGTCAGAATAGGAAGAAAAGGAATCCCCACACCAGACCACAAGCATAGCCAACCAAGACATCCTTGGGATAATGAACACCCCCTAAAACCCTCACCAAGCCCAGCAAAGCTGAAAAGAGTAAGCATGCTAAGCCAACAGGTAGACTAGCATGCAGACAGGCCATGGAGATGATAGTTGCCGAAAAAACATGGCGACTGGGCATCGACTGTCCCGAGCTATCTTTTTCAAGCAGGGGACAGATATCCCAAGTTTCATAAGGTCGCGGGTGGTTTATTTTCTTACGAAAAAGGGACAAGATCACAAAACCTGTAGCGGGGACAAGCAAATAGACCACAACTTGCTTCCCAAGTCCTAGCTGCAGGTAAGTGGTGACTAGCAAGGTCAGATAGACCAAGGGCATGGCGACTGTCATCAAGCGATTAAAACTGCGTAACAGAAATAGAAGAGTGGGATGGCTAGTGAGTCTGGAGCTGATATTTTGATACCATTCTTGATAATTTTTCATTAAATTTCTCATTCATTACCTTGTTTTTGTCTACTGGTGAGACGTTTGTCTTCTAGTATAGTGCAGAAAAAGAAGGCCGTCAAGCCTTCTTTTGATTTATTCTTCTGCTTCGTCTTCTGTAAATTGACTATTGTACAAGTCAGCGTAGAAGCCACCTTGCGCCATCAACTCCTCATGGTTGCCTTGTTCAATGATATTGCCATCTTTCATGACAAGAATCAAATCGGCATTACGAATAGTTGACAAGCGGTGGGCGATGACAAAGGAAGTTCGACCCTCCATCAAACGGTCCATGGCTTTTTGAATCAACTCCTCTGTACGTGTGTCGACTGAAGATGTCGCTTCATCCAAAATCAAGAGTGGTGCATCCTTAAGAAGTGCACGAGCAATGGTCAAAAGTTGTTTTTGTCCAACAGACAAGGTTACGGTGTCATCCAAAACAGTATCGTAGCCATCTGGCAAAGTCATGATAAAGTGGTGGATTCCCACAGCCTTGCTGGCTTCCATCATTCGTTCATCACTGATGTCTGTCTGATTATAGATCAGGTTCTCTCGAATGGTTCCTTCAAAGAGCCAAGTGTCCTGCAAGACCATTGAAAAGGCATCGTGCACTTCAGAGCGCTTCATGTCCTTGGTATCCACACCATCGATGCGGATACTTCCTTTATCAATCTCATAAAACTTCATCAAAAGATTGACAATAGTTGTCTTACCAGCCCCAGTCGGTCCAACAATCGCGACCTTTTGACCTGCATGAGCTGTCGCAGAAAAGTCATGAATGATGGTGCGCTCTGGTGTATAGCCAAAGGACACATGATCAAAGACTACTTCCCCTTTCATGTTGCTCAATTGTCTTTCCTTATGAGATTCATCTTGCATCTCTGCTTCAGCTAGAAATTCTAATACACGAGTCATAGCTGCACTCGCTTGTTGCAAGCTCGTAATCCCTTGGGCAATCTGTGACAGAGGTTGAGAGAAGGTCCGTACGTAAACCATAAAGGCTACGATAATCCCTATCGTGATATGCCCTTCTAACGCCAGCGCGGCACCAACGATGATGACTAAGACATAACTAAAGTTTCCAACAAAGAACATGGCTGGCATCATGATACCAGAAATAAATTGAGATTTCCAGATACTATCATGCAAGTCTTGGTTTAAACCTGCAAATCTCGCTTTGGAGGTGTCCACTGCGTTGTAGCTGGTCACTACATTATGTCCAGAGTACATCTCTTCCACATAACCATTGACGGCTGCTAGATTATTTTGTTGGGCTTTAAAATAACCCTGTGACTTGGCCATGATTACGGAAACCGCCGCAAAACCAACAAGGGTTGATACAACGGTTACCAATGCCAAAATCCAGTTCATCCCAAACATGGTCACCAAGACAGCAATCAACAAGAAACTAGCTGAAAGAACTGTTCCTAGACTTTGGTTGAGAGATTGCGCTGCTGTATCCACATCATTGGTCACGCGCGAAAGGGTATCTCCTTGTGAATGACGGTCAAAATAGCCAAGTGGCAAACGATTGATTTTTTCAGCGATTGCTGTCCGCAAGCGTTTTGAAAAATGCTGAATGCTCGTTGAAAAGATATAGGCCTGTGTATAGTTAAGGATGGCGCCAAATACATACAGAACAACCAAAAATCCAGCAATGTTTGATACAGCTACCAAGTCGATTTCTGCAGCCAAACCATCTGAAATCAAGTTAGTAATTTCTTTAATCTTAGTTGGACCATAAACGGTAATGATACTTGAAATGACTGCAGCCACAACTGCTATTAGGAGAGGGAGTTGGAGGCCTGCCATATAAGGTTTGCACTGTTTCCAGACCGAAACTTTTTTATTTTCCATGTTCCAATTCCTCCTTCGATAGTTGTGAGTAGGCAATTTCTTGGTAGACTTCGTTGGTTGCAAGAAGTTCCTTGTGGGTGCCTTGTCCCACGACTTACCTTGATCCAAAACTAAGATCAGGTCAGCATCCATAATGGTAGAAATCCGCTGCGCTACGATGAGCTTGGTCATGGATTTTGTTTTCTCAGCTAGCTCTTGGCGAAGGACACGATCTGTCTTGTAGTCCAAGGCTGAGAAAGAGTCATCAAAGATGAGAATCTCTGGTTTACGAGCCAAGGCACGCGCAATGGCCAAACGCTGTCTTTGACCTCCTGAGAAGTTGGTTCCACCTTGGGCTACTTTTGATTCAAGACCTGCTTCCTTGTCCTCAATAAATGCTTTAGACTGGGCCAACTCAAGAGCTTGCCACATAGCAGCCTCGCTTAGAGGAGTTTCTTTGCTCTTGCCAAAGTCCAAGTTCCCCTTGACATCTCCTGAGAAGAGGACTGCTTTTTGTGGAATATAGCCGACCTTATTGCGCAAATCTTCCAAATTGTAATCTTGTACATTGACACCATCCACTAGGATTTGTCCATCTGAAACGTCGTAAAAACGTGGTAAGAGGTTGACAAGCGTAGACTTACCTGATCCAGTCGATCCGATGAAAGCCACGGTTTGACCCGCTTCTGCTTTGAAAGTGACATGTTCCACGACTGCTTCAGAGTTTTTAGAGTAGCGGAAAGTCACATCACGGAATTCCACTTTCCCTTGAACTGAAGGATCCGCTGTCTGTGCATGACTAGGATTTTCAATAGAAGAATGCAAATCCAATACTTGATTGATACGTCCTGCCGAAACCAGGGTACGAGGAAGAACGATAAAGAGTGCTCCCATGAGAAGGAAGCCCATCACGACCTGCATAGCATAGGACATGAAGACCACCATATCACTAAAGAGTGGCAGACGTTCTGCCAAACTTGCATCGTTGATGATATAGGCACCAATCCAGTAAATGGCTAAACTTAGCCCACTGGAAATCGCCATCATGATCGGGTTCATAATCGCCATCAATCGATTGACAAAGAGATTAAGACGTGTTACCTCATCGTTGGCTGCTTCAAATTTCTTATCTTGGTAATCTTCCGCATTGTATGCACGAACAACTCGAATCCCCGTCAAACTTTCACGAGTGATACTATTGAGTTTATCTGTCAATTTTTGGATGACCGATTGTTTTGGAAAAGCCAGAGTCATGAGAACAGTTGTCATTAGAACATTGACGATAACAGCTACCACTACTGCCCAGAGCCAGTATTCGGACTTACCAAGGATTTTTCCAATGGCCCAGATAGCCATAATTGGCCCACGAGTAACCACTTGCAAGCCCATGGTAAAGAGCATCTGTACCTGGGTAATATCATTGGTCGTCCGAGTCAAGAGACTTGGGATTGAAAAGCGCTTGATTTCTGTCTGTGAAAAATCCAAAACCTGATGAAATACATCAGTGCGTAGATGAGTTGTATAGGAGGCTGCAACACGAGCGGCAAAGAAACCAACCATAACAGATGAAAAGAAAGCCAATAAAGACAAACCAATCATCTTCGCAGCTGGTGACCAGAGTTCTCCCAACTGCGTTCCAGACGTTCCCAGTAATTCTGTAATTTGCGAAATATAAGTCGGCACCTCTAACTCGAGATAGACCGAGAAACAAGTGAACAGAATCGTAAGGACGATCATTCCCCACTCTTTTCCTGTAATACGTTTAGCGAGTTTCTTCATTCTCTCCTCCTATTTTTTCTACATTTGCTTGCAATTGCCCGAGTACCTTTTCAAAGATTGCTAAGTCTGACTTTGAAACCCCCTCTAGCAGACTCTGATCGATCCGATCAAAAAATTCCTTAACTTTTTGCATCTGCGAATGCGATTTCTCCGTCAGGCGAACAAATTTTGCCCGCTTATCGCTCGGGCTCGCCTCTAGCTCAACCAAACCATTTTGCACCATGCGCTTGACTAAATTACTCGCCACAGATTTTGTAATATTGAGTTCTTGCTCGATATCCTTAATCAAGACCAGTTCCTCTTTTTGTTCACAATGATCTAAAAAACGCAGAACCTGCCCTTGCGGTCCACCCATAAATTCAATGCCACATCGCTTGGCTTCTTTCTGTACCATCAGATGAACCTGGTGTCCAAAACGTTTGAACATTAACATCGGCTTGTCCATGATTGCTCCTTTCTTACGATAAATATAGTTCTCACAAGAACTATTTAAGTTTCCATGAGAACTATTTTATCATTTTCAGAAAAGATGTCAAGAAAAAAGTTTCTATGAGAACTATCTTGGTTTAAATTGACATTAGGCAATATTTTTTCTATAATAAGCACTAACTACTGTGGATAGAAATCCATTCACTCGATGAAGGGAGAAAGCTTTCAAATGAAACCAGAAGAACAAAGAGTTTTAGGAATCTTAGCAACCATTTTTGGAGCCATCGCACTTTTAGGATCTTGGATCCCATTTATTAACTATCTATCATTTTTCATCGCCATTGTCGCATTTATCTTGGGGATTATCGGCCTTATCGTCAACCTCAAAAAACGGAAAACAATGGCCATTATCGGAATAGCTCTGTCAATTGCTTCTATTGTACTTTTCTTTACGACCCAGGTACTGTACGCTAATGTCTACAAAGAGTTTGTCAGGGAGTTTAACCGTTCCTACAGCGAGGCCAGTGCCTCAATGGAACGCGAAGAAGAAAGCGACTTGACAGATGATAGCGCCTATTCCATCCCAGAGGAGGAAGAAAACGATAACTTCACCTGGACCCAAAAAGAGTTTGACGCCTTAATCGAAGGTGACCTTGACAACAAAGGAAAAGGTGGTACCAACTACAAGGATATTATCAAAAAACACGGACTACCAGACTCCGAATTTGACTCCACTATCGGAGGGTACGATACGAGAAAAATCACCTATATCTCCATTGGAGACAAGATCAAGACCGTTACCTTAACTTTTGCAAAACAGGACAATGGACAGCTCTTGCTCGTCCAAAAACATGCAGTCGGTCTAGGTCTAGAAAAAAGCAAGCAACAAAACGATTCTGAAACCAGAGTCTGAGCTCAAATATCAAAAAAAGCGAACAGCCTCAATAGCTGTTCGTTTTTCAATTAGAAACCATCTACGTTCGTATAAATCTTTTGTACATCCTCGTCGTCTTCAAGGACGCTGTAAAGTTTTTCAAAGGTTTCAAGGTCTTCGCCTGACAATTCCACTTCAGACTGAGGAATCATTTCCAATTCAGTCACTTGGAATTCTTCGATGCCAGACTCACGAAGGGCAACGATAGCCTTGTGGAGGTCTGTTGGAGCTGTGTAAACCGTGATTGTTCCTTCTTCTGCTTCTACATCGTCCACATCCACATCTGCTTCTAGCAATTGCTCAAAGACTGCATCAGCGTCCTCACCTGCAAATACGATCACACCCTTGTTGTCAAAGAGGTAAGAAACTGAACCTGATGCACCCATGTTTCCGCCGTTTTTACCAAAAGCTGCACGGACATTAGCTGCGGTACGGTTGACGTTTGAAGTCAAGGTATCCACAATCAACATGGAACCATTTGGTCCAAAACCTTCGTAACGTCCTTCTGTAAAGGTTTCGTCTGTATTTCCTTTGGCTTTATCAATCGCTTTATCAATAACGTGTTTCGGCACTTGGGCTTGTTTCGCACGGTCGATAACGAATTTCAAAGCAGTGTTTGATTCTGGGTCTGGATCACCTTTTTTAGCTGCTACATAGATTTCTACACCAAATTTTGCATACACTTTAGAGTTAGCTCCATCTTTAGCCGTTTTCTTGGCTACGATATTGGCCCATTTACGTCCCATTAGGAATCTCCTTTTTTCACATTTTAATCTTTCTTATTATAACACAAGTTTTTTCGATTTTCACTAGAGGAAATGGATTTTATTCAGCAAATCCAGCTAGGATTGTCCTTTTGTTGCCAAGATTGCCTTGCCTTCTTTTATCAGGGGATGGCGGAAAAGTGAAAAGTACAGTTGGGTAGTCATGGCAACCCAGATAAGGGGTTCGCAGAGAATAACTCCCCTATACCCTGCCCAAGGGATAATCAAGACCACAAAAACGATTTTCCCGATTAGTTCTATAAAGCTGGAAACTAGAGGAAGGACTTTCTGCCCCAATCCCTGCAAGCAATTCCGATAAATCAGCAAAAGGCTCAAAATTGGATAAAAGACTGAACTGATTTGCAGGTAGAGGCTACCATTTTCTACCAAGTAGGTATCTGTCGAACTGGCCAAGAAAGAAACCAAACTAGGACTGGCAAAAAAGAGGAAGATACAAACAAAACCTGCCCAGGACATGCTCAGGCGACTCCCAATACCAAGACCTTGAACAATGCGGTCTGGTCGCTTGGCCCCAAGATTCTGAGAGGCAAAGGTCGTCATGGCAGAAGAAATAGCCGTCATCGGAAGGAGAGCAAAGGCCATAATGCGTCTAGCCGCCGTTTGGGCGCTAATAATCACAGCACCAAAGGTATTGACAGAAGACTGTAAAATCACGCTACCAATGGACACAATCGAACTCATCAGACCCATGGCCAAACCTTGCTCTAAAAGATCCGCGTACAAGGCCTTGTTCCATTTAAAATGCTTGAGTTGAGGGAGCAGTTCTGGAACACTCTTGCGGATATAATAAAAGCAGAGAACCGCTGACAATCCTTGCGAAATGATGGTAGCAAGCCCCGCAGATTGAACTCCCAGATGCAATTGCGTAATAAAATACAAATCTAGCACCACATTAACCAAGGCAGAAAAAATCAGAAAGCCAAGAGCTGCTAGACTATCACCAATAGACCGCAACAAGCCTGCAAAGAGATTATAGGCGAAGCTGACACCGACACAGGTCACAATCATAGAAATATATTGATAGGACTGATGAAGGATTTCTGCAGGAGTATCTAAGTATTGCAAGAGTGGATACAGACCGACAAAACCCATCAGCATGACCACAATGCTCAAAAGAGCACCTAAAATCCAAGTTGCTGCTACTGCTTCCTTGATTTTGGTGAAATTACGAGCCCCATAATAGCGGGCAATGACGATCCCCATGCCATTGCCAACACCAAGCGTAAAGCCTATAATCAAGTCAAAAATGGCCGTTGTCGCCCCTACTGCAGCCAAGGAATCTTGACCAAGAAATCGCCCAACAATCAAGACGTCAGCTGTATTATAAAGCTGTTGAAAGATATTAGACAGCAAGATTGGAAAGGCAAAGCTTAACAGCGCAGGAAGAATAGGACCATGTATCAAGTCCACGGATCGTTTCTTATTCATAAAGCTATTATATCAGCTTTCTAATGGAGCGACAAGGCTCTGTCACTAAGTTTGCAATCAATTGCTTACAGAGAGACAATTTGCTATAATCAAGAAAAGGAGGTCACTTATGAGTTTGACCAGTCAATTAATTACCGATGTGTTCCCTGATTTGGATAAGGTTGAAAAGCTAAACAAGGAAGCTTTTCCCGAGGAAGAACGAGTCCCTCTGTCTGAGTTCTTGCGCTATCAGGACCGAGAAGATGCTCACTTTTTTGCCTTTTATAACCAAGAAGAGTTTGTCGGCTTTGCTTTTGCCATCTCCAATCCAAAGGCCTTCTATATCAGTTTTTTTGCCATCATGCCCCACTTGAGAAGCCACGGATATGGAAAAGAAATCATCGAAAAGCTGACTGATTTTTACCAGCGAACCATGTTATTGGAAGTCGAGCGATTGGACGAAGAATGCGATAACTTGGAGCAGAGAAAGGCCCGCATGGATTTCTATCACCAAAATGGTTTCAAAACAGCTAACGCTTTTCTAGAGTACGATGGTTTGAGTTTTGAAATTCTCTACCGTGGCGACCACTTTGACGAAGAAGCCTATCGCGACATCTTCCAAAAGCTACAGAATGAACATTATTTTGACTTTCATATAGAGTATCGTCGTTTTAGTGACCATTAAACAGGACTTATCCATCTAGTGAAGAACCTCTCTTTTTCGATAGAAGCTACATATAAAAATGCATGCAATCTACGATTACATGCATTTTTTATTTTCAACTGATCAGAATAAACTTTTATTCTCTATGGCTTAAGCTTCTGCATTGCCTTCTGGAAGAAGGAAGTAGAGAACAGCATAAGCTAAGATTCCAGAACCACCAAGTAGGGTGAAGATGATCCAAAGTGCACGAACAAGTGTGTGGTCCATGTTAAAGTAGTCACCGATACCTGCACAAACACCAGCAATCTTTTTGTCTTGTACGTTACGAACAAGGCGTTTTTCCATTATAGTAGTCTCCTTTTTATAGAATGTTTTAATTTTTTTGATTAAATACTCTTTTATTACGCTTTTGAAGCCTATGGAGACTTAATAATTAAACATAAAAAGCAGAGATAGACTTCTCCGCTTTTATTTTTAATCTTCAATTTCAATTTCAAGTCCGTCGCCTAGGTCAAGCGTTACTTCTTGGTTAGGTGCTAGATCTTCTGCGCCAGAGATAGGAGTTGCCCCTTCTTCATCCTCAATCAAGCCATATTGAACACGGACTTGGTGGTCAATGGCATCAAAGATTTCTGGGTGATCCGCCAAGTATTTCTTAGCATTTTCAGATCCTTGTCCGATTTTTTCACCCTTGTAAGAGTACCATGCTCCCGCTTTTTGGATGATATCGAGATCACTTGCAATCTTCAAGAGCTCACCAGTCTTAGAGATTCCTTCTCCGTACATGATTTCAACAAAGGCTTCCTTAAATGGTGGAGCCACCTTGTTTTTCACGACCTTGATCTTGGTTTCCTTACCGACATTGGTATCTTTTTGGTCACCAGTTCCCTTGATTTGTGTGCTTCCACGAACATCCAAACGGACTGAAGCGTAGAATTTCAAAGCACGTCCACCAGGTGTTGTTTCTGGATTTCCAAACATAACCCCAACTTTTTCACGCAATTGGTTGATAAAGATGGCAATTGTTTTGGTTTTATTGATAGAAGCTCCGAGTTTACGCATGGCCTGACTCATCATACGAGCCTGCAAACCAACGTGACTGTCTCCAATATCCCCATCAATTTCCGCACGAGGTACAAGGGCCGCAACTGAGTCGATAACGACAAGGTCAACTGCACCTGAGTCAATCAATTTTCCAGCAATTTCAAGACCTTGTTCACCTGAGTCTGGTTGTGACAAGAGTAATTCGTCAATGTTCACACCAAGGGCTGCAGCATAGGCTGGGTCAAGAGCATGTTCCGCATCGATAAAGGCTGCAATACCGCCTTCTTTCTGTGCTTGCGCAACAGCGTGAAGGGCAACTGTTGTCTTACCAGATGATTCTGGTCCATAGATTTCGATGATACGTCCTTTAGGATAACCACCTGAACCAAGAGCAATATCAAGAGCCAAAGACCCTGAACTCATGACTTGAACTTTTTGCTCTGCGCGCTCACCCAAAGCGCATGATTGAACCCTTTACCAAAGTCTTTCTCAATCAATTTAAGAGCATCGTTCAATGCTTTTTTTCACGGTCAGCTCCAAATTTTTTTCCCAAATTTCATCTAATTTTTTTGTTGGTTTTTTTCGCCATTTTTGTTCTCCTATATTCTACTGGTCCTAAGACCTATCTCTCATTATATCAAAAATTTAGTCACTTAATAAAAGCCTTGCGAACTAGGTTAAAGGCATGCATGACCGCAATATGTCGAACATCTGCTCGACTCTGTCCTGCGATATTGGCCTTGATCACCTCTGTCCCTTTTGGCATGTGCCAGTCCAATAAAAAAACTGTCCCAGCTGGATGACCCTCTAGGCTGTCTGGTCCCAGCTACACCCTGTCAGACTGACACCCATAATCAGACTGAGTCTTGATGCGTGCCTGCTCTGCCATCTTCTGAGCTGTAAACTCAGAAACGACACCCGTGTTCTTTTCAAAGCTCTTGACTCGGAATATCCAACATCTTTAGACTTTTTCTTCCAGGCTATAGGTCACAAAACCGCCATTAAAGATTGCTTGAAACGCCCGAAAAAGTCAGCTAATGTCGCTTGAAAAGAGACCTGCCGTCAAGCTCTCTGCTGCAGTAATGCTTTTTCCTGTCTCTTCTTTCAGCTCTTCTACCACGACACTTGCTAAAGCTGGTCTCTTCCCCATATCCATAACAGAGTGTCTCGTAAAGAAAGGCCTTCAAAAGGTCTGACGATCCAAGATTTGATTTTTCTAGAAACGTCCAACTGCTTGATCAGCCTCTTTCTTGACTGACTGCCTTTTGTTGACAGACGCAGGGTGACTTCTCCCTGTCTTGGCATACGGGTGCTAAAGTCGGATCGGTTTGATGGTCAATCAAATCCGCCAAAATCGTAACCAACTGACTCTCCCAATTCCAAAGAAACGGAGCACTCGTGAGATACAGCTTGCTACCCTGTCATCAACTTGGGTAAAGAGTTGATTTAAGACCATAGGGTTTCAATTCACTAGGTGGTCCTGGGAAGGACAACGTAAGTCACTCCATCCACTTCCGACATTCCCTCCCTACAGCTAAACCCTGTCTCATTTGGCAGTGGAGTCGCTCCCTTCTACAATTTGGGCTTGTCTCTCGTTATTCGGTGTCCGAGCATAGTCTGGTCTCTGGGCAAAAGAAAAGTGATCCAGTTTTCTCCTGAGCTTGAGGGTCAAACACTAGATCTTTTTCCCTAAAAAAATTTCGCCAGACGTTTGTTTGGTCAAATCATCCTCAGTTGGTCCCCAAGCCTCCCTGTCAAAATCACAAGATTACTACGTTGAGCTCGCAATTTCAAGCAAAGGACATAAAGACGAGCTTCATTATCTCCGACAGCTGTTTGGAAGTAGACATCTACTCCAATTTCTGCTAGCTTTTCTCTGATAAGAAACTGAGCATTGGTATTGACAATCTGCCCTGTCAAAAATTTCTGTTCCAACAGCAATAATTTCTGCTTTCATCTTTCCTCCTACCTATCTATTCGAATTCTTTTTTTGAAAAAAATCGCAGGAAAGTTTCCCACGATTTTGATTCTTTCATCTTATTCTAGCTTCTTCGCTTTGAAGCATCTACTGTTGAAGGCGCTGTCCGACCATAAAGACTGTCTCATACAGAACCGCGTTGGTCTTCAACTCTGTCACATGCTTCTCTACCCTAGTGAACGACGCAAGAGATTTTTGCATCTCGAGCATATGTTCTGTCGTTACGATTTGATAAGAGATTCCCGTAGCTCAATGTCTTCACCTTCACGCAAAGTTGATGCGTTTCGATATTTCTTGAAAAGAATCTTGATAACCAAGCAATTGTGGGTACACTTTTTCGCTGAAAGGTCGATATTGGTCTGCATATTGTTGCTCAAAGCGCTTTTGAGGATTGCCTGATAATGACTGATACTATTCAAACTCAAGACTTTTTCTACGATTTTTTGAATCACTTCACGTTGACGTTTTTGACGACCATAATCCCCTTCAGGATCCTGATAACGCATCCGTGAATAAACCAGAGCCTCCTCACCATTCAAGGTTTGCTCACCGACTCCGATTGAGATTTTATTAAACTCCTCTTGGTCAGTAATCGAAATTGGGAAACCAAGTGTGTTATTTACTGTGATACCCCCAACTGCATCAACTAGCTGTTGCAATCCCTTCATATTAACCATGACATAACGATCGATATGGATATTCATCATTTTTTGAATGGTTGAAATAGCCAACTCTGCACCACCATTTGCATAAGCCGCATTGAGTTTTGCCTCCTGAACTTGGCCATTTCCTGTTTCAATCTTGGTCAAAATATCACGCTCTAAGCTCATCATGGTTGTTTTCTTAGTTTTTGGATTGACTGTCAAGAGAATCATGGAGTCGCTGTTTCCTACCCAAGGATCCAGACGTTCCTCGTTTCCCGTATCCACCCCCATCAAGAGAATAGTCAAAGGCTCTGTTGCCTCGATAACGTTGGTTTCTTCACCAATTTTCTTATAAGTTTTTTTACTTAAGGTTTCAGTTCCTTGATAATAAATAGTATAGGCATAAGCACCCACACCTAAAGCTGTTACTGCCAGAAAAGCTAATAGCATTCCGATTATTTTTTTTACCATCTTATCATTTATCTATCAGTCTACCCATCAGGTAAACGTCTAAAAATATCCCTTCTTTTAAATAGGCTCCTCTTTCTTGTAAGCCTTCTGTAACAAATCCAAATTTTGAATAGAGGTGGATAGCTGCCTCGTTGCGCTTTTGTACACTGAGCTGCAAACGACGCAGAACTCCACTCGATTTTAGCCCACTCAATACCCTCTTCTAGGAGTATGGTTTCCTAAGCCGTGATTCCAAAACTTCCTTTTGAATCGACCAAAAAGATATCTCCAATATGACGAATCCGTATACATGTTGCTCTGCCGTGATATTCAAAACACCTGCAATCTCATCATTCAGGAGGGCTAGGAGAGTGATTTGATTTATCTGAAGTCAGCTTGCTTTTTTTCAATGAAAAAAATTGCCATTTCAGATTCTGTCATCAGGATACCATTTTCATCCAGACTGGTGAAAATCTGTCTCTGTCCAACTAGATCCAAAAATGCAACCAAAGCTGCTGCATCCTGAAACTTCAGCCTCACGAATACACAAAGTTCATACTCCATCTTTGAAGCTCCTTAATCAATTGTTCAGCACGAGGACCTTGAGCGGAAAAATGGAGGCGACGACCTTCAGCCTCTTTCAGGAGTTCCAACTCCAAGTAGGAATCTGGTAAATCCTCGCCCAAAAGATGTCCCCACTCGATAACGGTCACACCACCACCAAAGAGAAACTCATCCAAGTCTATCGAATCAGCATCCCCCTCAATTCGATAGACATCCAAGTGGTAGAGCGGAAGGCGACCCTCATACTCTCTCACGATAGTGTAAGTTGGACTTTTGATCATCTGACGAATACCCAATCCCTTGGCAAGACCCTTGGTAAAGGTTGTTTTACCAGCACCCAGTTCTCCAGACAAGATCAAAACATCGTTTTTTTGGAGCAATGTCCCTAAGCGTTCTCCCAGATTGATCAGCTCTTCTTCATTTTTTGTGTACATGTCACTATTATACCAAAAAGTTTTCTTTTATGTAAATTTTCTTCACAAACTTACTATAATAATTTTGGTAAAACAAGGAATTTTTATTGATCGAAAAGTGTTTTTAAAAGAATATACACACGGCGCTAACAAGTAAAATATCTCGGATCACATGACCGTAAAAGGAAAATTCTCTTCTCATAGATTTGGGAAATAAAAACCGAGCAAAAATGAATCCCAAACCGACATAAAAAACAATGGATAAAACTGTCATTGGATTTCTCAAGAACAGCAAGGTTGCCAGAACTGTCAGGACAACTGTTTTTTTCTTATTGAGAGTGCTTCCCAATTCTCGGCTGTATTTTTCAAGCGGTAAAAAGACAAGTAAATCAATGCCAAACAAGAAAAAGAAGGAAGGCAAGAAAAGGTCTACCAACTCTTGCTGAAAAGCTGTCCGTGTTAAAATAGTCTCCGACAATACCAGACAGACACCTACTAGGTTTAAGACCAACAAGGTACTATAAAATAGTTTCACTTTTTTCTGACTGTTTATAATGCTATGAACATCCTGATCTCGAGTATAAAAGAAATTCATGCCCGCACACAGACCTGATGCCAATACGATAAACACTAGAAAATAAGCGCTTGACTGCTTTAAGGTTAAGATGGTTCCCTTCCACAGCAAGCAGCTACTCAGACTAATCTGGATCAAAACCAGTAACAATAAGATGCGAATTGATTTTATCATTTTCAGTACCCCCTTCGTATACATGATTATACTCTGCAAGAAAGATAAAATCCCTCCCCTCTTCTCAAATGTCCTATTTTAACGCTCAACTGACAAAAATCTGAAAAAGCAAGTCATTAAGCTAGTTGTTCTAGCTTTCTAGTTAAATAGTTACGATAAAGATTCAACCGTTCAATCAACTCTGTTCAGATACTACATTCTCTCAACTTTCTGAAATTTCCTCATATTTTCGTAACTTTAACAAGCATATCATTTGTAAGCCTACCTCCTAGACTATCAAAAAGAGGAAGACCAGTCTGATCTTCCCCAAGGTTTCGGTAGAAAATAAGAGCATCTCCTTTCAAATAAAACGAAAGGATGAATGATACGGATTCATGTACAATCTCCTCATTCGGATATAGACCGAAGTCTATCTCTTCAGCGTCTACTTGTTTCTTTTGTTTATCAATGTTAATTTTGATAAGTCTTGTGTAGTGCTACTAAAGTCAACAGTCATTTTGTCAGTTGCTGACTCTGAAGCCACTAAATCACTTGAAACTGCTTGGCTAGCGCTGAGAGATTCTGTTATCACTAAACTTTGAGAAGACGATTCAGAAGCAGATAGACTAAGGGAGTGTTCAAATGACAGACTATGAGACACCGACTCCAATACAGAGAAACTATGTGATAAGGATACCTCTTGACTTAGAGACTCTTCTACATATACACTGTGCGAAGCTGAGACTGAAAGGCTTGCTGAAACTGACTCTGAAACCGACAGACTATGAGATTGGGAAGCTGCTTGACTCAGAGACTCTTCTACATATACACTGTGAGAAGTTGAAGCTGAAACAGACAAGCTAATGGATGCCGACTCTGAAACCGACAGACTATGAGATTGGGAAGCTGCTTGGCTCAAAGACTCTTCTACATAAACACTGTATGAAGTAGAAGCTGAAACAGAAAGGCTTGCTGAAACTGACTCTGAAGCCGACAGACTATGAGATTGTGAAGCCACTTGGCTCAAAGACTCTTCTACATAAACACTGTATGAAGTAGAAGCTGAAACAGAAAGGCTTGCTGAAACTGACTCTGAAGCCGACAGACTGTGGGACTCTGAAGCCACTTGGCTCAAAGACTCTTCTACATATACACTGTGAGAAGTTGAAGCTGAAACAGACAAGCTAATGGATGCCGACTCTGAAACCGACAGACTATGAGACAGGGAAGCTACTTGACTCAGAGACTCTTCTACGTAGAGACTGTGCGAGGCAGAAGCTGAGGCTGAAACAGAAAGGCTTGCTGAAACTGACTCTGAAACCGACAGACTATGAGATTGTGAAGCTGCTTGACTCAAAGACTCTTCTACGTAGAGACTGTGCGAGGCAGAAGCTGAGGCTGAAACAGAAAGGCTTGCTGAAACTGACTCTGAAACCGACAGACTATGAGATTGTGAAGCTGCTTGACTCAAAGACTCTTCTACGTAGAGACTGTGCGAGGCAGAAGCTGAGGCTGAAACAGAAAGGCTTGCTGAAACTGACTCTGAAACCGACAGACTATGAGATTGTGAAGCTGCTTGGCTCAAAGACTCTTCTACATGTACACTGTACGAAGCTGAGACTGAAATGGAAGCACTAGAAGATTCCGACTCCGAAACCGACAGACTATGAGATTGGGAAGCTGCTTGGCTCAAAGACTCTTCTACATATACACTGTGAGAAGTTGAGACTGAAATGGAAGCACTAGAAGATTCCGACTCCGAAACCGACAGACTATGAGATTGTGAAGCTACTTGGCTCAAAGACTCTTCTACATAAATACTGTAAGAAGTAGAAGCTGAAGCAGAAAGGCTAGCTGAAACTGACTCTGAAACCGACAGACTATGAGACAGGGAAGCTGCTTGACTCAGAGACTCTTCTGCATAAACACTGTGCGAAGCTGAGACTGAAAGGCTAAGCAAGTGAGAACCATACTGACTTAGAGATTGTTCAAGATAGGCACTCTGTGATTCGAACTCTGAAATAGCAAGGCTGAGAGAATCTTCAACAGAGGAAATCTGTGACTCTACTTGAGAAAGATGGGTTGAGCCAGATACTGAGACAGAATCACTTAGAGAGCTTGCAGCCTCGGCGCTCAGTGATTGCTCCGCTGAATGACTGACTGAGACGGACTCTGAAACCGAAAGGCTGAGAGAGGACTCGCGAGATGAAGTCTGTGACTCTACTCGAGAAAGACGGGTTGAGTCGGATTCTGAGATAGAAACACTTAGAGAGATTGCAGCCTCGGCGCTCAGTGATTGCTCCGCTGAACGGCTATCTGAGACGGACTCTGAGGCCGAAAGGCTGAGAGAGGACTCACGAGATAAAGCCTGTGACTCTACTCGAGAAAGACGGGTTGAGTCGGATTCTGAGATAGAAACACTTAGAGAGATTGCAGCCTCAGCGCTCAGTGATTGCTCCGCTGAACGGCTGGCTGAGGCTGACTCAAGAACAGATAAACTACTTGATGTTTTTTTGTTTTCTAGACTTAATGATAGTGAAATGGAGTCTGCTGTACTCTTCAAGCCTTTTGTTTTTCGAGAATCTGTAGTTTTAGAGAGACTAGTTTCCAAAGAATGCGATGCACTAACTGTTTGACTCTTAGCTAGTTCTTTTTCTTGAGAAAGACTAGAGTCACTTTCTGGCAATGGAGATTCTTCGGAACTGCTTTCCTCACCTATATTCATCACATCCAAACGATCGTAGTACTGAATAGACTCTAAAGCCTTATCAATAAGAAAAGTTTCACTTTCTTCGGGAGATAGACTTCCTCCTGCTACTCCTGTCTCCTCGCCCTCAGTTTCTCTTGCAGTAGACAACTCTTCTTTATTTCCTCTTTTTATGAGACGCTTAAAACCATCTAAAAATTTACGAAACGTACCTTTAGCGTTTTCATTGTTTGGCATAAATATTTTCTCCCTAATTTTAATGATAATACTATTATAAAGGCTTGTAGACTATCTGTCAAAACAATTTCATCAAAAATAGTGTTTTTAAAACAAATTCTTTCAATTAACTAGTTTCTCGCTTTAAAATCAAGTACTTACTCTAAATTCTAAGTGCTCCCAAAACTTAAAAAAATGTCTATCCAAACATGTGAAATAAAGGGAGATTCGCCCCAACTCTTTTTTTGTATATCAACTTTTTCTTCTAGTCAGATAATGCAAGC
>BNJS01001488.1_pt1 | contig 60596 bp, 81 predicted proteins | sample 8540461 | NCBI WGS metagenome assembly BNJS01 (sample SAMD00202454, study PRJDB9452) | human saliva metagenome | isolation source: human saliva | place: Japan
ACAACATAACACCGTGGGTCTATGAAAATATCAGCAATAACTAACCCCTACTCCATACTGGAAGGAACACTGACAAAGTAAACTTAAGATCCGCTCTTAAAACCAACTCAATCAAAAAGCTGACCATAGGATCAGCTTTCTTTTTTCTTTGTTATTTTTCTATTCTACTGACTCCACCAAACTTCAGTTGCACTTTCCTCATAGAGCTTGCTCGCTGGGAGCTGAAACTGCCCAGCAAATGACTTATGCAGTGGAATACTAAACTGTAGCAGAGTTGACCAGCCCTCATCGTTCCATAGCGCGAAGAACCACGCGATCAAATCTAAATTCATAACTATCTGGATAACACTCCCAATCCTGAGTAAATTGCATGCTTGGACCATCTTCTCCCTGGACCGAAGCCGCCAACTTCAAATAAGAAGGATACTGAACTCAACTACCATATTTTTGAGCTTCTTTCAAAAGCTTTAAACTGTCCTTTGAGCTCGAGCTTTTGTGTCGATTTCTCCTCCTGAGGCACAGCAAAACTAAATCTTTCTAATTGATGAAGTTCTGCTTTTTCTTTTTACTGATATCCTTGAGCAGATAATCAACCTGCATATCTAGGAGATGCAGCTCACTCACACTTCCATTTCACTGGCAAATCTTTACGTGCCTGCAAACTGCAAACTCGCCTCTGTACAAACTTTCTGTGTCTGAATATTCAAATCCCTGAGTCTCAAAACCTTGAGCGTACACTTAGTAGCCTGAGATTGATCAATATAATACTGATCTAAAGCATGATTCAATGCCTCAAGCACCAAATAGTTCGTTGTCTCTGACCAGCTCCATAGTCCATATGCAGACCTTGACTTAAGCAAAGACACAATCTGAGCTACAATCAGCTTTTCAACTTCCTTTTTATCAGCTGTATTTCTCGTATAGAGCGACAAAAGTCCCTGCAAATAATAAGCTTGAAGTCCTTTGAGATCAATCAACTTATAATCAAAATACTTTCCTGAGCAAAAGGCCTGATCAAGAAAGTTCCTGAAGCCTCTGTGCCTGAGCAAAGACTTCATCAACCTTTTCCACTCTTAGCCAGAGAGCAAAACTCATCGCCCTGAACAGCTATATTATTTGGATGCTCAGCCTGAATTTGTTTTACCAATTGCAAATTCACAGGATATGCCTTTGTCTTTTTCTGCATTTGATAATACAAATAGAACTCTAACTGATCCGCTCCAAGCGTATTCAAATACCCATCTAATCTCTTAGCAAAAAGTTGGAGAAATCAGATTTCCATATCCTTGTTGTCTCATCTCCTCGAGCAACCCAAATGCTGCCACTGCAAGCGGACGACCATCAAATTTATCATTAAAAGTATCACGCACCGCAAACGATCCAACTTTTTCCATTTGCTGGAGCCTGCCTAAATACCAAAGGTCTGAACAACATCCTGAAGAAGTCCAGTCATACTCATCACTCTTCCATCTGAAAGCTTTAATCTCTCAGTTCTCTAGCATATTTCCAGTCAAAGCACCCATCTTCTGAAGCTTCTGAGCTTGCAAGGCAGCCTGTGCAGTACGAATCAATGATTCACTACTTCCCTTTGGATAATAATAGAGCAAATACTCAAGAGGCTCAGCAAATACTACCGTTGGGAGATGGCTGCAAACGAGCCGTAAATTTCACACGATCAGCCTCATCTTCAAAAGGTAAACACCTCTTTCCTTCTCTTTTGTTCAAGTGCAAACCTTTTGCTCACAAGTCCCTGAGTTCTAACGAGGGATTTTCCATTGTACTGCATCTACATAGTCTCCAGCTTTCGCCTCAACTTCTATCATTACTTCTTTCTGATCAAAAAGTTCACTACCAAAAGAAAGCTGACTCAGAATCTTTGAATTTACAACCCCACTTTCTGCAAAACTTTTGAATCACAGTTCCATCAGTTTTTGACCTGTCCATTAAGCGTAACCTTTGTTCCTGCTGAGATCTTTGAGCTATCAGCAATACCTTAAATGGAAAGAAATCTGATCTCAAACCGTTACAAAAAGTCGGCAAATTGCCTCCAAGAGGAACAGCTGATTCACTCTAAATTCAGCTCTCTGAGTACCAAGCTGTGCCTTTTGTGAAACAGCAACCGCATCGATCATCCAAGTCGTCAAATTATCTGGCAAGCTAAACTTAACCTCTGCTTCTCATCATTCAGTTATCACTGCAGCATTTCGGAATGCCAGATCATAAAACTTCTTTTCTCAGATTTTTCAAACTTCCATTAGCTCCACCTCATCACTTCTCCCCATTGGCAAAGAAGGTTCTAAGCGCATAATACAAATTCTTCCAGTTTGAATAGTTCACAACCGCACTTCCAATTCTATTAAAAGAAATAAGGAATCGGTTTTTAATCTCGTCATACAAATCACAAGCGCCCTTATCTCACAACGCTAGAGAAACCCTAGCTCTTACAGGCTTTTCCAGCATGATCAGTTGCCTGAATTTTTTCACTTTTACCTGTTCTCATGGACGATAGTCTGTCTTATCAGGTGTGAGTTTTAAGATATACCGTCTTCAAATCTTCCTGAATCATTGCCCTCAGCATATCAGGCAAAAAGCTGGTTCAGACCTCTTTTTGATCTCAGCTTCCTCCAAGCTGGCGATTCACTCTTCTCCGACAAACTCAATCACACTAATCTGTACATTTGGATAAAAATCTCCCTTACCTTGACAAGCGGACTTCCATCCAGAGTTACTATCTTTTTTCTAAAATCTTCTTTTCCTCTCTCTGCTGTGATCAATGCAGTAGCCCTTAATATACGGATCTATTGATGATTGAGATCTCAGCATCAAGAGTATAATTTTTCTCTAGGGATATTCACATGCAAGGTATAGTTATTCTCCATATTTCACTGAAATCCCTTATCAAATGAGTCATCATAGTAATAGATTGATTTATCCACTTCCCCATTAACTACAGCATTCTTATCTTTTGTAATCACCTTCAAAAAGTAGCTTCCCACCGCCATATTTAGTAAAGAAAACAGGGAATGCTGAATGTTTTTCGCTGGTTGGATTGATCAACTTTCAACTAATTTCATCTCCTCACCATTAACATAGTAGTAAGTACCTTGAGTATCAACCTGCTGCGTAAACCCATAAGGCTTAAAGTACCACTCGTAGCTAAGCTCCTTCACTTTATCCAAACCATCAGCAATCTCAGATTTCACCTGATAGTTTTTACTAGTTTGGTATTAATCCAATCATTCGTATAGCCATCAAGCCCGATCTTTACCTCTGGATTAATATCGAGATATTCATAGTTAACACGGGTCTCATCTGAGAGATTATCCTTTACCGTGATCTCAAGCTTTGAGTTGAAGCTTATCTCCTTTATATCCAAGCTTGCTCAAATCTCAAATCTGATATACAATATCATTTCCTGAGAGATTCTTCTGAACATATTCTCCTCCTAGAGAAAACGAACCATTCACCACATGATTATAGTAATACTCTCAACTCTCTCTCCATCGACAATCCTCACAACCCTCAGCTCTAGTGAGCGAATAATTGAGCTTAAGATCATAGTCTTTGAGCAGATCTCACTATAGTATGTAGAGTCAACTGCAAAATAAAGCTGATTATTTTCAACAGTTTTCTTTACCTTAGTAGTAAAAGTCAGCTTTTGAAACTCTTCCACATGAATGACTGTCCAGTATCTACTAATTGGATGCGTCTCCTATACTTCTCCCATGCAGAATAATCATCCCCAAAATCCTCAACAGAAACCTTATTCTGGTCCAAAGCATAAATAAACTCCAATCCAATTCCTCCTAAACTCTCATTTTCTGAAAGCTGAAAACTGCCCTCAAATCCTCAAAATTCATCAAGTTTTTAGTAATAACAATCCTATTCTCATCACCATATTTTACCACAACAACTCCTGTCTGCACTCAGCTTACTTCCTTGCTCATCTTACTCAAATCTTGGACAAAACCAGCAAAATGAACAGTATCTCAAGGTCTATACAGTACTCTATCAGTATATCCATAAACCTTGATAGAATCAAACCTATCACTTCCCCATGCAGAGTTTTGATTGGTCTGTTCTGAGTTAACAAGAGAACGAATTCTCGCATTTTTATCACCGAGCCAGCCATCTTCCTGAATTCATACCAAGATAAAAGTCTGACCTTCCTCACTCTGATACTTAACTTGGACATACTTTCCATCTACTCCCTGAAGATCAAACTTTAATTCATCTTTTTCAAACACTAAACTTTTTGAGCAGCTTTCCATTTTCATCCAAAACTTGAATTTCTCATGCAGTCGCAGGTTTTCCTGTCACATAATCAAAAGCCCACAAGTGAACTTCTTTATACGGAATCGCCTTACTATAGAGTCAAACTGGACTTCTCATATAGTATTTAGCATCTTTCATCGATTTATCAAAGCTCAAGCGGAAATACGGTACATCTCTCACCTCCTGAGGCAACTGCCAGTCACGATCTATTCTCTTTCGGTATTGAAAATTCTCAACTGGAACACCATGCTCCTGAATCTTCGCATCTCCACAGTCAAAAAAACGCTAGCTCAGCAGTCATCACTCTATAGTCATCATACCAGTCATATGCCTTACGAGGACCAAAATCTCTCTCTCTTCTTGTCCGAAAAATCTCCAATATCTAACCTCTTACACACCTGAGAGTAGATTTTTAAGCTCTTTGACATTTCTTTAGATCAAATTCTGATCTTATCTGCCCAATATCCCTTTGCCGGCAAGACATTTACCTCCTGAGAAAACAAATCACGAGAAACTCTCGCCTCAGGAATCTCCTCAGCCATAATATCAATAGAATACTTGTTACCTCTACCATCAATATCTAACACTTCCAAGTCACCAGTATAGCGGACCTTTGGCATTACAAAATAGTTAATAAGCAAGGTCTTACCCATTCAGTCATTCAGCATACACCTCATTATAGATCTTCATCATTAGTCAGAATCGAATCTTCCAGGTTCCAATTCTGCCTGATAAAAATAGTATAATTTCCACTTCCAAAAATCTTATCAAGCTGTCCGCTAAGTCCAGCACCAGTTAGAAACGAGATCCTGAACGATCTTAATCCTCATCTTATCTTGCTGATAAGTAAGCTTTTCCATCAACCTTATCTTGCACTACAAATTTCCAAGTATATACCTGATTAAGTTCATCAGTCACAAAAATCTGATAATCTCCAGTGCTTAGTCCAGAAAGTTTCACTGATGGATCTTTCCCATCAGTAATTTGCAAAAGGAGCTTCTCTATATCAGGGGTTTCCATAGTGATCCACCCATTCTAACCAATCAAAATTAAAATGAAAACCATCAAAGGATTTTTAAGTTCACCAAGGGGGATGTCAGGATTCTCAATACTCTTTTCTAACTTATCAATAGGGATCTTTAGCTGCTCATCAGTCTATTCCTTGTGGATTACCGAATAAACTTTATGAGTTTCGCCTCCTTAAGCTGCGCACCAGAAAACAAATGGATAAAAAGTGAAGCTCATATTCTTTTCCAGATCTCAAAAAGATGAGAAGATAGACGATCTTTAGTATCTCTCTTTGCTGGAAATGCTGGACGAACAACTACTACGATCTGAATACATAGCCGGAAATCATAGACCTTTTTCCCCTAGTTCGTACTTTTACTCCCATCTGTGCAAAGATATTTCCCTCTGCACAAGCTCTATCAAAAGATAGTCTGAATAATAGATGAACGTACGACCCTGAATCATCAAAAGCGAGAAGAGTCCGAAGGAAGTTTCTGGGATTTGCAAAAGTATTTTTCAAGTCCTAGTGAAAAAGTTCTCATCCTGATACATTGCTAGATAGCTCGGTTTTGTTGGATCTGTTTTGCCAGTAATAACTGTAGTATTTCCAGAGACAACAGTATTCAGATTTTACAAAACTAATCTTTCCAGAAAAGAGGCCCATCATCTTTGAATGTTAAAGGAAAATCTAGGAAAAGAAAAGCTGAACTCTATTGAATCTTACCTCTCTTTCTCCAGTCCCTAACTTAGAAATATCGTATTCATTATACCGATTTCCATCCTTCTGAAATCTGATCCTGAAGCTTAGCAATATTTTTCCTCCCAGCTCTTATTTTCAGAAAGGACAAAATGCCTCCTCTCACAGTGGCCAACCCAAGGGCAATAAACTTTCCCTCTAAATATCCACGCACATCATCAGGAACATAGCCATCAAAACTTCCTCTCTTCTCAGAGAAAGCATCCAGCTTCACAACCTGTTTTTCCAGCGAGATCAAGCTCTGAGTCTTCATCAGAAGAAACTCCAGACTTCTGCTGACATCCAGCCAAAAAGCCAAACTTAATACTCATAAAACCAAAAAGAAATCTGATTTTTCATCTTTTTCATATAAAGAGATAAAAATACACCTACTCCTCTAAAAAGAAATGAAGCCTGATTTTTCAGACTCCATCAAAAATAAAGAACTATTTCTTTTCTTTCTCAGCAACTAGCAATCACCTCATCAATTCCAGCCTTATAAAAGAAATGATGCTCTGAGAATATGATCACACTCTCCATTAAGAATCATATTCACCCCTTCGATTGTTTGCTCCAAGTTTTACATATTGTCATGCTGTTCCTGTAAACTGCTCAGCTACATGGAGATTCTGAGAAAAAGAATCTCTCAATTTTTTTCTAGCTCTATATACCGTCAACTTATCCTCCTCGAGACAACTCTTCCATACCAAGAATCGCAATAATATCAATCAATTCCTTGTGTCTCTGAAGAATTTTCTGCACCTTTTCAGCAGTCTGCACATGCAATTCTCCTACCGCATCAGCCGTCAAGATCAGTGAAGTACTATCAAGAGGATCTACTGCTGGATAAATTCCTTTTCAGCAATCGCTCTATTCAATACCACCTTTCCATCTAGATGCGCAAACGTATTTGCTGGAGCAGGATCTGTTAGATCATCAGCCGGAACATATACTGCTTGAAATGAAGTAATTGAACCATTCTTAGTTGAAGTAATTCTTTCCTGAAGCGTTCCCATCTCTGTTGCCAAAGTTGGCTGATATCCAGCCTAGAAGGCACTCTTCCAAGCAAAGCTGAAATTTCAGCTCCAGCCTGTGTAAAACGGAAAATATTATCAATAAATACAAGCACATCTTTATTCTCCTTATCACGGAAATATTCTGCCATTGTAAGTCCTGTCATCACAACTCTAGCTCTTGGACCTGGAGTTTCATTCATCTGTCCAAAGACCATCGCTGTCTTGTCCATTACTCCTACATCAGTCATTTCGTGGAAAAGATCATTTCCTTCTCTGGTTCTCTCTCACTACTCACAAAAACTGATACTCCACTATGGAACTTCGCAATATTATTGATCAATTCCTGAATAATAACCGTTTTTCCTACACCAGCTCCACCAAAAGTCAGACTTTACCTCCTTTTTAGAATTGGAGCCATCAAATCCACTACCTTAATACCCGTCTCTAATCTTTCTATACCAGTCGCCAACTCATGAAATGCAGGCGGCTTACGATAAATAGACCATCGCTGCTTTTGTTTCACCTCTCCAGCATTATCACAGGCTCTCAAAGCACATTCATAATACGCCCCAAAACCTCAGGTCCTACTGGAACAGAGATTGGAGCTCCAGTATCAGAAACTTCACATCCTCTCTTAAGTCCATCAGTCGTCTGCATAGCAATTCCTCTAACAGCACCTCAGTCCAAATGTTGCAAAACCTCAATAACAACCTCTTCTCCTGCTCCATTTTTTTCTGCGCAGTTACAACTGCATTACTCAGTGCAGGCATACTCTGTGCATCAAACTGCATATCTACGACGATTCCTCTAATCGCGATAATTTTTCCTTTCATAATCCTCAAACATAAAGTAAAAATTTAATCTCTATCAGTCAAAAGACAAAATTCTGACTATTTTTTTCTTTGCAGCGATCTCATCACTTGTCTCTTCAATCAGAGTCTTCATCTGCTGTTCAATCGCTTCTGTCAGCTTTTTCTCTTTTTAAGATCTGCTCTACCAACCCTTTTATGTGTTGTTTCAAGCTTATCATAGAGCATCGCTTCAAACGTAGAAATCTGATTGAACTCAAGTCCATCCAAATATCACTTAATACCTAGCATACAAAAAGCACTGCCTGCTTGTAAAATGGCAATGGACTATTCTCCTTTTGTTTGAGCATTTCTACAAGTCTCTGTCCTCTTGCTAATTTCGCCTGAGTTGATTTATCAAGATCAGAACCAAATTTTTGCAAAGGTTTCAAGCTCTCTAAATGCCGCCAACTCAAGCTTTAGAGCGTTCCAGCAACCTTTTTCATAATTCCAGTCTGTGCGGATCCTCCCACACGAGATACAGAAAGTCCAACGTTAATCGCAGGGCTTGATACCAGCATTAAAGAGATCTGACTCAAGATAAATCTGTCCATCAGTAATAGAAATCACATTAGTTGGAATATATGCTGCTACATCACCCGCCTGTGTTTCAATAATTGGCAACGCAGTAAGTGATCCCTCCACCATAATCTTGATTAAGTCTACAAGCTCTTTCAAGCAATCTTGAATGCAAGTAAAAACACATCTCCTGGATATGCCTCTCTTCCTGGAGGTCTTCTAAGCAAAAAGCGACATCTCTCTATAAGCAGCAGCATGCTTTGTCAAATCATCATAAATAATCAAAGCATCCTTTCCCTTACTCATAATATACTCTCCAAAAGTAGCTCCCACATATGGCGCAATATACTGCATCACAGCTGGAGTATTAATCGGAGCATTAATCACGATAGTATAGTCCATAGCTCCAGCCTTTTTCAAAGCTTCTACAATACGAACTACCTTAGACTCCTTCTGCCCAATAGCAACATAAATACAGATCACATCTTCTCATTTTTGGTTAATGATAGTATCAATAGCAACAGCAGTTTTACCAGTCTGCCTATCTCCAATAATCAATTCTCTCTGTCCTCTTCCAATTGGCACCAACGCATCAACAGCCTTAATACCAGTCTGCAAAGGCTGATCAACTGACTTTCTCGTAATCACTCCAGGAGCAACCTTCTCCACTGGGAAAAATTGCTGAGCTTTCAATTCCTTTCCTCCATCAACTGGATCTCCAAGAGCATTCAATACTCTACCAATATATTCATCTCCTACACCAACAGAAAAAGCTGACCGGTAGTCTTCACAGTTTCTCACTGAGAAAGTCCCATATATTCTCCCAAAACAAGCACTCCAACATAATCCTCCATCAAATCCAGCTACAAGCCCTTTTTGACCTCACTGAAATACCACAATTTCGGAATACTGAGCATTATGGAGACCAGACACGGTAGCCACTCCATCTTTAATATCAATGATCGTTCCTTGCTCAGTAAAGGCCTCAGCAAGATTCACTTCATTGATCTGTTGTTCTATCTTTTGAATAAGTGTAAGAGCAGACATAATCTAAAGAAATAAGAATAAAAAAACTGATTTTTTCTCCTTTTGACTCCCAGATTCAGAGATCTCAAAAGGATTTTTATAAACTAACTATGAAATATTTTATGAAGATCATCATTAAGCGATCTTTTATACACCTTAAATGGTGATTTAATCATCAAAGCAGGACTTGACTCATCTCCTCCATCAACAATCACTAAATCCTTATGACCAAGCTCTTTTCCCAAGCAAAAACATCATCAGTAGTCAAAGCAACTAAGGCATCTTCACCGAGCTGTTCATACAAATTCTGCTGAAGCGTCAAACAGTCCTTGATTCTCAAGCAATTCCTCAGAGCAGCTGATACAAGGCATACTCTTCAGGATAATGCTCCTGTGCAAAAAGCGCTTATCAGGCTGCTGAGAAAGCTGTTTCCCAAATTTTCTAAGCAAAACTAAAAGCGACTGTAAAATCTCTAAAGCCTGCTTAACAGCTCATGGATCTCATAAAGAAGCAATAAATTTTTACGAAGAGATGGTGTCATTATTTTTATATGATTCACTAAATTCATCTACAAGAGTAGATAAATACTGCTCTTGAACATCTTTTTGAAGCAAAAAGCTTTCTAACAATAGAAAGAGCAACAGTTTTAACTCACTGTTCAAACTGTTCATCTAAATCACGCCCCTTAAGATCAGCATCTTGATTTGCTCTATCCAAAACCATTTGTGCCTCACGATGTGCCTTTTTCAAGGATTTTTCTGATATTCCTGATCAGCCAAAGCCTTTCCTTCAGCAACAATCTGATTTTTATGAGCCAATGCTTCATCCAAAAGAACCCTCTTTTTGCTCATGAGCATCTGCAATCAATCTCATATTCAACATCCGCATTTGCCAAAACCTTTTCCTTCTCTATCTTTGACTGAATTGCTTTAGTTAGAGCATTTCCAGCAAACTTAATAAAAAGAAGAAAAAGATTCCAACATTCAAAAGCTGAACGAGTACATTGATTAGAATATCACTAGATGATACTTCATGTCCCATAATATAGTTTTTCACAAAAATACTAAAGTACAAATTAACGATTTTTATTTTTCGTAATCAAACAAACTACTTAATAAGCGCGATCACAAATGAGAGCAACGCTACGAATTCTGCCAACGCTGGTGCAATAATTCCTAGTGTAAACATCTCCTTTGATGCTTCTGGATTTCTTGATATTCCTGTTAACCAAGCATATCCAATTACTGCCATAGCTAATGCTGCAAATGATCCAGCTGCTACTAATGCCAATACTCAACTCATTTTTCTATATTCTTAAAGATTAAAAACTTTTTGATAACTATCTTAATAAGCGCGATCACAAATGAGAGCAACGCTACGAATTCTGCCAACGCTAGTGCAATAATTCCTGGTGTAAACATCTCCTTTGATGCTTCTGGATTTCTTGATATTCCTGTTAACCAAGCATATCCAATTACTGCCATAGCCAATGCTGCAAAATGATCCAGCTGCTACTAATGCCAATACTCAACTCATTTTTTCTATATTCTTAAAAGATTAAAAACTTTTTGATAACCAATAACAATAAACAATGTTAAAGGTTTAAATTCTGATTTTTATATTTCTTTTTTCCCTAATGACTATCTGCCGCCAACTTAAAGTAAATTGTCGTCAACAAAGCAAAGATAAATGCCTGCAAAAGCGAAACCGCAAACTCATAGGCGAAAATCGCAATTGGACCAACTATTGGATAGTGAAGCAGAAGCTGTGTCGCATAGAGTAAAAGCGTCAAGAGAATCATTCAGACAAACATATTTCCAAAAAGTCTGAGCGCAAGAGAAAGCATTCTTCCAAATTCTCCGAGTAATTCAATAATTCCGATCAACAATCCAAGCACAATATCTAAGAACTTTGTGATATAGTCATACCAATGTTTAACCTCTTTCACGATCCCCATTCAATTAACAGGAAGATACTTCTTGATAAACCCAAATCCCATGCAGAAGCAAATCCATAAACAAGACTCGCAACAATAGAAATAACCGCAAGCGTTCCATTAGAGACAATATCAGTCGTCAGAGGTCTAAACACATGATGAGCAGCAGGGCCAAACAAGCACAATCATATCTCCTATCAAACCAAATAAGTTATGCCACACCACAAAGAGAAACAACGTCGTAGTAAACAAAAATCGCCTTACGTCCAACATGTTTCTCAACCAATCTGCGCAAGCATACTATACCTCCCTCCACAATGAGATCAACCCCTTGAACAAAACGATTATACGGATTTCTCTTTTTGAGATGCGAATAGACTAAAACCAGAATCACAAACACGGACCGTCCCCAAAAAGCCCAGCAATCAGCGACTGAAAGAGCGACACCGTCCCCAACAGCAACCTGATGCGGAAATATATCTGGTATAAGTGTGAGATAAATCCATCCAACATAAAAACAAATATAAACCTGAATATCACAAATATTTCAGTATTCTTTTTCTTTCTAATCTTTCAATCACAGCTTTTTGCACTTACAATCTCAAGGACCTCCTTAGTAATTGCATCCTGACGAGCCTTATTATAAGCAAGTGTCAAATCATCAATAATTGTTGTAGCATTGTCCTTTGCTCACTTTCATAGCAAGCATACGAGCAGCAAATTCACCCGTTTTATTATGAAGAACCGCACCATAGACGATTACATTCATCATAATATCATACGCCTTTTTAACAATTGCCTGTTTAGTTGGCTCAAGCTTCATATAATTGGTATTTCTCACCTGTTCAGGCTTCGGTATCTTGATCTCAAGCGTATCCATAAATTCACCGAACTTTTCTGAAGATAATGAGGGAATAGTTGGAATCCCAGCTGGAGATCTGCTTTCATTGTATTCTTAAAGTTATACCAAACCTGATCTCCATATACTTTCCATCTTTTCTGAGCCTGACTCAAAGCATAAAAGCTCACCTAAATCCTTTCGCAGTGAAAAATATCATGCAGCGAACTGTAGCAACTACATGAGTATCCACGACGAGCACAAAACTCTCTACCCTTCTTTACCGATCACATAAACATCTAGCTCCTCTTTATGATCAACATATTCATTTTCAAACTGCTTGAAGAGAGAAGTATTCAACGAACCACAAAGCCCCTTTTCAGAAGAAATCAGAATCGCTCAACTTTTCTCTGTGCCTGATCTGATGGCTGAGGGAAGATATCTGTATATGCATTTCACACTTGACAACATACCAAGAAAGGTATTCATATATTCTCTCAAATGTTCAGCATTTTTAACTTTTTGAAGCTTAATTGTTGAGATCACCTCCATTGCACTAGTAATCTTTTTAATATTCTTAGTTGAGGCAATCTTTATTTTTAGCTGTTTTATATCTGCCATTGCTAGTAAAACAAAAGATTAGAAAGGTAAAAATCTGAAATTATTCGCTGCTATTGTAATAACATTATCCTCAACGAGCAAATCCCCCTTTACATCAAGTTTTACAGACTTTCTCCATAAATTCTTCAAGAGAAGTCAGTTCTCCTGACTCAGGCAAATAGGCAATCTTTCAGGCACTGAGCAGAGTCATCAAATTGATATGTCCAGGCAAAACTCATACTATTCACTCAGGAGTTGGGAAAACTAACTTTCCTTACACTCCCTGAATACAGCTCACCCTCAATACTCACAATACGAAGCAACATCACAATCAGCAAGTAAACTAAATCATCACCTTCCCGCATAAACAGATAGAAAAATAATCATTTGCCCAAGACAATCAAGAGAAATCAGTCAGATTTTTCCACTTTTTGTAAATATTTTATCATATAGATATAACTATTTTTACCAGTAAAAAGTATATCATAAAGATATTTTTACACAAAATATTGATATTTATAAACGATAAATTATAAAATGACATTTATTTATTCTCAGAAATAAAAATGCTTATCTTTCCGCCCTATTATCTCAAAAAATCAAAGACATCCTCAAAAGGAGAAAAAAAGCTGATTTTTCTCCACGGGAAGCAGAGGAGTCGGGAAAACAACGCTCCTCAAAACGCTCCAACTAGACATCGATATCTCAGTCAAAAATACTATTTCTCTTTTTGAAGATGACATTGTTGCCAAAAATTTCTCAACTGCGGATGATTTTTAGAGGCTATATGCAGATCAAGTATGGAATCAACTTTCAAGAGCTCTAGTCTCCTCCTTCTTAATGAAATCAGTACAGCAAAAACATCATCAGCGTACTTGACGAGCTCATCCAAGATACATGCAGTCAAAAACAACAATCATCGTAACAGGGTATCGCACAAACCCAAAGTGAAGAATATCAAAATCTCCAAAAATCTGAACTCACACAAACTATCAGTATTCATCCTTTGTCATTTTTGACTTTTCTCTACTATAGAGGAATCCACACAACCTACCTTACCATAGACAATCCAAGCCCAATTATGTTCAGAGAGCTTCAAAGTCTCCTCGAGAATATCTTACCCGATGAGGATATCCCAGGGTTATCAAAGCTACAACAAAAGAAAATACAGCATCTGAGGCAATTTTGCAAAAAGTATATGACAAAAGATGTTGGATTTTCATTTTCATAGAAAGAAATCTTTTGATGTTTCAAGAAGTAGTAGAATATCTTTGTAAAAGAAACATGCAGAGATTTAAATACAAATCTGCTGCTGAAGAACTCGAACTTTCCATCCCACTTCTTAAGTACATCCTCCTACTGAAAGACACCTACATCATCAGAACGATACCTCACTTTTTCACAGACAAAACAAAGGAACTTTCACATCAAAAAAATGATTGCAATAGAAGACATGTGACTTCTGAGGTTATATGACAGAAAATTTTGGCTCAAAAACCAACAACATTACAACTATCAAAAACTTTGTCTACAATGAAATCATCAAAAATCTACCAGAAAATTACAAATGTTTTACCTATCAAAAATTAATAATTCAGCGATTGATTTTTATCATCCGTGATACTGAAGGAATACTAATTCCTATAGTAATCTCGGAAAGCAACAACGACAAAGCGCCTAAAATCTTTAAAAGTTTTTGAAGAACGCTATGGTCACCAAGTCAGGAAAATATCAAAACAACTCCTCTCACTGCAAAAAATCAAAATTTTCGGAAAAGAACTCACTATTTTACCACATTTCATGATTTCAACAGAATTTTGAGCTTTCCCTTATATATAATAATTAAAAAGAAAAAGTCTGAATTTGCTTCAGACTTTTTCTATCTTTCTGCAAATGTTTTAATCTCCTCAGCAAACATCTCAATCTCAGGACTCTCTCTAAAACATAACTCGCCTGATCATCAACAACCGAGCTCCAAACGACCTGGTTTTGCTCTAAACTACGAGGGACATCAATAACTCTTTGATTTTTTTGATCCTCTAAATTTCAATCTCAGATCAAGTAAATCCTGCTCAAATCTTCCATCAATAAGGATATCAATATTCTGTAAAATCTGCTGAGTATAAGGCAAATATTGGCACATATATTCTCTAATAAATTCATACGTATATCCAGAATAACACAAAATTGAAGTCTCTGGATAATGCTTTCTCACCTGAGAGATTAGATTTCGAACTTCTGACTGATTTTTCGGGAACCAGCGGCTCTCATCATAAAAATACTTAAACCTGAAACATATTCCTTGCCTAATTCCTGCAAAATATCGTCAATCACCTCCTGATCAAACACTCTCCCAAACTTAAAATTCCATGAAAGTGCATTAAAAGCAACCCTAGAGCACGCATGACGACATCCGCTTACAAACAGCGAAACCCTTAGCCCAGGGGCCCATTTGCAGAATCAAGCTTTTTAATAGTTCAATAGTACATAATATTCTATTCAATTTTCTATTTGACTAAAAACATCTTTTGATTCTATCCTTATCAAATATGATGTCAAAAGATTTTCATCAAAAAAACAATCATTTTTATCTGTAAAAAAACATTTTAGCAAAAAGACACTAAAATCCTGTAAAATGTATGTTTTTGTAGAATATCATTAATTTCTTCAATTAATAATTGATTCTTGATTTAATAATCCTAGTTATCAAGTTATTCTTTCTCTCAAACTTAAATTTTTATGCAAAATAACGCTTCAAAAAGACACTTTTTCTGACTTTTATTTTGCATTCCAACTGCAAAATTACTAAAGTTTATGTGTTCTTATTTTTAAAAAAATACCTATACATCGCTCATAAATCAGATATTACACGAGGCTATACCATTTTAAACTTTCTTTCTGCAAGACTATGTCCTATACTATTGTTGCGCTTCCTAAAGACCAATACTTAATCAAACTTAACACGATAAAAATTATTTTTTTATTTAAATAACTTTAGATACACAATAAAAGACTTGCCAAGAGAATGCTCACATAACTTTGCTCCAATTAGATTGAGATATTCCTGATACCTTTAGAGGAAGATATCAAACATCTATTAAAGAAAGAAAAAAATAAATCTGATCTGAGATTTTTCAATAGTATTACAAGAACATACTTGGATTTATAAATTCCCTGAATGGGCAGACAAATATCCTAAATGATGCGGACGATTTGCACTTTTTTTCCAAATAACCAACAATTCATCAAAATTGCGCAAAAAAATTAGAAAACTTACAATAAAATTGGGCATAGATATTAGCCTTAAGTATGCACAAAATATTGCAAATGCTCAAGGCTGCTCCAACAGAAAAATTTAAATATTTTCAACTATCTTGCAAATCATATGAATATTTGTAATTATATTCGTCTTGAGAAGATGAAAAGAAGCAGAATCTTTTTAAAGAAAATTTTCAAGATACAAAAATTCCCTTTGATAAAATTGCTCTTGTAGATAATCAAACAAACATATTTTATGGTCTATCGATCTAAGTCCTTAAACATTGTAAAAATTTTTGATGCCAATATCAAATAGAGTAGAGTAGATTAGATAATTATTACCATAACTATATCAATAAGTTCATTTTACTTTTTTTAATTGACACATAGACTGAACTTGCAATATGTATAACAAGTCTAAGCAATTTAATTTACATGAAGGACTCTCTTTGAAATCTCCTTAGTCTTCCCAAGATTCCAGAAAATTTTTCTCCCTAGATATCCACAGGTTCTTCTCGTTACATTCATCTTTTTTGATCAGTATTTTTACACTGAGGACATTCTCGTTGCATATCCTGATTTACAGTAATCTCTCACTCAAATCCACATACCTGACAATAATCAGATTTCGTATTAAACTCAGCATACTGAATATTATCATAAATAAACCTGACTAAATGTCTCAAGAGCTGTCAGATTTTTCTGAATATTTGGGATCTCAACATACGAAATCGCTCCTCCCTAGTGAAAATTGATCTGAAACTGAGACTCAAAAAGCCAATTTTCGCAATCGCATCAATATGCTCTCTAACATCTACATGATAGAATTAGTATAATAGCCCTTTATCAGTTACATTTTCAATCTCTCAAAACTGTTTTTATCAATTCTTGCGAAATCTATAGCAAAGAGATTCCGCAGGAGTTCCATAAAGTGAAAATCAGATTTCCACTTTCCTCTCTCCATTTAGCGCATGCATCCGTCATCCTCTGAAGCACCTTACGAGCAAACGCTCTCTCCTTAGGGCTGAGTGTGAGAAGCACCAGTGATCAACATTGAAGCCTCATAAAGTCCCAATATATCCAAGACTAATAGTCGAATAACCCATTCAGTCAAATATTTGATCAATCTTTTCTCCCCTTTTTGAGCCTCGCAATTTGCTCCATACTGCCAGTGAATAGGACTAATATCTGAAAGTGTTCCTTTTTAAGTTCTCATGCCTGCACATCAATGCTTTACGACAAAGTTCCAACCTCTCATCTAAAAGATTAAAAATCAGACTTCATCTCCTTTTCGTCAAAATCAGCAATCTGTGGGATATTGAGTGTAACCACTCCTTGATTGAAACCTTCATTCATATTTATAGTTTCCATTCTCATCTTTCCAGTCAGAGAGGAAATGAACGGCATCCCATCGGAGCAAACACATTTCCCATCATGAAGTTCTCTCATTTTCTTAGCTGAGATATAATCAGGATACATTCTCTTTGCAGAACATTTCACAGCTAACTTTAGTCAAATAATCATATTTACCTCACTTGAGTGCGTTAGATTCATCCAATACATAAACAAGTTTTGGGAAAGCTGGAGTAATATATACTCCTGATTCATTTTTGATCTCATTGAAGCCTCTGAGTCAAAATTTCCTCAATAATCTGAGCTGTTTCCTCCAAATATTCATCCTTCTCATCTAGCTCAAGAAACAAAGTAACAAACGGAGACTGCCCATTCGTTGTCATCAAAGTATTGATCTGATACTGAATAGTTTGCACTCCAGATGCTAGTTCATCTTTGATCCTCATGGCAACAAGCTGAGCGATCTGCTCATCAGAAAAGCTGAGATCAGAAATTGTTCTTTGATATTTTTCTGATATTTTTCCTTTCTCGTTACTGCTAGATATTTCCCAAGATGCTTGATATTTACAGACTGTCCACCAAACTGCCCACTAGCTACAGAGGCAATAATCTGCGTCATAACTGTACATGCAACCTGAAAACTCTTTGGTGTTTCAATCAATTTCCATTCATCACAGTCCCATTTTTCAAACATATCCTTGATATTTCACCAAACAACAATTAAAACGTCGGTTGAATAAAATAATCCATATCGTGAAAATGCAAAATTCCTTGATCATGAGCCGCTCTAATTCTCTTCTGGCAAAAGCAATCTACGAGAAATATCCTTTTGATACCTCACCAGCAATCAAATCTCTCTGAGTTGAAGCTAAAGCAGAATCTTTGTTTGAGTTTTCTTTTCCTACCTCAACATTATTATTTCTAATCAGCGACAAAATCGAATCATCAGTAGTATTTGCTCTTTCTAATCAAAGCTCTCTGATAACGATAAATAATATATTTCTTAGCTAACTCAGATTTATCAGCATGAATAAGCTCAGATTCAATAAAAATCCTGAATTTCTTCAATTCCAATAACTCCCAGACTTCTCTTGCTGTAAATTTTTGAAGAATTTGATCAATCAATGCCCTCATCAGCCTGCAAAGACTCAGAAACCTCCTTATTTCGCCTTTTGAAGAGCAATACGAATCTTTTCTGGCTGAAATACAACTTCTTCCCCACTTCTCTTGATTACTTTTCTGAATACTCATCTTAGCTCAAAAATTAGGAAATATAGGACTTTTAAAAGAGGATGGATTATCACAAGATATTGTATCCAGATCTTTTATTAAATACAAGATATAGTATTTAAATCAAAAATCAAGAGAAAAGTCTGACTATTTTTTGCTATATGATAACAGGTAGTTAGCAGTTTTTTTAACATTTCAAGTGAAAAATTCACCTTTTTATCACTCAAGAACCTCAATTCATCTCTAAAAATCTAGTCCAAAAAGACAATAAAAATATATTATATATTTTTGTCAAGTTTTTTTAACAATAGATTAAAATATTATGTAAATAAAAAGGAGAATAATCTCCTTTTACGACTTAAACTGATTTTGCACACAACTGAATATTCTCCCGAAACTTAACTCCATAAATCGAATCACCATTATACAAACGTCAAATTTTTAGCTGCTTTTTCTGGACTATCTATATCAAAATAATAAGATAAAGGCTTTTGATTTTTAGCTTCGAGAGACTTTACTTTCTCAACCCAATATGCTAAAAAGTTTTGATCCATTTTTAGGATTATAAGTTTGCCCCTCCGATAATTTCAGATTTATCCTAGCTTTTTACCTATCTTATCCATCAAAAATATGATAATGCGAAAATGAATATTGTTTTTAGCAGGCTCTCGGCGATGAAGTTCTACCTGACCTATAGGAGCATTAGGATCAGATTGAGCATTAGTAGATTCACTTCTGGCAAATGCAGTCATTGCCTGAGCTACCTTTTCTTTACCTATAGTATCCACAACCTGACGAATTTTTCTCCATAAATAGGATCCTCTACCATTCTCATCTATCGCCTCAAAAGTTTGTTTTATAAAAATTTTTCTAGCGAAATTTCTCTTTGCTCCTTTGGAACAGGAATAGGAATATACATATCAGCTTGGAGATCCTGAGCCCCAATATTAAACGAACAAATATTCCTTCAAACGGCTGTCGGAGCATAATAGTCATCAGATAGATATGAAAACATAGCCTCCTTAGACAAAGCATGTCTAATTCAAGAAAAGAGTAGCTCACTTCTTTACTTTACAAAAATACATTTCTCCATCTCTCAAAACCTCTAGTCCTGTCGACAATTTTTCCCACTTGTGCTCTTGAAAAACTTGCTCGGTCTGAATAGTCTTCTGATCTTGAGAGTCTGATTTTTGTAAAATAGGCAACTCAACCACCAATACTAGTCATCAAGTAAGGCTCAAGCAATCAAGGATCTTGTCTTTTGAGACAGTTTTTGCCATTTTTCCTTAGCCATAGTACTTATTTCCTCAATTCCCTGTTTCATCGTCTGACATTCACGCACATATGCATCTTCACCATATCGATCTAAATGATCATGATCTGAATACTTATTTGAAGTCATCAACATCTCCATAAAAAAATAAATTCCCTTAATTATACTCGAAACAAAAAAATAAAAAGCAAATAACAACATAATAAAAAAAGTCTGAATATTCAGACTTTTTATCTCTCCTTTGGATCGCAAGTCCACAAGGAGTTTTTTATAAATAAATAAATACCAATTCACCCCGAAAAATAACATCGCCATCATCACAAAAAAATCACAACCTTTGAAAAATCTATTCGCTCATTGGAGCAACATCAGCACCATCATCATAAGGGACCAAATTCGAATAAATGCCCTTGTCTCACCTCTTGTCAAGCCAAGCCCCAGAAGTCTATGATGAAAGTGCGTATAATCTCCCTTTCAGTGGATTTTTTTCCTCAAGATAAAAATCCTATACAATCCAACCCATATCGCATCAAAAATCGGAAGAAAGCGCAACAATCAGGGTTCAAATCTTAGCACCTCCAGCCACAGCCAAATAAGCAAGTGCAAAACCAAAAAAACATAATCCCAACATCTCTTACCAGCCCCAGAGGTTTAAACTCAATCACTGCATAAATCATGCTAGTTATAAACAAGAAAAAAAGCCAGATTTTTGAACCATAGTCAGTACCTCTAGGTTTTGGAAAATTCTGTATAACTCTGAAAATACAATATACTTTATCAAAAGAAAAACTGTCAAAAACCCAATCGCTGAAACTCAACTCCCCTGTGCATAAATCCCATCAAATCGATTGATAGCATTGATACAAAAACATCGTCCAAATCATAAACCCAATCGTGAAAATCCAGTTTGGAATATGATAAACCTCAGCTCACAAAAATCAATTCCTGATTACCAATCCCACCAATCCAAACAGCCAAAAAGCTGAAACAAAATGCACGATCAACCCTAACAAACGGCGGTATCTTGGGAAATCTTCCCCAAATAACTAAGCTCCTCAACGAGGTTCTACCACTCCTATCAAGAGCCCCGAGATCAATAATCATAAAAATAATCTAGAAGAAAATATTCTGGATAGAGTACTCCAACCCCAATTATCAAACCTAAAATTACAAACACACCTTGTAAAGTAGGCACAGGTTTTCTTGTATTTTTAGATCACTTCATGGCTTATCAAGTACATGCAACTTCTTAAAAAGCAAAAAGACCACCTACAGAAACAAAAACCATAATCAACCCAAACAGAAAAATACTCCATCTTGATGATAAAAAGATTTAAAACCAGATTTTTCTCTTTATATTCCCAATGCTGTTTGTAGTGATTATGATCATAAAATCTAGAGGATTTCCTCTGATTTTTTTCCATCAAAATAAAAATCAGAAAAAGCAAGCTAATCAGCTCACTTTTCTCTGGTATTCTAAGGGTTATATATTACTTTCTATAGACTTCAAGTACCTTATTGAATTCATTAGCTCCCTGGAGGCAAATTTCCCCAAAGATCTGGATTGTATTCTACAAGTACTGAAGCACCATTGATAACGATATCCTTCTTCTCAGTTCAAACTTTTTCCTCAACCGGTTCATTTAAACCAAGTATAGAGTTCAGATCTTCTAGCAGCTACTACCTTTGAAAGATCTCAAATCGCAACTCATTTAATATGAAGATTTCCGTAATTACACCACTGTCAGTTATTTAAGTTCTCATTTGTGTTTTTGAGAGCATCATGTCATGAGGCCCAAATCACTTTCCTGCATAAAAGATACCTTTCACCATCTGACCTGCATGACCATATTGATTAACATTTCCATCACAACTATTAGTTGCATCAAAGATAATCTTTTTCAGGAGTCATAATCCATTGCATTCGTATTAAGAGTATCTTTTATAGTAATATTTCCATCAGCGATAAGAGTAAATGGTTTGATGGCATGGAATCTTTAAACAACTCATGAAGAGCAACATCTCCCTTATAAATATAGATGGACTTTCAAGGAACCTTTAACAAATTAGAGTTACCAGAGACCGACTTTTGCAATCTTTGATATTTATTCTTAAAGATTCTAAACAGATTTTCAGTACCAGCTGGAACTAGAATAAGCAGTTGTAGAAATAGAAGATGTATAGAAAATTGGTCCCATAAAACTCTCTCCATTCTTTAATTTATACTTATTAAGAGCGTTGATGCCTTATTTCAAATTCCATATGGACTCTTTCTGAATCAGATACGGATCCGTTACAGCAAAGTCCACCTCACAAACCCTATCATCTGTTTTATAGGACTGTAGAACCGAGAACTTCTTTTCAACCTTTACCCTTTCACTTCCACATTTCCTATATTTAACCTCTTCAGGAGCAATCTTATACTCTCCAAACCGAATAATATCTTTCTTTGGACCGGATAACTGATTTGGAATACCAACTTGTCACCTCGTAAGAAAGCTTGGCATCAGAAGTTCCAAAATGTGATTGCACACCTCGATGGAGAGTGGCATAATGTGGGTAAGACCAGTTATCAAGAGTAGCAAATACATCTCATCACTTACTCATCAAATTTATAGCAAGCCTCGCTACCACCAAATCAACCAGACTTATTTTGATTTACAAAAATGATTGGACACGAGAATATAGAAACTGCCTCCATTATTCCAAATCCATTAACTCACACATGGCACTTCGAAATAATACAGGGATTTGGAATTCTGTTTCTAGGCCACATACCCATCACACACTAGAAAACTATTATCTTCATTCAGCTATCTTTCACTCAGCATCATTATCAAGGTATTTCGGTAGAATTGTCTCAAATATTCAGCATTCTGCTGTGTTTTTCTCAGGTTCTAATGATCAATTGAGATTCCATATTCCAGTGAAGGCACTTCTCACTTCATAATAGAGATTGACCCATTTTCAAGATCAAAGCCTTTTGGTGCAGTAATTCCATCTTTCTGAAGCCTACAGTTGACTATCCATCATAAGCTATCTTGGTGCTCACTTATTATCTCTAAAATATATTCTCAATCTGACTTGGTGCCTCCCAATCACGATCTCCTCAATCTTTAACACCATTTCCCACAAGGTAGTTTTGCTCAACCACCTCATCCTCATCATATCATCATCCTCATCATCCTCATCATCCTCAACCCTCCACCTGGAGTGAATTTACAGCAGGATCTTGACTCATGACCAGTACCACCTCATGGAAGTGGATATTCTACGTCCAGTATTTACCTGATCTCCATTCTTTCTTTAGCCTTAAGAATAATATTCAAGACATCACCAGGCATAAAAGCACCCTGTTCCCATATTCACATTCCACTGAATATCAGTTGGATGTGTTCCAGAAACTGTAGGCACAATAGTATATGCTGGATGCGTTGGATTATTAGAACCAAAAGTAATCACTCCTGTAAAAAGCATTACCAGACAAATCAGTAGAATCCAAATACTGAAGATTTTCCCTCTATTCTATCCTTTACAATAAATCCGGACAATGGTTTGCACTTGCATCTTAATTTCAAGCTTCAAAAGAAGGCAGTCGATCCATTACTAAATTGCATAGAGTTATCATCCCAAACAGCGCCAGTTTGAGCACTACTTACATATTTCTTGATGAGAAAGTTTTACATCTACAACTCTAGAGTCGCATCATCTTCATCTTCTCCATTTGGATGATCCGGAGTCACATATTTTTACAATACCGATATTTTTCTGATCACCCATTTACCTTTACTTTAAACTTAATCTTATATACATCACCAGGTAAAAACTGACCACTTGTCATAGTTACCTTCCATTCAAGTTTTGTCTTATTTCCAGACAAATTTTGAACATCAACATTAACAGTATACGTATATGCACCAGTATTAGCTGTCGCTCTGATAAATTCTCCAGTAAAAGCATTATTTGCTAAATCCTTTGAATCTAAGTACTGAAGATTTCATTCAATCACATCACTAACAACAAATCCTGTCAAAACTACTCTTGCATCTCTAACCTCAAGGTAAAGTACCCAGTCTGTCATTGAGCAAATCCTGTCATCTCAACATCTTCTCTTCCCGCATCAGCTAGTACTTTATTTACATACTTCTTAATACTTAAATCACCTCCAGGTCTTTTTAGGAACGACATCCTCAGGGTCACAATACTCAGGAGGATTTCCATCTGGATTTTCTACTAGCTTTATTGGTATAAACTGTCTTTGAACTCTCAGTAAGTTTAGTCTTCATCTCAATTTTGGAAGCTCTCACCTGTTTTAATAGTATCAGGAAACTTAAACTTCCATGTCAAAGTATCCAGATTTTTGATTATTTTTACCAGTCGCAAAACTGATTGTTTCCATATTAGGTCTTGTTCAGTGAGCTGCCAAGCATTATCATGAACAAGTCCAGCAGGCAAAGGTATCACAACAGTCAATCCTGTATAACTTCCGGTTGTTACTGAAACCTTAATTGTAAAGGTCGCTCACTTCTCCAGTTGCCCAAAACTCTCTTATCAACAACCTTTTTCTGATAGTAAGCCCTCTATCCTTAAGTGGATATCACTTAGTATCATGATCCACTACAATTTTATTCACAAGAATCTGAACAAGATTAATTCTCTGATCAAGATAATCAGCTTTTTACCTTACCTGTTAAAAAGTAAGTATCCTTCTTGCAATGGAGCAAGATTAAAACCTGAATATTCTACAACTTGAACAGCTCCACTCATAAAGTGTCCACTTACATATGGAGTAACTCCATGGTTCACTTCTTACATATTCTAGATTTTTGAGAGCAAGTAATCTCTTACGCTCACTATTGATCTGAACATTATGAGGATTCTTAAATGGCATCTTAAATCCAACCAGTTCGCCTACTGCATACTTATGTCCCAGCAGGTCCTGTAAGCTCTTTCTTAATATTTGGATTTTTGGAGTTGTAGAAGAATCTTTACTCCATCATGATCATCCTCATCCGTTGCATCAGAACATCCCTGTGCCTGAGCAAGCTTCCCATTTTCCAGTCACTAAATGTCATCTCTCTAAAAACAATCATTCGTTGAATTATTATCTGGAGTACTATCTACATCTGTAGTATTATAATCTCAGAGTTATCCTTACTAATTTCTGCATAATTAGTAATCTCAGTTCCTGTAAAAGTTTTCTGAAATCTTTACAGTAAGATTTAGAAGTATGATGAGCATTAGGAGCAAGAGTTTGAGTCAATATTTTTTGTAATTTTTCCAGCACCAACATTAGTCCAACCTGCATCATTGAGTTCTAATCCTGCTGGCAAATAATCTGTCACCTCAATATTCTTTGCATCCTTATTCCCCTGATTATATACAGTAATTTCAAAGTTAGATTTTTCACCAGTAAGATAAGCTGCCTTTTTGATTTAAAACCTTCTTTGTCAAAAGCAAGATCATAGTTTGTTTCAGATGTCTTAGGAGTAACTGTAAAGTCTACCCCATCATGATCATCCTCATCTGTTGTATCAGAACATCCCTGTGCCTGAGCAAGCTTTCCATTTCCAGTTACCAAATGCCCCTCTCTAAAACAATCATTATTCACATTAGTATCTGGAGTACTATCCTTATCAGTAGTATTATAATCTCAGAATTATCCTTACTAATTTCTGCTAGATTTCTAATCTTATCACCCTGTAAAATTTGCCGAAATCTTAGTCTGCAAAGTTATGAGCAACTGACTTCCCAGGTGCGATCTCCTGAGTCAGTGTTTTAACAACCTTTCCAGCTCCAGCATTCGTCCAACCTGCATCATCAAGTTCAAGCCCATCTGGCAAATAATCAGTCACCTCAACATTTTTCGCAATATGGTTTCCCTGGTTGATTACAGTAATTGAAAAACTTCACTGTACTTCCTGTCTGATAAGGAGCAGGAGTCTCAGCACTAATCACTTTCGTCAATGCCAAATCATAAACTTTATCATTCTTGGTTGTGCTACAATCTACTGGAGTAGTTCCAGCTTGACCATTACACTTCCAAGTCCAAGTATTATTAGTAAAATTGAAATCTGAGTATGTTCCCTTTTTCACAGAGATGATTTCCTCCTGTTAAAGTTATCAAAGTTTTCCCATTGTAGTCACTCTTACATACTGGAGGTTCATTATTGATCGGTTGACAAGATGCATTACATCCAGCATTTCCCCAACCTACTTTATTTGGGTCATTTGGATCACATTTTTCAATTGCTGTTCCATTAGTATAAGTTGTTGATCCATCCGGTCTATTCAAAAGCCCATCTCCACACCAAAATACTCTATAATTCAAACATTCTCCATTATGATACTCTGCATCATTATTTTACTTTCTGATATTTCAGAGTTTCCTTGGACATTCATTAGGCAGCAACTGTTTTCCCCAGAAGGATAACAGGTATACTGTCTTGAGTCGCATCAAGTCGTGCCTTTGTAGTATACGCAAAGCAGTAGCCTGATTAGGAAGTATTATTTAAGGTCCAAGGCTACAGAATAATGAATTTGAGCATCAACTTATTTGGATCTCCGACCTTGAGTGTAATTCGGTTTCGATACAACCATCAAAAATTATGAAAAAGCCAAAAGGTTCACTGTTTTTCCTGAGTGTAATATTTCCAATAGTTGTCCAATCAGAACATCAAGAAATTAAGGCATTTAGTTCAAATATCTGCTTTCGTTTTAGAAGCAACAAGAATAGCTGGCTCCTTTTGTTTGTAATATTATCATAAGGCCAATACTTAACATTCTCATTAGGAATATAATAATAGACATCCTTTGATTGAAAGAGGTATACATTGACCATATGGAGGCAACATTACTATTAACAGTAATATTACCCGCGCTCAACAAAAGTCAAAATAGAAAAACCTAACAACACTGTGGATAAAAGTACTTTTTTCATTGTAATAAGCTAATAAGCTAAAAAGTATAATTAAGTCTTTAAAAATCTGTTTTATTTCATCCCTAAAGACAACTGGAGCAGGACCTGTCTCTTTGATACTAATATTTGGATTAGGTGAATCTGTTGGATCTACAGTGCCGGAGGTGTCACGTTTCCACTACCATCGTGACTCAGGTATTAGGATCATTTGGCTGCGGAATGTACTGTGAGTTCATTGATCACTTCAATCATGAGGATCTGTTTCCACCTCATTAGTAATAATTGTTTCCTCTGGTTTACGAGTATCTGCTTTCATTGCTTCAGCCGCAGCTGCGAATCTTCTCGTAGTATTATTATTCTGAATATCACTCTCCATACTTGCTACAGCCTGAGCAGAACTAGAGATCTCATGCTTCAAACTCTATTCTTACCTCCATCAGGATTACCTGGAGTTCCTTCAACATTAAACTGCAGATCTCCAATCATTACCATATGGTTCCACACTGAGCAAAGAATGCGGTAGAAAAGTTTGCCAAAATATTAACCTTTTTTCTTCTCAAATGTCAATAGACTTAAACTACCATCTTCTCAAATCATAAGTCCATTATAAATTGCTTGCCTAATAGACTCAAGCGTGAAGTATCATCAGGTCAAACCTGATTCTTAATATTTTTGAACAATATCATGAACAAAAATAGAATCTTCATTGAAAAAGTTGCTTAAGAACATGTATTTTTACTGCATCAGGAATTGGCTCTTTATTCTTATTTTCTGTTCACTCAATAATATGAGGATTGATAATAGGTCTCATCATATCATCTGGATTCCCATAATTATAGGCAATTACTCACTCCTTTCAACACAGATGTAACTTGAGACTTAATATCCTTCGTTCCCTCATTCATTGACTGGAAATAAACTTGCATAATCCTGAAAAGCAATCAAATTCTGACTTATTTTTTTATGTAATTCTTTCATCTCTAGTGACAATCTTAGTGGCAACATCTGTAGTAATCTTATTAAAAGTACTATCATCTAGACTTAGCACCATATTCAAGTTTGATATGTATTACCTTTCATCAGTCCCCCTTACATTTTGTTGTTCTACTAAACATACCATCCAGAGCCAACAAAATAGTTGTTGGAGACTGATCTTATCTTCAGGCATTTTTTGATTTCTCCTTTTAATTCTCTAAGATATTTAAGAGCTTGGTAAATACTCAAGTATCTCCTCTTGTTTCATCACTCTATACTTGCTACATAACTATTCATGAAGGAGATCATCCATACTTATCTGCAGCATTATTTACATTAGCTTCATCTCACATCTACGGTAATCCACAACAAATAGTCTTCAAAAACCTTTTCTCCAGTCATTATATCCATTATTTGTCAAAGAGGGTCTACCTGTAAGCCTATGACTACATTTCTAATCGCATTTGACTTCAAAAGGCTCAAATTTGTATAAAAGCTCCTCAATATTAAAGCTTGCACATTCGGATCCATTTTGAGAATCTCAGCATATCACTGAGAGACTTTCTAGAAAGTCCTTCAAATCTTTACTTTAAAAGTTTTCTGTTCACCATCTTGAATTTCTTCAAATTTCAACTGAGATCTTCCAGTCGTCATATCAATCACAAGATGTTTCCCCTTCAGGGAATTATCAGAGCTTTCATATATCTCATCGGAATTCTATAATTTTTCAGTATCATAAAAGAAAACCATCCCTTGCCATCTTCTGTAGATTCTATAGTCAAATTTGCATATTCTGAAGAAATTCATAACCAGCCTTGACAACTTGATGCCTTCAATTCTTTAAATGCTCTAGCAAACTTCTGTTCATCCAAACTAGCAGCCAATTTTGGCAACTTTTCTGGAGCAATCTTAGCTTCTGAGTTAGATTCCATTCATTCACTTGATTATTCAAAAATCATTCACTGAATCCTTTGTAATAATCTGCGCTGACTTATCTGTCCTATGAGCCCCGATATCCAAGGTCATAGCTTTTTGAATCAGACAAATATCCACTGGAAGCTCTCAAAGAGTATTTTTATGAACAACAATCGTCCTCTTTTTCTTTATCAATTTTTACATTCTGCTTAATCGCTGGATTCAAAGCAATATTTGATTTTAAAGCAACTTATCTAAAAGAAATCTGAATATAATCAGCATCTTTTTCATTCTTCGACAGCAGCCCCATCTTGATCAGCTACAAGCAAAAGTGTTCCTTTTCTCAACTCCCAAGTTGCTGCTCAAGGGCGATCAAATTATTACTCAAGCTCTCATCCACAAGCTCTCTATTTCACTTTCATGTCTCTCTCATAGCAACAAAATTCTGAGTCGATTCCTTTGTATCAGAAGATCCCATGAAATCTATGTTTTGCAAACTTCAAAATTCCAACTACTGGGATCACTCCTTGGAAAAAGCTAACTGAAAGCCCAGCTCCAGAAATATACCATCCCTTATCCAGCAAGTTTAAGCGCCTGCATATTTGACCAAGCCTGAGGAATATGCGTTTGCAATTTCCTCAGCAATCAAAGAAACATTAGCCTCATTCATTTCAACTCAGTCATAATATTGCAAAAAGATCTGACCAAGGTTTTTAATAGCAGCATCAAGAGTTTCTTTCTTAGTTTTCGGATATCTAGCCTCTAATTTCTCCTTAAGAATCTTCTCATCAAATTTATACTTTTCTCAAGTAAAGTTTTTCAGGATTTTTTTCATCAGAAGAACTCATCAAATCGCCACTAAACTACCAACACTTGATTTAATCTTTTCCTGCATCTGCAATCTACCAGCATCAAGATCTCTATCTACACCAATATTAAGATTCCATCCAATTACACTAGGAACAATTAAACCTCCAACACCAAAGCGTAAAGATATTTTCACTTCTAACATCAAGCGATTTATCTTGCTTAGAATTTTTCAAAGGTATATCAAGTCCAGCACTTCCTCCTAAAATTGGGATAGACAAAGAGTTAGTTCCAGCAGAAACTCCAGCAAATCCCTTAAATCTACCATTTGCAGAAAGATCTACTACCATTCCATGCCAGATTCACTCCAGCATTGATAGATCCATCTTCGCTGTATCTAGCTCAAAAATTAAATGAGAAAGTCCCTTCAAAATCCTAGTAAGCGGAATATCTACTCCAGCACCAAGCCCAGACTGCCTAATTGCAGCTGCCTGTCCTTCTAACACCTCTCTAAGTCCTTCTCTAAGAAGCTTAGCATCCATATCTCTAAGTTTTTAAGCTTTTCAGCAGCCTTCTGGTAATTTTCCGCATCTTTATCTCTTCCTTCAGCCTTAGCCTTTTGCAGCCTTAGCCTCAATCTTTCAGTTATATTATCTGGTAACTTTGTAGTAATTTCTAGTACTCCTTCTTCAACGCCTTATCTCTTGCATTTCTTTCTTCCAAAGTTAAAAGGAAGCTCAGTCGTCATTGCTTTCTTATATTCATCAAAAGCATTCTCTCCATACTTAAGGATATAATTCATATCCATTGGAGGATTCTTAAGAAAATTCTGAACTGCAGTAAAAGTTTCAAAATCCTGAATAACATCATCTACAGTCAGCTTTTTCTTGCAATTGAGACTTATTAGCCTTAGAAACAGCATTTAAAATATTTTTCAAAAAGCGTGCTTTTCTCTTCTAGAGTAACAAATTTACTAAACATTTCTTTAATCTGATTTCCTCACTTGATACCCGTATCGCCATAAAGCGATCATACCATCTAGGGTTAAAATCTAGACAAGATCCATCACCTTATCAATATCATCCTTAGTCACATTTTTACTTTCTTTTTAACTTTAGCAAAATCTCTCATTTCTAGGGCAATTTACGTAAATCTAGAGCCTTTTTCCACTTTCTGGATTAAAAGTATCAAAAGCTGATTGAAACAGAACCAGTTTGTCTAATTAAATCAAAATACTTTCTCAAATTTGCCCCTGAATCATAAGCATCAGCATCCTTAATATCGTGGCTAGCATCTATAAAAAAATCTGCAACCTCTCTCAAATATACTACTCCTCTGCCCAGCTCTCCTATCAAGCCAACTTTTCCTTTCTTAATCATCAAACCATTATCCTCGAAATTTTTAATAATATCTTCAGTCAGAAAAATCATTAGTGAATATTATGGATGAAAATCAAGTACAAAATTTTTCAATAAAGGGTTCAATCTGGTCACAGACTTTCCAGAATCTCTAATAACATCACTAACTATACCAGCAAAATGCCTCATAATTTGAGTCTCTTTGGGTTGAAGTTTAAGAAATTTCAACATGCTTTGCCTTTGATTCAAGCTCCTGAGACACTCCTTAAACACTTTTCTAGTTTCTCTAGCTATCTTTATGTACTCTTTTTGTCATTTTTTGTTTCACTTCCCTTCACTGTAAGTTCATTCTGATCGCTACATCATCATGCCATCTATAATTTCTCGATCAAATTAGAAATCTGATCCGCACCTGCTAGTAAGATCTAAGCTCTTTCTGTAGACTATCTTGCAAATTTTTCCAATTCAGTACAGAAGCCCTCAAGTTTTTTCCTTATATCTGAGGAGACTGTTCTTGATCTAACTTTCTTCTGCAGCATCAGACAAAGATTTTTCTAATCTCATTTTAAAGCTACATCATACTTAGCAAAAGATGCTTTTGTTGAGATTACAGCCAATTCTGACTTTTTCATCCTGAGTTTTGCACTTTTCAAATGCTTTCTTAATTAAAGAAAACCTGATTCTTACCATTAAAATTTCATTAATTTTAGACTCATAGTTTGAAAAATTTTTCCTTAAGCATCTTCCTAGTAATTTGCACTTATCACCATCCTTCTCCTCCAAGACATAATTTATTGAGCTCAGCAACAGCCTGATCATCAACAATATCTGTACCATACAGACCTTCTTTTAATCTTGTCAGCTGTCTGAATATAGTTTCTGGATTACTCATCTTAATATACAATAAATCATAAAAGATAGATATATACTTAGGGAATAATTATGCCTCAGCAAGGATCGTATCCAAATCTCTTTCAAAAGTGGATTGATTCTGACTTCTTTTCCTTTCTTTTTATTGCTTCAATATTATCAATCGCAAGTTGGAGTTTTTCCTTTTTCTCTGCTGATCATTTTGTCAGATGTACAACACTCTTAAAGAGCTCAAAAGAAAGTATCAATCTGCTGATCATTAAAAAAATATCATACCTCATCAGTACAGCAAATCCTCTTGCCGGTTTCCCAGATATCTTTTCACTTTATCTAGAAAGGTAATGATATACTCCTTTTTTTCGTCATCTTTCATAACCACTATGATATAAAATTCTTCATAGATAATTATACAGCATATTTGTCATCTTTTTGAAAAATCCCATACATTTAATACTTGCCTTTTCTATATTTTATGATATAATATATTTCAGTATAAAAATAATAAAAATAACAAAAACTGACTCTAACGTCAGTCTTTTCTATATTTTAAAATCAAATTATTCGTAAGCTTCATACTTCTTCATAACAAGTTCTCCTTCAATCTTATTCACAATTTCTTGAACAACTCCTACAATAATAATCACTCCAGAACCAGTCACTACAGTTGGTAGCGATCCAACAGCTTCAACAATAGTCTGAACAAAAAGGAATCCACTTTAGAATATAACTATAGATACCAATCAAAGCAAGTCCCTAAACCTCCCCAGAGGCAAAGATGCATCAAAATTTTATTAATATATTGAGCTGTAGCTTTTTCCAGGTCTAATAGATGGGATAAAACCTCCTCTTTTTCTGAATATTATCAGAGATCTTATCTGGACTAAAAGGTAATCATCGCATAAAGAAAGTAAACAACACGATGAAGATCACATAAGCAAAGATAGCCCAAACTCCAGGATTCGCAGAGTAGATATTAAAATGAGTCTCTACCCACTGAGCAACTGCTACTAATTTCACATTTGCTGGATTAAATTGAGTAACTAACTTAGCTAAGAGGTATAGGGAATGAAACAAATGCCATACCAAAGATAATAGGTACCATTCCTACTGGATTAAGAGGAGATTGGCAAAGAAAGACTGCTGAGCTTTTCCTTGCTTAGCATAAATAATAGGAATCTCATCACAGACTTTAGAATAAAGATAGAAAAGGATCACAAGTACCAATACAATCACCAACACAAACATAAGCATTCCCCAAACACTCTGAGCAGTAGCAAATGATGAATACAGCTGCTGGGTAATTCCAGCTACGATTGAAGCAAAAGATTAGCATTGAAATACCATTTGAGATTCCCTTACTTGTAATAAGTTCTCCAAGCCACATCAGCATAATAGAACCAACCATCATGGTAAATCCAGCCAAAAGTACATTAACAAAGAAGTATCAATCACAGCTCCACCAAGCATACTATTGATCAAATACACTGATCCTATTCCTGCAAAAATGCAAGAGGAAGAGTCAAATATCTTGTATATTGATTAATCTTAGCTTGTCCAACTTCACCTTATTCACTAAGTTCCTCAACTGCAGGTATAACCACTCCAGCCAACTGCATAATAATCGAAGCAGTAATATGTGGAGATACCAATAGCAATAAAAGAAAACTGATCTAATGCCCCTCAAAGCAACATTACGAAATATCCATAGTCAGATGTCCCTCCTAAAGTATGAGAGGAGGCTCAATATCTGCAAATGGAACAGGAATAAATACCAAGAGTCTATATACTGCTAAAATAGCTAAAAGTAAAAGAGTCTTGTTTCTAATAGTCTTATTCATAAAAAGACTTCACGAAGTTTTTGAAAAACTTTTTAACACCCTTCATTCTCATGAAATAATAAGTTAAAAGTATACCTGATAGTAATAATTATTTCCTCTAGTATGTCAAAGCAAAACACCAAGAACCACCAGTAAAGAAGAAAGCACGGTAACTCAGTACTCGTGCTTCTCATATTCTAGTGTATAATAGATTATTCTACGAATTATTTAATATTTCCACCAGCATTTTGAATTTTTTGCTTAGCAGAGTCTGAAAATTGCTCAATTCCTTCAAAAGACAATGCCTTAGTCAATTCTCCATTTCCAAGAATCTTGACCTTATCTTCAGTTGAATGAAGGTATCCTAATTCAACAAGAACTGACTACTTACAATATCTGTAACTCTAGTATCCTTTTCAAAGAGTAGCCAAATTAAGCACTTCATAAAAGTTCAACAAACTTATAATATCTCTTGAATCCTCTATGTTTAGGCATTCTCTGTACTACAAGTTTGTCCCCCTTCAAAGAAGGCTTCATAGAATGTCCACTTCTTGCCTTTTGACCATTACATCCTCTTCCAGAAAAATTTCCTCTTCCAGAAGCATTACCTCTACCTCTTCTATTAAGTTTGTCTTTTTAGACCCTTACTTCTCACCAAACTATGAAGTTTCATGTGTATCATTATCATAAAGAGTAAAAACCTGACTATTCAGCTTTTTCAGCCTTCTTTTTTGTAGCCTTCTTAGCTGGAGCCTTTTTGCAGCATCAGCTGTCTTCTTTGGAGCAGCCTTCTTAGCTGGAGCCTTTTCCTCAGTTGCTAAAAGCTTCTACTTGAGCCTCTTTTTCGCCTCAGAAACAGCTTCCTCCTTCTTATCTCCCTTAAGTGCTGTAAAAATAATCAGCATGCTTATATGCAGACAAAGCCTGAATAGTTGCTAGTGCATTTATTAAAGCATTATTTGAACCAACCATCTTTGAAAGGATATTTGAATATCCAGCAGAGTTCCAATACAGATCTGATAGATGAACCAGCCTTAGAGTCCAGTACCCTCTGAAGCTGGCAAAAAGCTTTTACAATACAAACCTTATACTTCATAGAAATAGGATGCGGAACAGTATCGTTCTTTGTCAATGGCACCTCAAAAATATTCTTGTAAGCTTCATGAGAAGCTTTCTGAGACAGCACTTGCCACATCATTTCCTTTAGAAATACCAAGTCCGATTTTTCCCTTTCTGTTTCCAATCAAAATTGTTGCTCTAAAAGAAAGCCTTCTACCTCCAGTAGTCACTCTCGTAACTCTTCTTACCTCCAAAAAGCAATTCATCAAATTCCTTCTTTTGGCTTTTCTCTTCTAGTATCTCTTTCTGGTCTCATAGACATAGTAATTTATATAGATAAATAGTATTTCAAAAGAAAACTTAAAACTAATTCCTCCTTTTTCTCAAAACCATCAGCAAAACCCTTAATTCTTCCATAGTACAAATATCCATTTTCCTATCAAAAGCGATCTTTTCTACACCTTTTCCCTATAAGAACTTCTGCAAAACTTGCTCCTGCAGCTTCAGCTCTTTGAGTCTTAGTCGCTCCTGATGCAGTTTTATCTGAAGACACTGCATCCACATTTCCTTGTGCATCAAGTACCTGAGCAGACACATAAGTTAGATCTCTCTACCAAAGTCTATATTCAGGATGAAGATTCTTAATCTTAGTATTTACCTTATTTTTCTTCTCAAATACTTTCTAATCTTCTCTTGAAGCTTATTCTTCAAATAACTCATAACAATAAACATATAATAATGTAAAATTACATTCAATAGCTATTATTTCTTGTAGATTTTTTCCGGCTAATCTTAACATACTCATCAAAATATCGATTCCCTTTCCTTTTATATGGTTTCAGGCTTCTTGTAGAGATCTAATCACGGCTGCAACCTCACCCAACAAGTTCCTTACTAATACCTGAAACAAAAGATAACAGTGTTTCCTTTGGGATCTTGTTCAACCTTCATATCAATTTCCCTTCTGGAAGTGAAATTAACCTTATGAGGCAAATCCAAGTGAAAGCGCAAAGTTCTACCTTCTAACTTAGCAGAATATCCTACTCCAATAATAGGAGCTTTCTTTTCATATCCATTAGAAACTCATTCTACCATATTAGCAGTCAAAGTTCTTGCCAATCCCCAAAGATTTTTATACTCATCAGAAGAATGAAAAAAAGTCAATTCTGATTCATTTTTCGATTTTTACTCCGTGAGAAGGTTCAAGACAAAGTCCCTTTAGGACCTGTTACCTTAACTAATCCTTCAGCTAATTCAACCTCAACTCCCTTGTGGAATATTTGAGGGTTTTCTTACCAATTTTTGACATCGAATCGCAATTTTAAATAGTAAAGTAATCTATTAGGCATATATTAATAAATCTCAACTAATTAATTCACCTCCTAATTTCTTCTGTTTAGCCACGTGCACTGGCAAAAGTCCCTGATTTGTTGAAAATAATTCCAAGTCCCTTTCCTCCAGCAACACTCTTTAGATCTTTATATCCAACATACCAAGGTCTAGATGGTCTAGAATAGAACTTTACAGAAGGAATATCATTCACAGGATTTACCACCTTTTTCAATTCAATAGAAATCTCCTTTTTAGAGTCAGTTCCCTGGATTGAAAAATCCTTAACAAACCCATATTGCTTCAAAAGATCAAGAATAGTCTAAACTTTGAGTAAACAACTCCATCTACTGTAGTTCTTCTAGCCATATAAGCATTCTTTATCATATCAACAAATCATGAACTGGTGCATTAACACTAACTCATTTTTATCAGTACAATTCATAAAATAAAACAAACTATTACCAACTAGCCTTCTTAAGTCCCATAATCAAACCGTCTCTTGCATATCTTCTAAGACACACTCTACAAATACCAAAAATCTCTAATATAAGCCTTAGATCTTCCGCAAAGCCTACATCTATTGTAATACTTTTGTTGGTTGTTCTAGTTTTTCTCCTTTAACAAACCTCTTTTTCAAACATTTTTCATTGTTTAGCTTTTAATGCAGTTCTTGCCATCAGATAACAAATGATAAATATAAATAATTTTGCTAAAGATGAATCCAATCTCTTGAAGCAAGCTTGAGATGCCTCAGGAGTACCTGCAGTACTTACAATTGTAAGCTGAAGTCCATTGGAAGATTTACATCATCAACTCCAAGTTCAGGAAAAATATTATAATTCTGAAGTCAAAGATTTAGATTTCCCTTAGGATCAAAAATTCTTCTTAGAAACTCCACTAAAATCTCTAATTCTTGGCAAAACCATCTTTTGCAAACCTATCCAAGAAATCGTATGCTCTTACTCCTCTCAAAGTAACCTTAAGCATTACAGGCATTCCTTCTCTAAGTTTAAAGTTAGAGATAGCCTTCTTAGACCCTAATCAATACAGGCTTCGACCAGTAATTCTGATCAAATTCTTTTTCAAATTCTTCAAAATCTTTATGTCCCTTTCTCGTCACCAAAGAACCGATTCCCATAGAAACGATTACCTTGTCAATCTTTGGAACCTGATTGATATTCTTAAGTTGCAAATGATCCTTAAGTTTTTGCAAACAATTCAGATTTTTTTCATACCTAAACAATCAAAAATATTTAAAACAACTAATCAATAACCTTTCCATTTTTCTTAGCCTTTCTTACCTTCTTTCCATCCTTACTTTGCTTCTACAGCAATTTTAGTAGCAACCTTTTGGTCTGCAAGATAGTAAAGCCACATTTGATACATGCAAAGGCAAAGTCTTCTTTACAAATCCTTGTCATTTCACAGCCCCTTCTTTACAACATTTACATCCTTAAGGTAAACCATATCTCCATCTACAGCCTCAATTACAGAAACCGCACCTTTAGACTTACCTGAAATAACAATTACTGGATCAGATTTTCTAGCTTTTTCATTAGATAATACAATTACAAATAAATTTAATACGCTATTACAAAACTTCTTCCGCCATATTAGTAATATTTCTATAATTTTCTCAAGCTCTCTTGCAACAGGTCCGAAAAACTCTCTTACCAATAGGATTCATATTTCCTTTAGCATCCTTTGTAAGAAGAACAATAGCATTATCAGCAAACCTGATATAAGTACCATCCTTTCTAGCAATTTCCTTTTTGTCCTTACAACAGCAGCTTGACAAACCTGTCGCTTTCTTTACTGAAGCCGCAGGGGTGCCTCCTTAATAGCAACAACACTCTATCTCCAACTCTAGCGATTCTTCCAGAAGATCCTTTCAAAACTCTGATAATTTTTGCCTTTTTGCTTGGGTGTTATCAGCAACCACAACTAAAGATTCTTGTTGCAACATTCTCAAAACTAAACAATCTAAAACTATAGTACCTCTATAATATTCCACTTCTTCATCTTAGAGATAGGCTTTTACCAATCTAATCTTTACAGTGTTTCCCTACCTGTACCTTTATTTTCAGCATTATGTGCAAAATACTTCTTTCTTACAACAGATCTCTTCTTGTAAATGGGATGCATTTTTACAGACTTTTAGCAAAAACAACACAAGTCTGGTTCATCTTATCACTTACAACCTCTCAATCAGTTTCCTTAATATACCGATAATTTGTCATTATGCATTAATCTTGGGATTTGTAAAAACAGTATTGATTCTAGCGATCTTAACTCTCAAGTCTCCGATCTTATGAGGTTTCCTTAAGTGCTCTCACTATCTTTTCATTCTTAGTTCAAAGAGTTCCTGCTTCAATTGTTTTCTCATAGCAACCAACCTTCCATCCTTAGAAATAAGTTCTTTCATAAAACAAAACCCAGTTCCTTTCATCTCAAAAACACTTTAGTGGTATAAAAATATTACTTAATTTCTCCCTTCGCTACAAATCTCGCCTTAATGTGGCAACTTTTTCCATAGCACTGATAATTACCTGTTCAGCTAACTCTCTAGAAAGTCCTGAAAGTTCAAATACGATCTTCCCTTTCTTACGAGCTGCATAAATATCAACATCTCCTTTCCAGATCCCATCAGCATTTCGAGTCCTTTTTAGTACTAGGGTATCAGGGAAAAACTCTCATCCAAAACTGACCAACCTTTCTTGTACTAACAATAACCTTTCTGGCAGCCTCAAGTTGCTTGTAGTAAGGTATCCACTAGATAGTAGCCTTAAGCCCATATTCTCAAATGCTCATAGTTTCCTCTAGCACTTTTTCCTTTCAATGATGGAACTATTTGCTTTCTATATTTCCATTTTTGGAGTCAACAACATGATAATACAATCTCAATTAAAAAGATACAGATCTGGACCAATATCAACTGGCATAAAACTAGTCTAAATTCAGAGTTTTCTTTGCTTTCTTCTTTGTACCAGTAGTACTCACTTTTCAATCCAAACCTTAATTCCAAGTACTCCGTACTTAGTCATAGCCCTGAAGATAATGATAATCAATATCAGATCTAAAAGTCTGCAAAGATACTCTACCATCAATAAACTTTTTCGCTTCTAGCAATATCAGTACCTCAAGTCTTCCTCCGATCTGAATCTTAATACCACTTTCACCCTTTCTCCATTACTCTAGAAAGTACTTGTTTTACAACCTTTCTATAAGGCATTCTAGCCTCAAGTTGAGAAGCAATATATTCAGCCATAATCTTAGCAGAGTTCAGGAGTTCTTACTTCTTTGATGGTAATCTTAAAGGCTTACCAAACTCACTGTCAATTTCCTCTTAAAGCCTTAATCTTTTCACCGTCCCATAATAACACCAACCTTTGATGCGAAAGAATAATTTCACCTTCTTTGAGAGTCTTTCTAATCACAACCTTAGCCACACCAGATCTAGCAAGCTTCTTTTCCAAAAATCTCTCACTTTAATATCTTCAACAGAAATCTGCAGATAGTCTTCTTGTCTTTTTGAACCATTCAGATGGTCGTGATTTCATAATTCAACTCTCATTCCTATTGGATTTTACCTTTTTGTCACATATTCACAAACTACTTAGTATTTAAAACAACTTTTACATGAGATCTATATTTCTCCAATGACTAATTCTTGATCTAGAAACAAATCTAACTCTCTTAATCTTTGGACCTCTTCCAGCATAAATTCTATCAATACCAAAAGTATCAAAGCTCCATTTTTATCATTATGTACCGCATTAGCTACAGCTGATTTTCACAAGCTTATAGAGTACCTTAGCTCCTTCTGAAGCTATATCTCCAACATATCAATGCCCTTAACAACAGATTTTTACATCTTACGAGATCTGCTACAAGATTCATCTTTTTCTCTGAGCAAAGTGCATATCTCAACTCTGCTGTAACCTGTTTACTCATAATACCATAGATTTAATGAGTTAAATACACATTCAGAAAAACTGATTTAATTAGAAAAGGATGTCCTCTAAAGAGTCTTGTAGGAACAAATTCACCCAATCTATATCAGACATATCTTCAGTTACATAAACAGTCACAAATTGTTTCCATTATGTACCGCAAAAAGTATATCCAATCATTTCTGGCACGATATGACAAACTCTATCTCAAACCTTAATTACTTTCTTATCTCAGTTTCGTTCATCTTTAGAAGCTTATTCATCAATTTCTCATTTACATAGAAACCTTTTTAAGAGATCTAGCCATTTAACAAAATATATACAAATAAAAATTCTTTCCAAAAATTATTTTCTCTTTGAAACAATAAATCTATCAGACCATTTCTTTCCCTTTTCTTGTCTTCATTCCAGAAGAAACAAGCTTTCCACTAAATGACTTAGGTCCTCTCTTTGAACCAATAGGAGGTGAGCCTCTCATCCTCAAGTGGATGGTCTACTGGGTTCATATTCTTTCCAGAACTCTTGGCTTTCTACCAAGCCATCTTTGTCTACCAGCCTTACCAATAACAACATTTTTATGATCTCCATTAGAAATTTCTCAATGGTAGCCCAACAATTCTCATTAAACTTTCTAACTTCTCCAGATGGCATTTTTACATACCAGCCTTCAAAAGCTTCATCCCTACCAGCAATTAGTAGCTGCAGAACCATGCAGACTTAGCATAAAGCTTACCCTCAGAAAAGAGGTAATCTCAAGATTGAAAAATATTCATACCTTCTGGAGATATCCTTAAGTTGCTTTCTGTTTCCAGGAGCAATTTCACTAGAAACACCATTAGCAACCTTCTGTCCTACGGCAATGCCCTTCATGCCAATACATATCTCTTTTCTCCATCAACAAAAGTTAGAGAAGAGCAATTCTAGCAGTTCTATATGGATCATATTCAATAGAAAGCTACCTTTGCAGGAATATCCAACTTATTATATCCCATGAAAATCAATAATTCTATAAAGCCTCTTATGACCTCCAGCCATAAATCTAGAGTAATTCTTCACTGATGTACTTCTACCTCCAGTTCTTCCAAGCGTTACTGTAAAGTTTTCAGGTCTCTTTGAAGTAATCTCTGAAAAATCATAACCAATCATAGAACCTTCTAGAAGGGTGTAGGGGTTTATACTTTTTACAGCCATCTAAAATCACATACTTACAATACTAAATAATTCTTATACAGCAAATTCAATCTTTTGATCTTTTCCAAAGTCACAATAGCCTTCTTGAAAGCTCTCTTTACAAACTCTTCTCTCTCTCCTTGAGATGCAGTATTCACAATGTAATCTTCACAGGATTAACCTTATAAAGATATTGAATAGCTGCATCAACATCATTCTTATTAGCATCATTGTATGTACCTTAAATACATATTTGTTAGCTAATTCCTGCTGATCTGTAAGATTTTTCAGTCAAAACAGGAGCCAAAATAATGTCATCAGGACTAAACTTTACAAGAGCCTTAGTAGCAGTATTTTCTAGCTCTTCTCTGCAATTTCTCTTTAAATGTCATAATATTTGTAACAAAAACATAAATATTTTAATAAAGTTAAGCCTGATTCTGAATCTCTAATGCTGGTTTCAAAGAACACAGCAGCATCTGCATTCATAAGATCTAAGAGATTAAGATAATCCACCAACAAATATTTCACACCCTCAATATTTCTAAATGACTTTTACAATACCGTCCTCTTTCTTATCCAAAAACAAAGCAATACCTTCTTTCCACTCTGTCCCTAGTAGACAACAGAGATGGCAGTTTTAGTACTTGGAGTCATAGTATCAGAGATCTAATCACTGAAACAGCATTATCTTTCAACTTAAGAGTTAATAGACCATTAAAGTGCTAACTTTCTAGCTTTTTGTCATAGTCTTTTCAAAAGTTCTTTCAGAAGTAGGACCAAAAGCTAAACTCCTCCATGTCTTCTAATTGGAGAATTTTATCTCCAACTCTAGCATTACCTGTACCTTTTTGCTATAAAAGGTTTTCTACCAGACCCAGAAACCTCAGCTCTAGTCTTTGTACTATAATAACATTACGAGCATTAGCAGTCTGAGGCAAAAGATATTCATGAATTAGAGTTGGTTTACCTTTTCATCATAAAACATCTCCATTAAAATCAAACTTTGAGGCAAACCTTTCCATTCTTATCATAACATCAACAGAATGTACCATTTTGAGATTAAGAATAATATCATACTACTCTACGAAAGAATTTTTAGTTTAGAATTTCCTAGCACATGAAAGGGTCCCTTAACTACCATAAGCTTTTCATTATCTCTATCAAAGAACTTTCAAAGGTGGAATTCTCTTAATAGTAAGTTTCTCAGCACCCTATATGCCCTGCATGGATGTCCTTTCATAGTTCTTCTGGTTTCTATTACCCTTTGGACCACCACTTCTTGTAAACTTATATCCATGATGGCGGACCTCATTTAATATTACATCTCTTTACCATTCCTTGATACCCTTTTCCCTTAGAATAAGCAGTTACAGAAATAGTGGGCACCTCCATCAAAAGAGGCACGTCAAACTTTCCTGGCACTGATGAGCGCAGTAAAGCTATCATCTACAGGAAATTCAGTAACGTATACTATAAGCAACTGCTTTTTCCTTGTTTAATTCACTTTCTTCTCCTTTCAACAACTGCTTTGCATCCATCCTTCTCGCATGAGTCTCTATGTGTCAGTAATCTCCTGAGGAGAAGCTTTACAAGAGTTACAGGAACAAACTTATCATCAATCCACATCTTTGTCATTTCTTGCTTTTGAAACAACAATTTCCTCCTTTAGTACTAGACATAATCCATAAAACCTGATCAATTAAAGAAACAAAGTACAAATTACCAATTACGAATAAGTATACCACAGATTCGTAGTTCGTATTTTCATAATACTTTAACCAAAAACCTTAACATCAACAAGAGCCCTGGAATAGGAATGGAGATTCTGTAGATATTCCATAGTCTTTGAACCACTCTCTACAACATCAACTACTCTTGTATAAGAAATTCTCTCAAACTGTTCTCTAGATTTCTTAAACTTAAAGTTTGATCTCAAAACAGTATACACCTTCCTTTTCTTTGTGAGGAATGGGTCCATAATCTAGAGCACCTGGTTTGCAAAAGCCCTACAACTTTGAAACACAGAGACTCCAACATTCTCACATCACTAACTCTTCAATTTTAATTCTCAACTTTGGACTCTGATCTGCATGAACATATACACTCTCTCGATTAAAAATAATATTAGAAAAGCAGACCCCCAGAAACTGATTTTAAACCTTTTCCAGGTCTGTCTTTTATTTTTTCTATAAACTATTCAAGCACTTTTGTAACAACTCCAGCACCTACAGTTCTACCTCCTTCTCTAATAGCAAATCTCATTCCATCTTCCATAGCAACTGGATAGATAAGTTCAACAATAATCTTTGCATTATCACCCAGGCATGATGATTTCTACACCAGGAGCAAGTTCGATATTTCGTAATATCTGTAGTTCCCATAAGAAATTGGGGTCTATAACCACTCCTTGAGATGGGTATGTCTTCCTCCTTCTTCCTTCTTGCAGCCATACACCTCAGCTTCAAACTTCTTGAAAGTCTTTACAGTTCCTGGCTTTTCAAGCCTTTGTCCTCTTTCAATAGCATCTTATCCCCGCACCTCTAAGCAAAAGTCCAACATTCATTCCAACTTCTGCTTCATTTCCAAGCCTTGTGGAACATTTCCAATACCTGTAACACAGTCTTCAGGATCAGCACTGCCAAGACCAAAGATCAAGTTCATCCATTCATCTTAACAATACCTCTTTCGAATTCTTCCTGTTGCTACAAGTACCTCTACCCCTTAATAGAGAATACATCCTCAACTGGCATCAGAGGCTTTTTGATTATCTCTCTCAGGAACTGGAATATAAGTATCCAAAGCTTTCAAAGTTCCCAAATAGGCTGCAGCGAGCTTCATCATTAAGTTCTCAACAGCCTTAAGAGCAGAACCTCTAATAATAGGAGCATTTCATCAAATCCATTACTCTTCAAAAGTTCTCGATTTCTTCTTCAACAAGGTCGATCATATCAGGATCATCAACCATATCACATTTGTTCAAGAATACACAGCAATCTTGGAGACATTTTACCTGCTAGCCAAAGAATATGTTCTCTTGTCTGAGGCATTGGTCCATCAACAGCTGAACAAAGCAAAATAGCTCCATCCATCTGAGCAGCACCAGCGATCATATACATAGTCAGCATGACCTGGACAATCAGCCATATGAGCATAGTGTCTATTATCAGTTTCATATTCTACATGTCAAAGCAATAGTAATCTCTTTTGCCTATCTTCTCGGAGCGTTATCAATCTGATCATACGCTGAAATTTTGCATACCCTGCTAGTTGAAGCAACGGCTGTAAGGCAGCAGTCAATGTTGTCTTACTCGTGATCAGCGTGACCAATGGTCCAACATTTTACGTGTGGTTTCAGCCATAGTAATGTTTCCTATTTTAATAAACTAAAATAATAAAGCATACCTACATACTATATGAGATCTTCTTGACAGTGCGAGAGATTTTTCAAAAGGTTGATTTTGATCATTTTGACAGTCATACATCACAGACATGGCTATCAGCCCTGTCTCAAAACCACATCTCATTGTATCTAAACCTCGCAACGCTAGAAGTATACAAAAGATTTATACATACCTAACCTCAGGAATGCAGGACTCAGACTGCGCATTCTCTTAGTCCCCAAACCAAAGCGCTCTAGCCATCTGAGCTAATTCCCGAAACTTCACTAGAATGGTAGGGCGTGGGTGGACTCAGACCACCGGCCTCACGCCCTTATCAGAGGTGCGCCTCTAGCCGCCTGAGCTACACGCCCATTCATATAATTATTTACAAAGTGGTGCCAAGAGGCAGGATCGACTACTGCCGACACAGGGCTTTTCAGGCCTCTGCTCTACCACTGAGCTACCTTGGCTCAAAAGAGCAAGTGAGTTTATATGAATTTGAAGAGACGATGCAAGAAAAATCATTTTTGATAAAACCTCAGACAAGTAATGACACACACAAAGGAAATCGATTTTTCTCCCTTTTTCACATATTTATAGACAGAAGATGAGCTTCTATATTAGTAGCAGAAAAATCATACAATCATAATAAACACCAACTCAGGAATCCCTACTTTCGGACAGACTCAAACTACAAACTCCCCCTTCAAAAGCAAGTTTTCCAGCTAGATATAAATCCCAAAAGCTAAAACTCAAAAGTCTGATATTCTTCAAAAGTTTACTCACCTCTCTACTGATTACAATTTTCCCATCAAAATTAAAGCTCATGGAGGCTCCTCAATCAATTTCCCATTCTGTGCACTGATTCATAAAAAGTTGGAATACTTGAAAATTATAGTTTTCAAAACCAGTTTGAGCACTCTGGGCAAAAAGGCCAATATACACAAACTGCGAAGTATCAAAACCTACCGCCACAATAGATGGCACAAATTTGCCCCAGGAAGAATAGAATAGCTTCAATCACTCATTTTGACAAATCTGAACAAGCATCTTTCCAGGATCTGAGAGCCCTGGAGTCCCAGCATCAAGCATTCTACCTCATTTTCTCCAATCAAATTAGCACGTAGTAAGTTTCCCTTGTCTACTAAAACTCATCATGAGAAAAACTCTTTATCCGATAATCAATCTCATACATTTAGTAAAAAGTGTCGTTCCGTATCTTCTCACAAATTAAGTACTTCAATTCCTTAAAAAGCCCTCAAAGCCCTAAGTGTAATATCCTCCTTATTACCAATTGGATGTGAATAAATGTAAACGTGATATCATCATATTACTCAATAAAAATCTATGAACTTGCACAGGCCATCTTTTATCATTATGTCAAAGAAATTTTAACTATATCTTTAGTCAAACTCATTCTAGAACTGCAATAGTCAGTTTTCTTTTCTCTAATTAAATACTTCATCCATGCCTCTCTCCTTCTAGTCCGATCATTCAAACTTTACTCTGTGTTTTTCAGAGATTTGATCTGGGTTTTTCTCTCATGATAGATAGAACCGCACCATAATCCATCAATGCATATGCCCAATCTCTACGCCTTCATACTGGGATCAGCTCTCTTCAAGAACCCTCAAGCTCTTTTAAACTCATCTCTTCATCTAATCCAAGCTAAGAAAATCAAAACTCTTCTAATATTAGTTATCAATCACTGGCTCAGGCTGATTCCATGCAAATGCACAAATCCACTTGCAGTATACGGACAATTCATGGCAGATCCAATAACATTTCTCTACTCTCAGGCAAAACACCTCGTATTTCTCTACAACAGCCTGTGCACAGCTTTGCTAACCTCAACGCTCTAGAATTAAATCCAAGTCAGACCAAAGAGTTAATAAATCAGTTTATTAACCTTTTGCTAAACTGTAATCACATGCCTTTCTCCACTTCTCCCAATAAAGGAATTACGCGATCCACCGTTTGCTGACTCATTACCTCAAAGTATAGATCAAATAAGGATCCTGTGTTAGTCTCAGGGCAATTTCCATATTGAGCATCCAATCAAAATCTTATCCTGCAATTGTTTGAATCTCCAGAGCACTGGGCTTCATTATTTCGATTTTTATCAGCTTCAAATCCTACAACTGTTCTAGTCCATCACTGATATCCCTGCAAAAAATTTTGTATACTTTTGCTTTTCATCTCTAAAACACAAATTCAACTTTCTACAGATAAAAGGTATCGCATGCGCTCCCTGAACGAGAATATCTCCTCATTGAGCACTCAAATCAAAGAATAATTGGAGTCAAGCTAAAACTTTTTAATTCAGATTTTTGGCTGGTATTTGTGAGAAACTCAGATAATGATGATCTGGATGTGATAGCCTTTTTGCAAAGGAAACCAGGAAATTTACAAGTTTATCCCATCAACTAAGTCTTTTTGATATTCAGCAGCTGGAAAAATTCAGGAATTGCGATAGTAGCCATGCGAAAGCAAATTTTCACTAGAAAATTGAACAGACTGCCCAGCGAAAATATCACTACGAAAATATGGAGCTGGTATACAAAATCCTCTCAAAATTTAGCAAATCGTGTGACCTGTTCTTTTCTGTCAAAGTGTTACGAAGCAGCTGATTTCCTAGTAAAAAGATTAAAGATTCCTCCAAGGAGACCTGAATGCAATATCTTGCACATAATTTCATCAGCAGAATATCCAGCAGCTCGATGGCCGCTAATCAGTCCTCAAGGCCTCCCTGCCATACAAGCGCATGGATCTTTGGCTGCCCAGGATTCTTCCTAGTGCTTTCAATGTGACGAGTCCGTAGAGCCCTCTCATTTCCACCGCCTAGAAGTCACCAATACAATGCAGTCAGATGTTTTTAATGCCATCCACATCACATATCTAACTACATTTTACTAAAAACCTCAAGTCCATCTTGATACCCCTGCTCACTCCCTGATTTCTCTCAGGCTCTCAAATGTTCCAATCTCAAACTCTTATCAAAAAGACAAGAGCCTGATCAAGATTTGGGGATCAGAGTGCTCCTTGAGCATTTACCTGATAAGAAAGCGAAAACATTACATCAATCAGGCTGCTTTTGATCAAACTTTCCGAGCTGGATCGATCAATCTCAGCATGGGATGTTTGCTCTCTAGCCTGAGCGATCAGAGCGTTACACAAAACTCCACCATCTACGAGGCATTCTCCCCATCATACTCAACAGCTGCCACACACAGGGATCGACATACTTGCAAAACAGGCTTCCCAGAGTTCTCACTTTGATACAAAACAAACTCAGCACTCCAGATCTGTCGCACCAACATAAGGAAGCACTTTCAAATCCTCAAACCTCGATTTCAAATCAGATTTTCAAAAACTTAGCTTTCAACCCGAAGACTTCAAAGAGATCTTTAGGTGCCAAGTATTTTCAGAGAGAAAAAGTTACTTTCAAAAATCTCTCAAAATATCTCTGCCTTCGTAAGCTCAACCAATATGTCACAGTCAAGCTCCAGCACTTACGCCATATAGCTCAATCTGCTCCTACAAGTCAGTTTCTTCAATCGACTTTTCTGAAATTCAGCGAGCATACAGCCCTTTCTAGTCCCTCCTCATGAGATTACAAGAACATGAGACTTTTACTATCGATCCTATTTGCCTATTATCTTAAATTAAGAGCTTAAGTGTAGGAAAAATCTAGTCAAATCAACTATAAATTTTAGAGACTACTCATAAAACTGAGGGAAAGCAAAAGGGAGACATTGACTTCAATACAAAATAACAAAAGCCTAACCCCAAAGTCAGACTTTTTCTCTTTTATACAATAATAATGATAATCTTTCACGGACCAAAATACATTTTTAATTTCTCCTGTCAAATAGCTAGCTAGCTTCTCATCTTGCCTAATCATAGCTAAAAATCTCTTCTTGAGATGGCTCTGGGGAGAAATCTCAGTGTTCACCTCATCTTTCCATTAAACTGAACAAGCAACTACAATCCTCCAGACTCACAAGTTTTCAGGATCATGGCTTGGCCATTTACCAGTAGTAAATATCGAAAACTCATTTCCCATCAAATTCCAGAGATTCCTCAGCCGAAATGTAGCAAATGGAGCAACATAAAGCACTAAAGATTCAAAAGTTTGTTTTTGATATCTTCTCTCTTCTCAAAGACAGTTACCAATATCATCAACTAGCGATAGAAGTATTAAATCTGAATCATCAATCTCTTCTGAGTCAATTTCTTGATCGTTTTGATGGAAAGGTAGTAACCTCAGGTTTCTCTTCTGAGCTTTGAATATCCACTTTATCGCAGAGGCAAATGACCTTATCAAGAAACTTCTTTACTCACTTTAGCACCGAGTATTTCCAGGCAATCGCCCTGATCAAACGGCTGACATTTCATATGTTCTCAAAACATCTGCTCCATATTCAGCAATAATATCATCTAGGATTTACAACATTTCCTCGTCTCTTAGACATTTTTTGACCATCTTCAGCCATAATAAGTCAGACTTTTTGATATTTTTTGAATGGTTCTGGATGTGATACAATTCTAAATCATACAAAAGTTCTGCCAGAATCTCACGCTAAATCATATGCCTTGTCACATGCTCTGCCCTCAAACTATAAGTATCAACCCATCCCCAATATGCCTCTTTCTCCGTGCTACCAGCTGATCAGTATTCTTTGGATCCATATGTCTCAGCCAATACCTAGCTTAGAACCTGCCCGTCCTAGCATCATGTTAGACTCTCTCTTAGCTGGCTTTTCAGCAGATCGGACATGTAGTCTCAATCCAGTCTTTTACCTCTGCAAGCGGTCCTTCTTCAGTTCCAGTCAGTTCGTAATGCTCTCACATCAGGAGCCAAACACAAAGGCAAGTCTGACTCTTGCAGGAACCACTCCATGCTCCTCACAGAACACCACAGGGAACGGTTCACTCAATATCTCTGCCTAGAAAATACCCAATCCTGGATTTTTATAGTTCACTTTCTTTCATCCAATTCCTTGTTCAATGTATAGCCATTCCTGCATTTTTGCTATCCTTCCATCGAGATCTTAATCATGACTCAAATTCTGAGATTCATTCTCCGTATAAGCAGAATCTAAAAGCAGAGACCAGAACAGCTGCAATGGCACTAACAACACTCTCTACTATTTAATCCATGCTTCTTGCGCAAACTCAAAAGTCTCTCTCATCATGTGCGGGAACTGTCCATCACTACTCCTGTTCCATAATTATAGGCACGCAATCTCAGCTAAATCGGAACTTCCTGAGTTATTAAACGGTTGATAGCATCGGCCCGCAGTAAAAAACTCAGGTTTTCTTTTTGAAGTTCAGTCCTTTCAAGTTGGTTTTATACTTCGCTTGTTCTTGGTAGGCTTTTACAGCTTCTTTTGCTCTGGAGTAGTAATCTTTTCAACCAAAGGATGCTCTGGAGCCATCCGTAAACTCATCCCAAATACAGTATCAATTCTCGTTGTATAAATCTCAAAACATCATCAAATTCTGAAGCCTCTCTCGAATTGAGTTCCTTCAGACTTACCGATCAGTTCCTCTCGAGTTCTTTCATCCAGTTCATCCCAATCAGAGTATCTAGCCCATCAAGCAGTCTCTGAGCATATCGTAATTCTCAAAACCCTGTCTCATAGGTTTTGCTCTACTTACTTCCACCTCGCCTTTTTCCATCGTCAAGATCCTCATTTTTGCAGGTCCAGTCTTACAGTGAGGGGCATCGATTGATAGGCTTATAGTCAAGATATGCTAACCTTTCACTATCAAGAATAAACCTGATTTCTGATTCAGATTTTCCCTCTAACTTTTCTTTCAAGGACTGATTGGCTGCCTTCCCTCAATCTCATCACGTAATGAGATATAAAACTTGGAAAAATACTTTGTGTCCGCTTATAATACTCCAGGATCAGCAGTCTAAAACTTCCAATCATAAAAGTAAAACCGATCTCAAATGCAGAGGATATAGTAGAAATATTCTGTTTCAGCTACAGTCTGAGGGATTTCATCTTATGATCAATTGCACTCTGCTCAGTCCCAAGACCAAGGTATCAAACCCCATCGGATGAAAGAGCTATATCCCTCAAGCATCTTTTTCTAGCAATCGTATCCGATGCCCATATCCTTTGGATGACCAACAGAATCACTGCTCACTCGGATGCGAAACATATCAAAATATAGAATTTTGGCTTCCATTTCGATTCTTGTGTCTTATATACACGAACTCCTTCCACTTCTTTTGCCATTTTCAGCGAAAGCATTTTCATATCTATCGTCATCCTCTGCACAAAAGAATAAATAATTCTGATATATTTTTATCTTTTACTCTAGCAAATGAGTAACTTTATACTTGTTTTCTCCTCAAATAAAACTACTCTCATTATCTTTTTATATCATAATCAAAAACTAATAGAAACTATCGACAAAATTTTTATCGCAGTTTTTAGTAATGATTATCTGTATCTCAGGGATCTATGCAGTCAAATCCTTCAGCAAAGGACGAGAAGCAATCAATGTTGTAGGCGAGGACAAGTTGAGATTAAACGGATACTATCTCCACTGAATATCAGATGAGCAACAACAGGATCTGAAACACTATCAGATCAAGCTCGAGAAAAAGAAAAACAAAACTAGAACAACTTCTCCAACCATTAAACTTTGGCATAAAGCATACACATACTTTTTCGTGACCATTGATCTTGCTCAAGTCGAGGCAAGAGACATAGAAACACCTTGTCGTGATATCTTCATAACAATTGCTTCCACTGGAGAAAAATATTATCAAAAACTGAGAAGAAGTCTTATACCTTCTAGAGAAACAGTCAATATGGAATCTAACAAATGCTGATATATCAGTTTCTAATACTGAGAAATCGTCAAAGAAGCCCGCAAACTAGCTCTCAAGATGCAAAAGCACAAGCAGAAGCAACAGCAAACACGCTCGGGTAAAACTTGGAAGACTGCTTCAAACAACAGAATACGGACTCAGAGAAGATGAATACAGATGAGATACTGACACCTATTTTACCATCAGAGCTTTTATAATGGAGAAAGTCTCAAGATGCAACAACATTAAAGATCACTAGAAAGGCATACCTCACCTACGATATTGACTAAAACAATAAAATCTTCACAATCTAGCTGAGCTCCATCATCTGAATCAGTTTTTCATTTACTCATAAACAAATTATTTTTATCTTCCTCACCTAGCCTCAAAAAGTTGATCTGTCATAACTAATTCACCAAGCTTTTGAGTCTCCTAAATACCCCTACATCATTTACCGTATATGCTATCGGGATAATCTTCTGCTCAAGTCTGTTTTTCATCATCTTGAGCGACAAAGACAACATCAGGAGTAAAAACCTGATATGGCGCCATATAATACCTATAATTTCCCCTTGGAAGAAGTTGAGAAGCAGCCTTCAATTAGCATCTACAGAAGTCATCACATCAGAATCCTTTCAGAAATATGAAGTTAATTCCTCATTATCACTAGAAAAGATTACTTGCTCCTGCATGGAGTTATTCATCACGATTTCCTTCAGCTTGAGCAAAAAAGCTCTTGAGGTTTAATATCCTTTACATGCAGAATTTTCCAGGGATCTTCATATCCAAAAGAGAAGCGGTGCCAAAAGTTTCATCTTTGGCAACCTAGAAAAAGCAACCAAATATCTTCACCATTACTAAGTTTTACATTCCTTCAACTCTTCATAGGTCATCTGACAAATATCTTTGAGTCTGCTTACATGCTAGTACCATAAAGCTTTTGGACCGTGAAAAACAACCAGCTTTCAGTCCTTTTGTGAGGTGTTACATCAAAACTCAATAGCTCCTGCATCATATTTTGAGGCCTTTTCCAAAATGCCATAAATTTTCACTCATGTCCTCATGCTCGCTCCTATGTGAGATCAGCACTGTCTGAGATCTTGTTTCCAGTCTATGAAGAAGTGGAAATATCGTCAAATTCTGATTTTTGATATTTTAATCAAGATACAAATAATTTGTTATCGCTTTCTTATCAAACATTCCAACATCTTCAGTAAAACTCTCTCTTTGGAATATCCACCAATCCCAGTATCACCAGAGAGATTAAAAGGCATAAACCTGCTGCTTGATTATAAAATTTTTGACCACCCAATTTCTAGTAATCTCTTGAGTAAAAGAAATATCATTGCTTTGATCTAAAACCTGGACCTCACCGGATCAAAAACTCTTTCATCAAAAAGAATAAAAATATCCGTCTGTGATGCACCTATCATCAATTTCTCAGCCTTAATCCACTTCCAATCATAAAAAGCAACAATTCTTGCCTCAGCAGAAGGTCCCCCACTTACGATATTCACTCACCTCAAGTGGTGTCATCTTACGATGATCTCCCACCGCAGCAATATTCCATTCTCAAAATCAAGTTTTCTTGAGCTTGAGATAAAATTTTACAAAACTCTGAGTCCATATGGCGAAACGCCGCATCAGCTAGTATTCCCATAAGGAGTCGCACTAGGGCGTGAGAAGAAATCGTCTGCAAACCAATAAAAATAAGGGAAGTCTGAGTATTTACAACATCTAAAGTTTCTCATAAAAAGATGCCATATCAGGAGCCGCATTAAAGGTATATTTTTCCACTCATCGTAACCATCTTCCCAAAAGTATCAAATCAGACTTTTTCAAAAAGTTCTCTGATTGAGAAAATCCAAACTTGCTGTACTCACAAAAGTGTGTCTTATACCCCAAATTCTTAAAAACTTCTAGCCCCTCAACTACACCAGAAAATCTCTCATATCAGTATCCAGCGAAGTTCAGAAATGTCGGTTCAACTCCCATCAAAGTAGCAATATGCCCCATCTCGAAGTTGCACCATTTGCAAACATGATTAGTAAACAAAACCCCGCCTCTGAAATCTGTATCCACCCAAGGAAAACACATCATATAAACCACCAGTTCTCTTTACTATCTACGGCAGAAGCAGATTCACACTAAAATCAGATATTTCATCTAGCTGAGCTATGAAAACAGATCACCAAAAGTTCAACTTATTTTGATACGAGTTCAGTAGCTTTTCTAAAAAGCTGGTTTCGCTATTTTTCATTTCCATCTACCAATTCCTCATACTCTTTCAAGATAAAGTATAAGCTAATTTGTGGCTTTTGAGAAATAGCGAAATTCTAACATATCTCTCAGAGTGACTTATCTCAGTGACCTTTCCAATCCTATAACGAGTCAAATACCAGAAAAAGCTAATTCTGGATTCTTTTAAAAGTACTTCAAATAACACTTCTTCATGTAACTCTCCTTTTGAATTTCTCTGCATTGATAGGACGCTCCTGGGGGAAATCCTCAGAAGATGCTCTCAGGATAAGCCTAACTAAACGCAACCATGAATTCATCTCATTATCAGCTTCTTCTCCTCCTCAACCGTCAAAGAAAGAAATCAGATGTCTAGAGCTCAAGTTTGGGTTTTACTTCTATCATTGTCTGTTCTGCATAGATTAAACATGGAATCAGTCAACCCACTGCAGGCAAAGTGTTTTCAACCGGAAGCTCACCGCAGAACTTATGTAAAGGATTGGCGTTGGGACAGAGCAAGAATGCTTCCCTCGGATCAAGAAGTACAAAGATCATGATTTCTCAGTCAAAACCTCATTCCTTGCTTAGAGCGGCGCAACACCAAAAAGCAGCAGCTACTCCCAAAGAGGTCACAATATATGACCCAGCAGCACTGTTCGTCGTTTGAAAGGCGATCCAGCTCACGACGAGAGTCTCTGCTGATGAGACAGGCATCGTCGCGATATCAGCGACACAACTACTACCATAAACAGTATAAAAAGTCTGGATCAAGGGCTCTCAGAAATTTCTTATTCAAAAGATTCTGCGGATAGGCAGTCCCAAGGCAAAGATTCCTCAAAGAAAAAGTCTCCTTGGATCACCATTGCTAGAGTATACGATCCACCACCACTACATCTGCGCGCAAATAGCCATAACTAACCAGAAATTGCTCCCCATTTGAGCCAAAAGCAAACAGAAAACTAGGAGTAAATAAGATAAAAATGAAGTATTTTATATATAATCGAAACATAAAAGACAAAAACCTGAAATAAAATCTAGATAAAACCTCGCCTTTACAGTCCTAATATTAAAATGGAAAGTCTTCACTCCTCAAACTCAATCACCCTCATACTCTTTCCTTAAAATATCCACCTGCCATGTCATCATTTCTAAAAACATCACCAAATCTGAAACCTGATCCTTGAGCTCTAGCAATTGAGCAAACATCTTTCTATATAAATCAAGCCCATCATCTCCACCTACAAAGGCAAATCTCGGCTCCCATTTCTCGAACATTCTGCTGGACTATTCTCATCAAAAAGTCTGATCTGGATATATGGTAGAATTTGCAGTCATAATCAGTTTTCTTCCTTCTATAATTCAGAATAACTCTCCAAAAGCACACAAATCTGACTGAACAATCCTCGTATCATACAAACTACCATCTATCAAATCATTATAGTTTTCTATGAGCAACATAGGTGCATCCGCAGAAATATCAGCTAGAAAAACTTCTCTAATCTTCCCTCCATTTTGGAGTAGAACCGAGCATCACAAAACTCAGACCCCGTCCCAATATCTAGCAAAAATATGATCAGAATCCTCACGAGATTGCAACTCCTCAGTGATCACTGTAATCATATACTCAGTCTCTGGCCCTAGGGATAAGCGTATGCTCATTCACCCAAAACCTTACCCCAAAAACTCAACAAACCCCAAAAATATACTCAAGTGGCTTTCTCATCTTCCTCATATGCATGATAATCCTCTTGAATCTTCTTAGCAGCTCCTCAGAAAGCTCCTGCTCAGCATCGGTCCAAAGTTCAGTTCTTGTCTTATCTAAATAATGACAAAGCAACTTCTCTAAAACAAATTTCTTTTTATAAGCTGGGTTCTGAATCAAAGCCTGCAACTGCATGTTCACACGATCAAAAATCTAAAATTTCTCTTCTCAAAAATATTTTTATAGCTATTCTCAGTTAAAAAAGCAATCAAAAACAAAAAATCTGAATATGATTTGTTTTTTTATAAGCAGATAACTATGATATTGCTATCTTTTTAGCTCAGAAAAGAGGATATGAAACTTGGATTCAAAAAGTAAAAAAACTGAACATACCATTCTCTCAGAGTTTCATCCCTTTTTGAGAAAGATCAGAAAACCTAGATCAGATTCAAAAGAATCATTCCGTGAAGAATCATGAGACAACAAAAGGGGAGTTCAGATTTAAGATTTTCGATCTCTATCAGACAACCTCAGGGCTCAAAAGCAAAAATGTCAAAAGGTTCTACAAAGCCAGGAACTCTTTATCATCTGCCAAAAAGGTACAGAAGCTGAAGCCGAAAATGCTTATAAACAACATTCGATCAACCCTTTAATATATACAAAACATCGTGCACTATCTCAGACTTATCCTCAGTTTAGTACTCCTCATATGGTTTTTGGATCCGATTTCTCAACCAAAACCTTTTCTCATTTTTCCAAATCAAAGTGCAAAAACTTCTCTTACGAGGAATGATTCCTCTTTGACTAATATGACTTTTACCAGTTAGTAATCTCTAAATTCTGACTTCAATTCTGACTCAGCTCTATTACACAGGCAGAGAATTTCAGAGACTATCTTTATATTTTGAAGTTATATTATAGCAGCTTTTTGTGCTGCTTACCTATCATTTTCAGACAACAAGAGCAATAGAAAAATCTGGTTACAAAATACTAATCTGAATAGGATTAGTAATTCCCTATTTGTTTTTGATCTTATGAAATTGGGAGTAGAATCTTAATCTACTATCTCCTTATCTCGACTATTGAAGAGCTCCTCAAATTTTCACTCAGTCATACTCACTCAGAAACATCAACCAGCACTTCTCATACAAAACTCCTTCTCATCGCTATCACAATAGGATTCTCATTTTGAGTCACTGAAAGTCTACTTGCTCTCAGGGCTTCAACTCTTCTCTGGAGAAAGTATAAAAACCTGATTCCTGCTTGGTAGAGGACTCTTGTCTGTAATGCTTCATATCCTTGCAACTGGATCAATCGCCCTTGCCATCCTAAAAGCTCAACACAGTCCCAACTCGAGCAAAATACGCATGAGCACTACTTTTGGATACCTTCTCCATAGCAGCTCTAATCTCTGGCTTCACTATCAGCTTTGATTTATCAGCTTTCTGATGGCAATAGGAGGATTCATCTGACTAAGTTATCTCCTCTTTCACCTTGATGAACTCTACCTTCAGTATCATCAGAAAAAAACTCACTCAAACTAAAAACAAGAAAAATCTGACTTTTCTTGTTTTTCTTAGAGAATATTTATAAAAATCAAGTCGCCGCGATAGCTCAGTAGGTAGAGCGCACCCATGAGTAAGGGTGAGGTCGCTAGTTCAATCCTGGTTCGCGGCTATGTGGTAGCGCGCACCCATAATGAGGTAAGGTGGCCAGTTCAATCCTGGTTCGCGGCTATGTAATATTTCTTGGTTATGAAGCTTAAAATATAAGCCTCTATGTATTTACTACATAGGGCTTTTTCTGTATATCAAAACGAGTATATCTTCCCATAGTAACTGAAATTCAACAAAACCAATACACGGGGTAGTGAAACTAGAATAATTAACTATAAATAACTTACACTATAAAATCCCGCTTTGGTCTACCAGCCACAGCTAAAGACATTCTAATAAGGTCAGGGATTATATACTGTAGGTTGTTTTTATTCTTACCAAAATTTAACTCACCCGCTCTCATATTTCTCACTCGCAGTAGTTCGAGCAAAGAATTAGGAGAAACTTTATATAAATATGGGTACAGTATTGGTCTTTATATCTCGTGTGAATCATCACTATGAAGACCTTATTTTTCTTGTTGCCTGCTTTTTCTGGCTCGATTTATATTCAATCCTACTACAACTGCTAGTAATAGGAATTATAGGGTTTGCTTATGTAGTGATGACCGCACCAATGCAAAAACAAAAAGAAATCTAATTTTATTCCCTGTTTAAGGAATAAATGCGAGGCTGGGTCAAATTGCAGAGAATCTATTCTGCAGCAAGCAGTTCGAGCAAAACCGACCTGAATACTACAAAATCTATAGCTATCTGGTAGTGTCTGTAGATAGAATATCAGGAGAGTTCATACCACCTATCAGACGATCGCAGACACCTGTATGGTCAAAAATCTAGTGTTGATAATTTCCTTCGCCGAGCGAAGGAAGCGATTGCTCAAAAACTGGGCAAAAACAAGATGATAGTGATTACTCTGCAGCATGAACTTGGGTTTCTTTAACTTTGAGGTTGAAGAAAATCCTGAAAATAATGTTACAGACACTACGATGCAGATTACGGAGCAGATTACAGGGCGCAAGATAGCAGAAAATCCAGCTCAAGAATTAGAGAAAAGCAATGATGCTCAACCTCCAATTCACAGGAGCAGATTACGACGCAAAAATACAATCCTGTATAAACAAGAATTCTTCTACTAGCGTAGAAGCAGATGAGAGCTAAAGCTCTATCTATATCTACTACTAGTTCTACTTCTTTCTTAAAAATTATACAGACTTGACAAACTCCAAAAAGTGATGAAGTATCAAGAAGAAAAGAATAGTACAAAGACAGAGGTACAAATTTGTGTCTGGAATTGATCAAGTCTGCAACAGCTGAACTCTTGAGGAACACATAACAGAACTGCTGCTCACCTCGTAGCGAAAGCTTAAACAAGAGGATGGTGTTATCTCCTGAGAGCGAACACGAGGCAAAACGCTAACACTCCTCCTTAAAATGGTTTGTACAATCCACAGATATCTACTGGCTCTAAGATATCTTCTCCTACGAGATCTACAAACAACCTCAACAAACTCAAGGCTTTTTGTTAAGGCATATGTGCTCAAAACAAAAGTTAAGATCGAAAAGAATCTCGCACTACTGAAGTCATGGTCCCTAACTACTATGTAGATACTGCAATCTTAGCTCCACCAGCCATCACTAACTCATGTATATCTTAGAAGGACTGAAGAGTGCTCTATACGGAAAGCTACCCTAGTAGAGATAGCGGCGTATATTGAGACGCATTCCTCATATCGTGATTGAGTGAGGAGCTACATTCGAAGTATGATGTTATCAGCTCAAAGAAATTGTGAGGTAGAGATACTGTTGGGACTTATATTCTCAGTCAGCCCGAAGATGGGCCTGGAAAGGCGCTCAGAGCAAAGCAGATCCTCTGTGGCTTAGGGAGCAGTTAGAGGCAAGGGAAATGGACCTTGATTGCCACACGATAGCCTGTCAGAGAACACTCTTAAATTTTATTCTTTATGCTTATTGCATGGGAGATTATCAGAAAAATTGAATCTAATCACAACATTTACTCAAAATCGGATCTCTTTCATGCTAAAAATCCTTGCCTCATCGCTTACTAGTACAAGAAGAATGAAGATTGAACTTACACCAATGCAAAGAAATTAGGGGCTATTAGTGGAACACTTACTGGAGATCTTGCTACAGAAATTCCAACTCAAAAAGAACAATGAGGAGAGTGAAGTAAGTAAATCTCAAACTCCAAGATGAAGGAGAAAGTTTTATCCTCCAATTCGCTCGAACATTCCCAATGAGGAATATGCTGTGTAACTGTATTCTTGGTTGTAGGGATGATCTAGGGAGAAATTCTGTTTAGTCTGTGGCAAAGCAGAATGGAGACCAAAATCTTTGCCTGCAGTAGCGTTTCAAAGATAACGACCAAAGGTTGATCGATTGCTAAGTATTGAAGAGCACGTTCACGATGATCAATCACCACATCCAAAACAGGAGTGATATAGAAATGACTCATTCGGATTTGAACAATATTCAAAAAGAAGGAACCTCATTGCCAAACTCAACGAAAACTCTCTCTCAGTCTGAAAGCTTGAGCCTGAGATAGTACCATCTGCACGAAGAAGATCCCACAGTAGATGCTGAAACTGCAGTAAAGCGGCTGAAATCAAGTTTGGATTCTGCAGATGATCCATCTTTCTAGTGCGCTTTGGTAGCTAAGCTCGGAGAGATTGATGCTCTCTGGAGCTGCTAGAGAGAGGCTCAGCAAGGTCGGGCAAAAGATAAAAACACTGGATCCTCCTCAGCGGGATCTCCAGGAGGAGAAAATACTTCTCCGCCACCCTGCAATTTATTCCGTAAACTCGGAGAATAATGACTCATGTATTCCTAGATATGGGGACTATCGCTTGGGACTACAGACTTTGCGAACTACTCATCTCGTCCGAGCTGCGATGTGCGGAGAGTCTCTGAGGCTCCTGAGGTGCAATATCAGCAGAGAGCGGTTTTAGCACGCTGAGTTTGGTCGTATTGTTTATATCTCTTTGTGTTCTGCAAAGAACACAAGGAGGAGGAGTGTTAAGAAAATAGAGCTTCTGCTCGCGATGATGAACGCGAGTTTACCTCTAGATTTCTGAGATGGATTATGACAAGGCTTGAATAGGCGATTCTCTCCCCTGAGGACATAACGTCAAAATCGTTTCGACATCCCTTTTATCTGCAAGAGGCCAGTATCAATGGACTCAAGATACCAAAGCTCTTCTGACTATGGTACCTTTACCTGCATGGAAAATAGGGACTGATGATTGATACGACGAGATGCGACAAAGGTCAGGTTACCTCAGGACAGGGCTTGGGCTCTAGCCTGCTGTCTTGGAGTCCCTAGCCCTAAGCAAGAACTCGAGGGAGTCAGGTTTCCCGAGCTTTACTGAGGTTCTTACCCAGGCTTCAGCAGGAACTGAGGACCATAGAGCAGCACTCCAGACCATCGCCAGCTGTGTGAGGGGCGATGCTCTGCCTCACTCCTCTCACGCGAAGATGGAAGGAATTGCAGTTACTGGGCCAGCTGCCGAGAGGAGAAGAAAGAGGAGAAAAATCAGGCTTCTTCTCTCCTTGCTTATTCAGTGAGGCTGACTACCCCACCTGGAGTAGACTACATGTGCACCCACAGGCAGACCTTTGAAGATGCTCATGGCCTGGCTCAAAGCAAGGAAGCTACAGCTGGGTTGGATCCGTATGAACGTCAGCTGGAGGAGATCACTGAGCCAAGTGGAGGTG
>BNJS01002799.1_pt1 | contig 60579 bp, 73 predicted proteins | sample 8540461 | NCBI WGS metagenome assembly BNJS01 (sample SAMD00202454, study PRJDB9452) | human saliva metagenome | isolation source: human saliva | place: Japan
AAGCCCTGAGTTCAACATGAACTCGGGGCTTTTATATTTCCATATTGCTACTTTAGACTGAATACACTTACTGATCTTTTTCCATACCCACTACCCTTTATGCAATATCAGTGTAATTGCTCAAAGAGATATATACCCTCGAGTTACGGTCTTCCTTTACTGGTCTTGCGAAACCATAATTGTTTATGGATACTCACGTCGTGCAGGTTTAGGCTTATCGCAGGTTTTGAGGTTTAAAACGTATATACCTTTAGTTCTCTTAAGCATTTATCTTCGAGTAGTACTTATTTCTTTGAGCATTCCTTCTTGTCTCTTCTGTAATTGCCTGTCATTTTCGCCGTTGTTCTTGTAGAAATCATGAACTTCTTGTTGTTTCTTGAAAATTACTTAGGATTTTTTTGTTCGTTTCTTCCTTTTTATCTACATTTGCGCTGTGATGTGGATTGGTTTAGTTTGAAGGTTGTTCGCACCTGCTTGCTTGTGAGACGATTTTGTTTCTATCTCTCGCGCGCAATTTCGTTTCTAACCCAAGCAGCCTTGTTGCGCTTTCGTCATATTTTATTCCTCTCTCACATCTTTTCGTCTCACATCTTTATACCGTTTACCATGATGCGCGCATTACTTATCGCTTAGCTTTGGCATTAGGTATAGCAGAAGTACCAGCACAAAGCACGTTTACAGAGTCTTATGGCACTCCTGCATTCCTACAGTCTAAGTATCATTCTCTTTCAACCGCTGTAGCCTATCCTGCTAAAGCAACTGTTGATCTTCGTATTGGCAACAATAAGTCGATACAACGTGAGGATCAAAAGGCACGTTTTGTAACTCTTGTAGATCTAGATTCGGTGTATGACACCACCTATAAGGTATATGCAGCCGAACTTTCAGATTTACAGAGTTGAATACATGACTTACAATCAGGCAGATCGTCTGAGTATTACGCTAAACGGTGAGACGTATACTGCGAATTGTATTGATGGAGCTTCTGATGTGTTCCTTAAGAATTTGGCACATTCCTACAAGTCAACTCCAACAGGAGAAGAGCTGCGCTTGAAGGTGGCAAAGGATTTCCCTTTGACTGCCAAAGATAAGAGCAAGCTATGGTTACGCGCCAATAGCGAGTTTGTGTTTACAGTCAATGATCAAGCCGCGATACTCGACACACATGCAGACTTTTAGTCAAGCGTATTCCCACATCGCCCCTTGTGTATCAACTGAGCAAAAGGATAAAGCACTCTTTCTTTATGGCTTTTATATGGCATATATGAATGGAACGATGTACGATCCTTCCAACAACATTCGTGCTGCCTTGATAAAGAGTTGTGCCCCCGAGTATTTTAAGCCATTTGTTGAAGGATTATGGAATTATGACATCTTCTTGGAAGTGCAAGATTGCGTCGAAGCCTATATGAATTCTCTGTTTATCTCTCCATTGCCCGACGATTCTTTCGAAGTGCGTCTGAAATGGCCAGAGGTAGAGCATAACGGACAACGGACAGAAAGCCAGGAAACACGCATCCGCGTGCATGTTGTTCAGTCAAAGGGCTCATATCAAATCGATTATGTGGAAAATATGAACATCGCTACTGTTGCTGTCCGGTAAACGCTAATGCAATTTTAGCGCCATACTATAACGTAAAGGGCTGATACTTCAACGGAAGTATCAGCCCTTTTTATATTGAAATAAGCCCTTTTCTAGGAAAAGTGATGCACTAGCATCGTTTATCTCACGAAGAGAAGCTCACGATATTTGGGGAGCGTCCACATCTCGTCCTCGACAATCAATTCAAGTTTGTCGATATGTCGGCGAATCGCGTGAAGATAAGGCTCCACCTCATCGTGATAAGCCACGGCAAGATCGCGCACTGAGGAGAGCTTGTTTACAAACTTGCGCTTATTCACCATTTTCGTCCACAGCATTCACGATGAAGTCCGTGTGCGCATTGATTTTTCTCGATGAGCGTCACGTTGTAGCACTCAGTTGCTTTTGCCTTTTTCTGCAGGGAAAGCACTGAAAATCTTGCTCACATTGTCCACCAGCACGCTTTTGATATTTGGTTGCAGCAGGGAATAATATGATTCATACAAAGGTCGCCCAGTACGCGGCTTTCGATTTGCACCTTTTTATAATAGATTTCCCATTTAATCTCGTTGCGAGCAGCGAGTTCGTTGCGTGTCATCACGTGCATACGCTCAAACATCTCGATGCTCGATTCATCGAGATAGCGATCGAAGACAATGGGGCAGCTCGTTTCGCAGTCAAGCCACGGCGGAGCGCCTCCTTCTGCCATTCTTCAGAATAACCATTACCGTCAAAAAGAATGGGGCGACAAGCTTTAATGTCTTCACGGAGAATCGTGAGAATGGCTTTCGTGCGTTCAGTCCCTTGAGCAATCAGCGCATCCACGCGAGTTTTGAAGTCGCACAAAGCCTCTGCCACGGCGGTATTCAGCACAATCATTGCCGTAGAGCAGTTTGCACTAGAACCCAGTGCGCGGAATTCAAAGCGGTTACCTACGAAAGCGAAGGGCGAAGTGCGGTTGCGGTCCGTATTGTCTACGAGAATTTCGGGGAATCTGTAGGGATATCCAGCTTCACCCCTTGTTTTTCCACCCATAGCCGTAAGTTCGTCCGAACTAGAATTAGCCACGGTGTCAATCAATTCGCTCAATTCCTTACCTAAGAAGGAGGAGATAATGGCAGGAGGAGCCTCCTGTCCACCCAGGCGGTGTGAGTTTGTTGCACTCATGATGCTCGCTTTGAGCAAACCATTGTGGCGGTATACACCCACCAAGGTCTCCACAACGAAAGTGAGGAAACGGAGGGTTTCTTCAGGCGTCTTGCCAGGAGGTGGAGAATCACGCCAGTGTCCGTGGTGAGCGACCAGTTGTTGTGCTTACCGCTACCGTTGACGCCTGCAAAAGGTTTTTTTCGTGCAACAAGCAGCGGAAGCCGTGTTTGCGAGCGATATTGCGCAGAGCGACACGAGCAACATATTGTGGTCCACTGCCAAGTTACATTCTTCGTAGATGGGTGCAAGTTCAAATTGGTTGGAGCCACTTCGTTGTGGCGTGTCTTGCAGGGATGCCCAATTCCCAGAGCTTGGATTTCCAAATCGCGCATAAATTCTGCCACGCGCTCAGGAATAGCCCCAAAAATAGTGGTCTTCCATCTGCTGATTCTTTGCACTATCGTGTCCCATCAGCGTGCGACCGGTGAGCAAAAGGTCAGGGCGAGCGGCATAAAGACCCTCGTCTACCAAAAAATATTCCTGTTCCCAACCCAGATTGGTGGAAACTTTTTGCACATCATCATAGAAATATCGGCAAACTTCCAAAGCCGCTTGGTTCACTGCCGCAAGCGATTTTTTGAGCGGAGCTTTATAGTCCAGCGCTTCACCTGTGTAACTGATGAACACGGTAGGAATCATGAGCGTATCGCCGATGATAAACACCGGACTAGCAGGGTCCCAAGCCGTGTAGCCGCGCGCTTCAAAGGTGGAACGAATACCACCGTTGGGGAATGACGAAGCATCAGGCTCTTGTTGCACAAGCAGTTTGCCAGAAAACTCTTCCACCATGCCACCTTTGCCATCGTGTTCCACGAAAGCGTCGTGCTTTTCGGCAGTACCTTCCGTGAGCGGTTGAAACCAGTGTGTGTAGTGTGTCACTCCCATTTCAATAGCCCATTGTTTCATGCCTTGTGCTATCACATTTGCGGTAGGGATGTCGAGGGAGTGCCGTTGTCAGTGCCTGCACGTACTGTTGGTAGGTGCGAGAGGAGATACTTGCGCATCTTCTCTTGCGTAAAGACATACTTGCCGTAGTATTCTGACGGACGTTCGGCTGGAGCAGCCACAGGCACGGGACGTTTTCTTAAACGCCTCTTCGACCACTTTAAATCTCAGTGTGCTCATTCGTGAGGGTGTGTGAGGATAAGGGGGATGAAGTGATAAAATCACTAGCGAAGTTACGAAAAATCAAAGGTAAAACCCCGTGCGTGTCCTGTTTTCAGGTTATCTTTCCTAGATTAGTAGGCTATTTTTGCAAAAATACAATCGTGTTTGCTATTTTGCCTTTGCAGAATGTAATGGAATTTCTAAGGAGTATCCCAAAAGAAATAGAGTTCTTCACATCTCATCTTCTTATCACCATAAGGCGATGGATGAATACATGGAGCAAAGATAACTTTCTTGTAGAACTCGTACACGATAAATCTGCATACGTTCTTGGCACTTTTCCACAGAAAAACGTAATTTTTGCCTAGGTGCTAGCACATCGGGTGTACACAAAACCTCAGGCTGGTTCTGAGCAAGTTCCTCATTGTCTGCCAAGAACCTGCCCTAAATCCTATGATTATGCCACGATTTATTGCTCAAATCTTCAAACCTCTTAAAAAGCTCTTCAAGTCTATGCTCCCTTTCCCCTCTCTTTCTGTTAGCGAATTTGAAGCCTATCTGAAATCCCATCCCGAGGTGCAGTTGCTCGATGTACGCACCCCTGCAGAGTATGCCGAAGGTCACATCCCAGTAGTACCAATATGGACGTGATGGCTCCCGACTTCTTGCCCAGAGCTCAGACCCAACTCGATGCCAATCTCCCCGTGGCAGTGTATTGTCGCAGTGGAGCGCGCAGCAAACAAGCCGCCATGTTCTTGGCTAGATTGAAATTTCAAGTCACCGATCTCGATTCTGGTTTCCTGGGTTGGGCAGCTAGTGGTCGTCCCGTAGAGCAAGATGACTAATCTCTCCCCAAGTTTACTCCCCTTTGTCCACGATGTGGCGACCGCTCAGCACCTCATGAATCAGTGGGGTGCTGAGCGGCGGCATTCTTCTTTGTGCTTAATTATCAGGCTTCGCAAGTCGTGATGATCCCGCTCGAAGAGTGGCACACCGATGCCCCTCACGTTTGAGTTTAGCGGTCGTTTGGGAAGCGGATTTTCTCCCATTTCCGCTGGGGATTTTTGCGCCTTGTTCTCCTCTCCCTTCGCAAATCGCGTGGGACATCTCTGCTCCCGATTTCAGTGACTACCAGCGAGCGTTTCACATCGTCCAACACCACCTCCATCGAGGTGATGGTTTTTGACCAACCTCACCTTTTGCTGTGCCCGTGCGCACCAATCTCACGTTGGAGCAACTCTACACTGCGGCACGCGCTCCCTACAAACTTCTCTGGAAAGACCATTTTGTCTGCTTTTCGCCCTGAGCCCTTTGTGGAAATCACCGAAGGCATCATTCGCACCTTTCCCATGAAAGGCACCATCGATGCCACTTTGCTCCAAGCCGAACAAACCTTGTTGTCCAATGCCAAGGAGCAAGCCGAGCACGCCACCATCGTAGACCTCTTACGCAACGACCTGAGCCAAATTGCCACGGACGTGCATGTGGCACGCTATCGCTATGTCGAAGAGATTCACACCCATCGTGGCGCGTTGCTCCAAACGAGTAGTGAAATCGTGGGACGTCTGCCCGAAAATTATCTCTCGCAACTGGGCGACATTTTGATGCCTCTGCTTCCTGCTGGGAGCATCACAGGAGCCCCCAAGCGCGCCACGGTGCAGAGCATTGCCGAAGCTGAGACCTACGATCGTGGCTATTACACTGGCATCATAGGCTGTTTCGATGGAACTTCCCTGCAAAGTGCCGTCATGATTCGTTTTGTCGAACAGCAGCCCGACGGCAGTCTGGTGTTCAAGGCAGGCGGTGGCATCACCACGCGCAGCGATGCCGAAAGCGAATACCAAGAATTGCTCGACAAAGTCTATGCCCCTTTATGAGCATGTGGGGAAAGTCGTAAAAGCGTGGTTTGAAATTCCTCCTAATGAGCATGACTTAATGAGTATTTCTCATATCTGCTCCATTTACTCCCATATTTCTGAGTCAAAAGACGGAGAGTTATTTTTGAATCTCCGACATCTTCAAAATTTTCTCCCACGTTTTTTGAAAAAACTCCGACGTTTTTTTTCTCCCTTCGTAAGGATAACAAAATAGTACGCTGATGTTCGACAAACTCTTCCATGAATCCTTGGCTTATTTGCCCGATTTACAGGTGGATACAGCACATTTAGCTCTGCCTAGTGAGTTGGTAGAGACCATGTGTCTCACAGATGGAGTAGTGGTGCGCTTGCCTTTTCATTTGGCTCGCATGCAAGCGGCTTGTCAAGCCTTAGGGTGGAGAGATGTCAGTGAGGGTTTGCCTGAACTCTGGGCGGCAACTTCAGCACAAATGCCCGAAGATTGTCGTCAAGGTCGCACGATGGCGCGCATTGTCTATGGGGCAGAGGGCATTCGCTCCATCACCTTCCGGAGTTATGCCCCACGGTTGGTGCGCTCACTCCGTCTGGTGGTGGCAGACCATGTGGACTACGCGCTCAAATCTACCGATCGCAAGGTCATCACGGAGTGTTTTGACCAACGAAACGGTTGTGATGATGTGCTGATGGTGCGAGATCATTTGCTCACAGACACGTCGATTGCCAACATTGCCTTGTGGCACGAACAGCACAATCGGTGGTACACCCCCGCACGTCCTTTGCTTCGCGGCACGCATCGAGCAGCTCTCCTGCGCGCTGGCATTATCCATGAAGACACCGCGCTGACCCTCGATCGTCTTTCGGAGTTTTCCCGCATCCGACTGTTCAATGCCATGCTAACGTGGGGAGAAATCGAACTTCCCATGGTAGCCCTCCTTCCTCCCATAACCCATTAAATCTCAGTTTATCCCATGACCGAAAAAGAAAAAATGCTTGCAGGGCAAATCTACGATGCTTGCAACCCTGAAATTCTTAGTGAACTCTATGCTACTCAAGATGCCGTCTTTGAGTACAATCAGATTCGCCCTACCGACCGTGCCCAACGCATGGCGAAAATCAAGCAAATTTTTAGGCAAAACAGGAGAGCGCATCATCATCAATCAGCCTTTTTCACTGCGACTATGGCAGTCATATTTCCGTGGGCGAAGACTTCTTTGCCAACTTTAATCTCACAGTGCTCGACGAAGCTCCCGTTACCATTGGCGACAACTGTTTCATCGGACCCTAATGTCGGGCTTTACACAGCTTGTCATCCCACTGATCCCGTGGCGCGGAACTCCCCGACAGGAGTGGGCAGAACCCATCACCATCGGGCACAATGTGTGGATTGGTGGGGAGTCACCGTCTTGCCCGGTGTCACCATTGGAGACAATGTCACCATCGGTGCAGGAAGTGTGGTGGCGAAGGACATTCCCAGCAACTGCGTGGCAGTGGGGAATCCTTGTCGTCCGGTGAAATGTCTCAAAAAGAGTGAGCAGGCTTAGCGATAATGCCTTGGGACACTACAACTTAATGAAAATAGCGACACTGCACTAGAGAATTTCTCTGTGTAGTGTCGCTATTTTATTGAGGAAAGGGGAAAGAGATAGGAAGGAAAACGCGCAGTTCGCTGTTGAATCTGTGCCCCATCTCTTGGTAATATCAGAGCAATCTGACGGATGCTCTGGAGGAGTGGCAGGTTTTTATTCCGCTTTTGGTTTGAGTTGATAGCCTATCTCTGCTACAGCTTGGAGGAGAGCTTCGTCAGAAGCCGTGCCGATGATTTGAGCTTCGGCATCTTCGAGTGACACTGTGGCTTGGGTCACTCCCTCCACTCCGAGAATAGCGCGTTCCACGTGGTTGCGACAGTGATTGCAGGTCATGCCTTCCACGGCAAACTTGCGCACGAGGTGGCAGAAGAAGATGATTGGTCGATGGTCCACTCCGTTTGTGGATGGAGTTTTTCTCCACAGTGGAAGCGCGATGAAGACATAGATCAAAAAGCGCACCAGGAGGAGCGTGCTTGCCCATTGAAACCACGGAGTTTCTATGTGGCAGCTAGCTTCTGTAGGCGCGGCAAAGTGGGTGAACCATGTGCGTGGGAGCGCATAGTCGATGAGGAGTGCAAAGCCCACTGCGCCGAGAATAAGCGATGCGAGATAGACGATGAGATTGCGACGTCCCAAGGCGCGATGAACCACTAGCACAGAAGCCATGTTGGCTGCTGGACCTGCCATGAGGAGAATCAGGGGCTGCACCAGGCGAGAGCCCCTTGAGCATGAGCGCGGCTGCGATGGGTATGCTTCCTGTGGCGCAGACATACATGGGGATGGCGATGAGCAGCACCACAAAGTAGCTGAGGAAGGGAATTTCTGCGAATTGCACAAAGAAGTTGTCGGGCACAAAGAGGGTGATAAGTCCAGCAACGACCAAACCCATCAAAAAGCCATTTGCCAATGTCGCGCAACATGTCGACAAAGCCATAGCGAAAGGCGATGCTCAGTTTTCCAAGAAAGGAGGGTTGTTGCGCCTCGATGGTGCAGGTAGCTTTGTTGATTTCTGCATCTACTGCCGCTTTCTGAGCTTCAGTTTCGAGGGATGCAAATCGATTCACCATCATTCCGCCAAAGACAGACGTGACCAGTGCTGCCACAGGACGAACTATCGCAAAAGGAAGTCCGAGAAGTGAGTAAGTAGCAAAGATACTGTCCACTCCCGTTTGAGGAGTGGCGATGAGGAAGGCGGTGGTGGCTCCTCGAGAAGCCCCTTCTTTGCGCAGCGACATAGCCGTAGGAATCACCCCGCATGAGCAGAGGGGTAGGGGAATGCCGAAGAGCGAGGCATAGAGCACGGAGCGGAGGTCATTTCCGCTGAGATATTGGCTGTAGAGTCGTCCAGGCACGAAGGCGTGCATTAGTCCTGCGATGAAGAACCCGAGGAGGAGATAAGGCGACATCTCGTGAATGAGGTGGATTATTTCTTGCATAAGTTTTTGTTTTTTGTGGTATCTCAAGATGCTGTACTAAGGTAGAGGGGCGAAAGGAAGACTCTAACGTCTAAAGTCTAGCTTCTAACGTCTATTGTCTAACGTCTACCCTCTAACGTCTAATCTATTTCTCTGCAAAGTTACATTTTTGTGGATAATCAGGCTGATTCTGCATGATAAATGGTTTTAATGCAGTGTAAAATACCTATTTTTGTAGTCGTTTCTCCATAATCTTTTGTTCAACTCTGCGCACTATGTACACGATTCACAACCAAACCATCGACCAACACCTTTTGTCGCTCGCACAACGTGGCAATAGGGGAGTTCAACCAACGCTTGCATCCCAACATTCCTGGTGTGCTGGGAGTGCGTATTCCCGATTTGCGCAAACTGGCGAAAGACATCATCAAAAGCGGCACGCAAGAAGACTACTTGCAGGAAGCCGAAAGGTTGGCAGCGCACTATGTTGCGCTGGAAAAACTGCGTGAGTCTGAACAAAAGAATGGAGCATCAGTGCAACCAGAAGTGGATTTCGGATGGATGGAAGCCCGAACCCTACATGGACTTGTGCTGAGTCAATGGCGTGTCACCGACGTGGCAGACTATCTGCAACGGGTAGCGCGATGGGTGCCCAGCATCCACAGTTGGTCGGTCTGCGACATCTTTAGCTTTCGGGAGGCAAACGCTGGGTGGCAGCGCATGAAGCGGAGGTTTGGTCGTTCATCTTGCCCTATTTCTCGGCACAGCGCACCTATGAAATTCGTTTTGCTGTGGTGATGGGATTGCAATATTTTGCCAAACAGAGCCATCTAGCACCATTTTTAGCGCAACTTGCTGCCATCACCCACGAAGACTACTATGTGCGCATGGCAGTGGCGTGGGCGGTAGCGGAGTGTTTCACCCATTGTCCCGAAGACACGCAAGCGTGGTTGGCACAAAACCTCCTGCCTGCATGGACACACAACAAGGCAATTCAGAAGATTCGTGAGTCATATCGCATTGATGCAGAGAGCAAACGCGCATTGGTTTCGCTCAAACGTCCGGTGGAGAAGAGTAAATGAAGGAGAAGCAACAGCAGATGTTCGACACTATCCACTGACATCACTTGCCACAAATGTGAGCAATGGGTGTGATTTCTCCTGATTTGGCACAAAAAACAGGGTGTTTCATAAAGGGCAAACTGCTGTGTTATTTTCGATATTCAGCTTTGGTCACGTACTTCAGTACGCTCTCTTCAGCTTCCATCTCAATGCCTTGCATTTTATCCCTTTAAAAAACACCAAAAGGAGATGCTGCAAAAACGAGTTTTGCAACATCTCCTTGTCTTTGGAGCGCAGTGCTTGAAAACCTATGTAAGTCTTCAGCGTTGAGCTTGAGTTATAGGGAAGTGCAGGAGATTACATCATGCCACCCATGCCACCCATGCCGGGAGCACCCATAGGCATTTCGGGAGTATCTTCCTTCTTGTCGCAGATTACGCACTCTGTGGTGAGGAACATGCCAGCCACTGATGCTGCATTTTCAAGCGCAACGCGAGTCACCTTGGCAGGATCCACAACACCCACTTCGCGAAGGTCGCCATACGTGTCGTTCTTAGCGTTGTAACCAAAGTTTCCTTCGCCTTCGCGCACCTTATTTACGACAACTGCGCCTTCCACCCCTGCGTTCTTGCAGATTTGGCGGAGAGGTTCTTCGATGGCACGGCGAATGATTTGGATACCCGTGTTTTTCGTCAGCGTTGTCGCCAAAGAATCCTTCGAGAGCTGCTTGAGCGCGGATATAAGCCACGCCACCACCGGTCACGATACCTTCTTCGACAGCAGCGCGAGTGGCGCAAAGTGCATCGTCGCAACGATCTTTCTTTTCCTTCTGTTCGGTTTCGCTAGCCGCACCCACTTGGAGCACGCACACGCCGCCAGAGAGTTTGCCCAAACGTTCTTGGAGCTTCTCCTTGTCGTATTCAGAAGTGGAGTTCTTGATTTCGTTCTTAATCTGTTGGATGCGCTGAGCGATGGCTTCTTTGTCACCATGGTCGTCCACAATAGTGGTGAAGTCTTTAGAAATACTCACTTTGTCGGCTGTACCCAACATGTCGATTGTGGCTTGTTCGAGCTTCAAACCCTTCTCTTCGCTGATCACTACACCACCGGTGAGCACAGCAATGTCTTCGAGCATGGCTTTGCGACGGTCGCCGAAGCCAGGAGCTTTCACAGCGCAAATCTTTAATTGTGTGCGCAAGCGGTTTACCACGAGAGTGGTCAATGCTTCACTGTCCACATCTTCAGCAATAACGAGGAAAGGACGGCCGCTTTCTACTGTAAGTTTGAACACGGGCAAGAATTCTTGGAGGTTGGAGATTTTCTTGTCGTAGATCAAGATGTAAGGGTTCTCCATTTCGCAAGTCATCTTCTCAGGATCCGTCACGAAATAAGCAGAGAGATAACCACGATCGAACTGCATACCCTTCACGGTCTTGAGGACAGTGTCGCGCCCCTTGGCATCTTCGATGGTAATCACGCCATCTACAGACACTTCGCGCATACCATCGGCAATGAGCTTACCGATTTCAGCATCGTTGTTGGCAGAGATAGTGGCTACTTGTTCGATTTTGTCGTAGTTGGTACCCACTTGTTCTGCTTGCGCTTTGATGCTTTCCACCACTTTGCCCACAGCCTTGTCGATACCACGCTTGAGGTCGAGAGGATTAGCACCAGCAGCCACGTTTTTCATGCCTTCGGTGAGAATGGCTGTGTGAGCACAGTGGCAGTTGTGGTGCCATCACCTGCATCATCACCCGTCTTAGAGGCTACACTCTTGACGAATTGTGCACCAGCGTTTTGGAAAGGATCTTCTAGTTCAATCTCTTTTTGCTACGCTCACACCGTCTTTGGTGATGCGAGGCGCGCCAAATTTCTTTTTCGATGACCACATTGCGGCCCTTAGGACCGAGGGTTACCTTCACTGCATTAGCCAAGGCGTCGGCACCTTGACGGAGAAGTTCACGAGCGTCTACGTCGTATTTAATATCTTTTGCCATTGTTGTATGCTATTTTTGAGAGAGTAATAGGAAGAAGTAGGGGAGGGAGTGCGTAATGCTTAGACTTATTTCACTACAGCCAAGACTTCACTCTGACGAACGATAAGGTAATTTTCGTTTTCTACTTCGATTTCTGTGCCAGAATATTTGCCATAAAGCACGATATCGCCCACTTTGAGCACCATTTCTTCGTCTTTTGTGCCTTGACCTACCGCCATCACTTCGCCCTTGAAAGGTTTTTCTTTGGCTGTGTCGGGAATGATGATGCCACCGATGGTCTTTTCTTCTGCGGGTGCGGGCTTGATGAGCACGCGATCAGCTAGAGGTTGGATATTCATTGTCTTGTATCTTTATGTGTTTTGAAATGCAATGAGAAATTGTCGATGCTTCTTCGACATCTTTTCTTTGTTTTTTTCTCGTTGGGGAGATTAGAGTACGCAGCAAATGCTTGCTTTTGTTGCTTTCATAAGATGCAAAGTTCCTGCCAAACTTGTTTTTTCTTTTATAAAAACGACATTTTGTCAGTTACAGTCTGCATGAAAAGTAGGCGATTGAACAAATGTATCTGCTGAATAAAATAGTGAAAGGTACAAAAAAACTCAGGGGGATCAAGGCGAAACTACTGCGTTATTTTTCGAAATTAGCTTTGGTCACATACTTCAGTACCTTCCCTTCACCCTCCCTCTCAATGCTTAGCATTTATTCCTTTGTCAAACAAAAAAGGAGATGTTGCAAAACTCGTTTTGCAACACCTCCGTTTATGCTGGAAGTGCAAATAGCACTAGAAAGGGAGCAAGATTATTTCTTGTCGCAGCTCTTTTTGTCGCCACAACCTTGTTCGCCGCAGCAACCCTTCTTTTTTCGTTGCATTCCTTTTTGCAGTCGTTCATGCAACCCTTCTTGCAAGATTTCTTGTCTTCCTTCTTGCAGCACTTTTTGTTGTCCTTTTTGTCTTCTTTCTTGCAGCACTTCTTGTTGTCTTTTTTGCAGCAAGTTTCCTTTTTGTCAGCTTGCTTCACGTCTTGTGCAGCAGCATTGAGACCGAAGGAGAGGAGAGCGGCGAATGCAAGGCATTTAGCCGCAGCGTTTGCATTGAATAGTTTCATGTTGTCTTTTTGTGGTTGTTGAATGTTATTTGTCAGATAAATCTGTTTTTACTCTGGCAAAAGTATGTTTTCTTCTAAGACTTCCAAGAGAGAAGCATAGGAAAATTCGAGAATTTAAGTTGGAAAAACATTTTGAATGCTCAAAATTGCGCGATAAGCAACTTGAGTTGCTAAAATGGGGGTTTCCCAAGGTGCTGTCGAGCCTTTACAAATTTCTTATTCTTCTTCCCGAGCATACTCTATAGCTCTGTTGATGTAGTTGAGGAAAGGTGTCGTAGTGCTAAAATATTGTGCCAAGCGTTCAGGAAATCGTCTGCAGTGACCTCCTCTGTGCTAGGAGCAAAGGCTAGACAGAAGCTCTTCAATCGCAGGTATTCGCTCCAAGGTGCATCGGCAGGAAAGCCTTTAGGATTTCGTTTCAGTTCATTGATGTGCAGGAGTTGAAAGCGATTATCAGCTGTTTCACGTACTAGTTTGTCGAAATCGCCCTCGCCGTCCATGATGTCTTCTCGAAGGATGCGAAGTGCTTTGGGCTCGATGCAGTAATGCCCTGGCGCAACGATGTGCTGCGATTCCCAATGAATGGATCCGAAGTCTGCGGCATTGTCATCGGCACCCAACTGGAAATAATAGCCAGAAAAGCCCGATTTCTTACCGCCACGCGCAATGAATAAGCCCATGTGTCCTTTGTAAGGGCGTTTATCTGCCGAGAAACGGGTGTCGCGTTGGATGCGATAGGGTCACATCCTTGGCTGTTAGTCCAGCCACGGTGGAATCAAACAGGGCAATCTGCGCAATCATGGTTTCGGCAAAGGCATGGAAGCGGGCTTGTGCTGCCTTGTATTCCTCTTTGTGAGCGTGAAACCACTCCCGATTGTTGTTGGCTTGGAGCTGTTGAAGGAAGTTGATGACAGATTTCATAGAAGGGTATAATCTAGTAGTTTGGGATGTTGTCTGAAAAGGTGGATAGCCTTATTATATAAATGTCTATTACCTTATGCTAGAAGTCTATCGCTCTATTATAATTGTGTGAGCAAATGCGCGCAAGCATCCTTGCAGAGGTCAATCACGAGGTCAAAATCAGCCAAAGTGCCGTAGTAAGGGTCGGGAATTGATGTGAAATCTGGATGCGCTGTGAGATAATCGGAGAGCAACACCACCTTGTTCATCAACTCTGGTTCAGGGCATTTTTCGCGCAAACGACGCAGATTGTCTGCATCCATGGCAACGATGCAATCGAAGGTACGAAAATCTTCTGCCGTCATGGGACGAGAGTGGTGTGTAAGTGCGTAACCACGTGCTGCCGCTTGTTGGCGCATGCGATGATCAGGGAGTTCGCCCTCGTGATAGTCAATCATTCCTGCCGAATCTATGATGGGAAAATCGGCAGTGCGATGCGCTTTTTGAACTTCTTGGCGGAAAACTTCCTCAGCCAACGGAGAGCGGCAGATGTTGCCCAAACAAATAAAGAGAATATTCATAAGTGTCTAGTGAGTATGTGCTTGAACTATAATACAAAGATACGAGATAAAAATGGACGGTGTCTCATTTCTAGTGAGTTGCACCACATTTGGGGAATTTCGGAACATTATAGGAAACGAATGGAAAAGAATATATGTAGAGTGTGATTCTTTGTTTCGTTTTGCAGAGTTGTTTTGCTGTTGGCAAAGGTAGTACTTACTCACCAGCTGGCAAAGTGCGTCAAACAAAAAAGCCACCCCTGAAGGAGTGGCTGTGACAAATTTAATTGTCGCGCTTAAATTCACGCGCTCAAAATTGCGCGGTGTGATATTATCACAAGGCAAAGGTAGAGACTTTATTTCATACGTCAAAATCTTTGCACTGTTTTTTTACCACTCGATTGTCATTTTTGCACCAAGCGCATCTAAGTGGGCGAGTGCAGATGCGAGAGTGAGCGTGTCTGACTCCTCCCACTCTTTGACGCGCGAGCCATTAACTTTGCGGTTGTTGTGCTGTTTGGCTGCCGCATAATACGTTAAGCCGAGCTCTTCGCGTAGCACCTTAAAAGCCGCGCATATATCTGAGGGGCTTTGTATGATTTTCTTTTTCATGATAGTATATAATGAGTGAGGGGTGCGCCTTTCGTGGTGCACCCCTCCTGCTGTTTGCGATGGCTTAGTAGCCTTGTTCCACCTTTTTAGTGTAGAGGCTGATGGCGTGTTCGATATTGCGCATCGTGTAGTAGTTTTCTTCTTCGTCGCCTACTTCTTGACCAGAGGCTTTGAAATAGTTCTTAGCAGCCTTCTTTGAGCCTGTTTCCTCGTATTCCTTGAGGGATGCGAGAGCTGTCTTTGCAGCTTCGAGAGCTTCGCTTGCAGTTGCGAAAAGGTAGATACCAAATTGGTGTGACATGATTTTGTAATTTTGAGGTTTGTGAATTTAAGCGGTGCAACCTTGGGGGGCTGTCCCTTTTGATTACAATGCAAAGATACTATTTTATTCCCAAATAGACACACACATGTGTCTATTTTTTACTCCGTGTGCTCCATTTTTAACAATCTACGGGGCAAAACTTTAGCGTAGTTGTTGTTTTGGGTAGTTGCACGCAGTGCAATAATGGACTAAAGTAGCTCATAGTAGTATATATATAAGGTGGCGCATTGACGTGCAACACCTATATTTGCGCGTACACATATAAATAGATATAAACTATGATTGGAGAAATAATTGGTGGCGCCATGAAATTGGGTGGCGCAATATTTGGAGGCATCTCTGCTGCGCGTTCTGCGGCAAAGCAACGTGCGATGGTAGAGGGGCAACGCGCGAAGAATGAAGATTGGTATAATCGCAGATACAATGAGGATGGCACGCAACGCGCGGATGCTGTCCGCCTTATGCAGATGACCGAGGATAGCATTCGCAAACGCAATCGACAAGCTGAGGGGACTTCTGCGGTGATGGGTGGTTCGCAAGAGGCTCTTGCTGCTGCTCGAGAGGATAACAATCAAGCCATCGCATCTACGATGAGTGGTATTGCTACGTCTAGCGATGCTCGCAAGGATAATATCGAACGTCAGTATATGGCGCGTGATGATTCATATAGCAAACAATTGCAGGGAATTGAAGAACAAAAACAGCAAGCCATTGCAGGAGCTGTGAGTGGTGTCTCTAATGCTGCTAGCGGTTTGGCTAGTGTAATTAAGTAGGATATGGCTATTGTAGATAAGATACTTGGACGATTTAAGGCTAATGTGGGGGGCGCTACGGCTGCTCCCCCAGATGCCGTAACTCCAGATAATGTGCAGCGCAGACCAGTCGAGCAACCGGTGCAGCGCGCTGATCAGGCACAAGCCCCACAAAAAGCAATAGTTCAGTCCTCTCAGGTCCAATCTCCAGCGGAAAATCGCACCAAGGTGCAAAGCCCTTTGGAGAGTGATTCTTCCCGTTCGCCAATATCGTGGGGACAACCAGTGCTAAAAACGGAAGGTCAGCCCACTGCGCCTGCTGTAGCACCTGCGGTCAAAGCGGAAACGCCATCAAATAAGCCATCTCCAAGAGACGTGGCGGCACAAAACAAAGAGGCTCAAGAGTTGCGCGACATCAACAAAGAATCGCAAGCTGCGGTGGAATCAGGTGTAAAGCAAGACGACCTTGACGCCCTCGGAGAAGTGCACTCTTACAATGAGTTGTTGCAAGAGTTGAAGGCGCGCGCAGCGCAGCGTCCACTCAGTCCAGAGGACGAAAAACGTAAAAAGCGCGACAAACTTATTGGTGGTATTGGTGATGCACTTGCATCAGTGGCAAATCTGTATTACACAACTAAGGGTGCGCCAAATATGTACGACCCGAAACGCAGTTTGTCGGAAGCCGCGAAAACTAAATGGGATGAGATTGCAGAAAACAACGAAAAATCGGCAAAGAACGTCTGGCATATATGATTAAGCAATATGAGCTACTCAAAGGTAAGCGCAGGGAAAAGGAAGCTAAGGAAGCTGCGGATGCTAAACTTGAATTGCTGAAAGAACAAATGGAAGGCAAAATGGGACTTGACGAAAAGAAGTTAGCTGCTGCGGTGGACTACCAGAAGGGGCGACTGGAGAATGAAAAAGAGCGCAACGACAACAACAAGGAGCGTAATAGTGCCAATAAAGAATTGTCGCAGGCTCGATTGGAGGAGCAAAAGCGGCATAATCGCATCGCTGAAGGTCAAGGGGCGACAAGAAATGCTATTGCACGACAAAACGCAAACACAAGGGCTGCGAATGGTGGTTCTGGCGGTAGTCGAGGTGATTATGAGTGGCAGGATAGCGAAGGCAATATCCACTATGCGAAGAGTGCAACAGCGCAAGAGCGTAATGCGCGTGCTAATGGAACGTGGGAGAATGGTTCTACTACTACCCAGTCAGAAGAGACAAAGAAAAACCATAAGGAAAAATCAACCACTACAACCAAGACTGAGCATAAAGGATATGCAGTTGTAGATAGGTCTAAAGTTCCTCAAGCTAAGAGGACTACTCCCAAGCAGGCTCCAGCTCCCAAAGCTGCGCCACAAGCCAAGAAGGCAGGGAAAAATTCAAAGCCATTGAGCGGTTTCAAAATCTAGACAACATCCAACATGAGTAAATACGAATTTGACGGAGATAAGGTGAAAAAGCTCTATGGAGCGATGCAGAAGCTAGGCTATCAACAGAGCTTAGGCGAGTTTGAAAAAGGGTTCTACGGAAAGGGCAACTATCAAAAGCGCAAGGCAGTCTATGATGTGATGACAGAAGCAGGCGCAGATTTGGGTAGTAGCTATGAAGATTTCATGGGTCGTATGCGTGCCACTAGTTCTTCTGGCGGTGCGAGTAAATCTGCTACCAAACCTACTAATAAAGCTACAAATACTCATATCTCTGAGCAGCCGTGGGCGCAAAAAAGCAAAGAAGCCAAACGCGCTGCTGCGGTTCTTGATGGTGGTTTTGATGCTCTGACGCGTGCTGTAGAGGTTTCGTCGGACGAGAACTTCAGAAAGATTGTCCCAAATAAGCTCGCGTCTGAACGTGTAGAAGACCCCAAGTCGAAACGTCTTATCACTAAGCCTAAGAAGTACCGTGTACCAGAATCGGAGGCGTACGAGGATGGCAATATATTGCGAATGGTGGACGCGTACAAGACTGTAGACGGAAGAGCTGTGCCTATTTCGTCGGGAATAACTGTGCCTAAGTCTGATGAAGATGATGACTTTGCAACTGAATATATTGCAGGAAAAATCGACAGAAAGGAATACAAAAAGAAGGCGAAAGCAAAGGATAATGAAGCTGCAATTGATAATTCGCAGCCTACAATGGAGAGTGACGAGGAGTTTCTCTACCGCACTGACAAGCGATATAGAGAGTATCGCGACAAAATTCTCAATGGAGACGGAGATATTGACGAGCTTTCGCCAGAAACAAAAGCGTGGTACTTGCAGCGTGTTGAAGCGAAAATCAAAGATGCAGAGGAGCGGCAGAAAAATATCTAAGCATCATAAACTCAGACGAGCATCAAAAAAAACTCGAAGAAAATAACACTGACTTTTGGCGAAATTTTGGTCAAGCTAGAGGTGGTCTTGGCGCTGTTGGTCGTGATCAAGCTAAAGCTATGCTTCGAGAGACGGACTATTCAGATGAGATGAATTTGGCGAATGCAGGTTTGGGAGCAACGGAGAGTGAACTTACAGACTTGCACGCGCTGAGAGATATGCTCAAAGGCAAAGATGTGGGTTTCTTTAGACGTTTCAAGGATTTCTTCGGCAACAGAAATAATCTGACTTTTGGTTATCAAGACTTTATCGACAACTTAGCCTTGATTGCAAACAAAAATAGCGAGAATCCACTGATGTCTTCTGCTGCTGAATCGAAGGCTAAAGAAGCTGACGCTGCAACAATGTACTCACGCTCTGCGAATCTTCGTGCGAAAGGTGGTGATGTAACAGGACAGATGGTGCCTTTTGTTGTAGAGATGGCTGCAGCTGGTAGTATGACTTCCGTTGCTGGTAAGGCAGCGCACAAATCTGTGTATTCTTTAGGCTCTAGACTGCTGAAGTCTGCAGCGTTGAAGGGCGTGGAGAATGGGCTATTGAAGGCGACTGGTACGGCAGCTTTGAAGGTCGGGACGCGTGGGTTGTCGTGGGTTGCGCACGGGTTGACCGCTGGTGCTTTGCAAACTGTCACTACTGGCGCAGGTGAAACGGCTGCAAACATCACTGGTCGTATGGTTGGGCATGGTACTCAACAAGAGAATGGGTCTTACGCCTTTGAAGGCGGAGAGGGCGCAGTGGGTGCTGTTTTGCACGGATTTACTTCTCAGCTCATTGAAAATGCCACAGAATTTATGGGTGGTGGACTTGGCTATGGAGTTGGTAAAGTTGCATCTAAGCTCACAAAGCCACTTGCGAAGGTCGGGTTAGGCGGTGTGACGGACTTCTTTGGCCGCATTGCTGCTAGTCCCATTAGCAAAGCTACAAGTAAAACGCTAAGTAAGTTCCAAATTCAAGGTATTCCCGAGGAAATTGGCGAAGAATATCTTGGTTGGGCTGGTCACTCAATGGCTGGCGATGGAGATGCAGAATGGTCTGATTTTGCGGATTTCCAAAAACACAAGGAACTTTGGGCGACTATGGCACTTTCAGTGGGTGCGATGGGTGCATTCGCGGCTAGTGGTCATGTTCCCTCGCTGCTTAAAAGAAGAGAGCGTAGTCTGAAGATGGCAGACCGCGCTGCTGCTGGTGCTTTCTCTGATGAGGAGAAGTGGAATGCATTGCGTGATAAATTGGATGGCACAGACAATAACAACGTGTTGCGTTCACTCTATGACAACGTGATGCAGGACAAATCTCTCAACGGTAGAGAACGCAAGGCTGCCATGATTTATGCAGGAAACTTATTGGCTTATCGTGGTGCTAATCTTGGTGCTATTGCGGGTAAACGTCTTGCCCTCGAACAAAAACGCAGTAATGCTGAAGATGCTAGAAGAGCTGCAATGGTTGAAGGGCTGCGCCTGAGTGGCGCGGAAGGTGTTGATGAACACGAACTAGACGGTGATGATGTTGTGTCTAGTGCTTTCCGACAAGGATACGAGGAAACATCGGCTGCCAATGCTTATCTGTGGGCAAAAGACACTCGAAGAGCAAGAAGGACACGCAATGGAGGTTCTCGGACTCACGGAGAAAAGAGGTAAATGAAAAATTCTCTCCTCAAAACGCAGGTCGAGACGCTTAATGAAATTCGAGGAGCCAAGGGAGGGACATACACGGAGGAACAAAAGAAAGTTGCTTTTGATTACGCCAATACGCGTGCCGCTTATGAGGGCGTGGTAGAACGAACTCAAGATGATATTGATTCGGAGATTGCCTATCATCATGCGATTGTAGACCGTCAGACGAATATTGATTTTTGGTCAGATTCATCCAGTCAAATTATTTACATCAGAAAAGTATAAATGGGATGACGCGTTTTCTTGTTTCTGGTCGGCTTGGGTTTGAGTACGATGACATGGGAAAGCCTGTTGTTAGCGAACGCGAAAGCGACCCGACTCTCGTTATTTCTGATGCAGCAGGGCGCACACGTATGATTTCTCCTTCGGAAATCGCGGATGCAGGATTCCCCAATTGACGTAGATGAGTACAAGAATACCCTTGCGGAGCATGTACGTCAAGAACTGGAGGAGCGCAAGTATGCAGAGATGCTGAAAGCAGCTGAGGAAGCGCAAGCGAATGAGGTTGGGGAAGGAGAACCAGAAGTCCCCGCAGTTGAGGGAGTATCAACTACTGAGGAAGGGCGTGAAACTTCAGATACCAACGAGAATGGGGAACAAACTGATGTGTTCGGTGGCACATTTAATGTAGGAGACAAATTCTCAACGGCAGATGGTGAGTTTGAGGTTGTGCAGCTTACAGAGGGTGAAGCCCCCCATTGTACAAAATGTTGAGACTGGGCAACAGTTTCGTCCTAACTCCGAAGAAGAACTGCGCGCTGCTATACTCTCGTACATCCCAGCTTTTATTGATGGCAAAGAAAATACTAATACATTAATCAGCTACTGGCGATTGTGGCAATCACCAGTAGCACCACAAAATGAAGCGCAAGAAGGTTCTCAGCAAGAACAAGAGGAAGTCGCTCCAAAGCCAAACGAAGCACAGCAAGACGATGGTACGACTTCTGAGAATGATAGTGTTGGTGAGGAACAAGAAGGGTTTACCGAGGATAGCGATTCAAGCTCAAGTGATTCTCAAAGCGAAAATACGCAAGAAGAATCTACCATTTCTCTCGAAGAAGTTCAATCAGCCCTCGATAAAGGCGAAATTGAGGGAGTCACACCTCAAATGGCGCATGATGCTCTTTATGGTGACCCCGATTTGGAAACGGAAGAAGTTGATGCTATTGTAGAGAATAGCCGTTCAACTGCGCAGGCAAACTTGGCAAAGCTGCAAAAGACCGAAATCAAACCGAGAAAGAACGAGAGTGTAATCTCGTTTAAGCAGCGCAAAGCAGCGTATATTGATGCTTTGGCACACGCAGAGGAACTTGTTCGTTTCTGGGAGGAGGTGCAAGAACATCACAGAAATCTAGGCGCACAAGCTATGCAGGAAGAAGAAAATGCAAAGCAACAGCGAGAAGCGGAAGCTGCAGAGCGCGCTAAGGAACAAGCGGAGAATGGCTTGGCGGTTGCTCTGTCTTGGGCTAATGCAGAAAAGTTGGTAGGAAACGCAGATGAGTTTATAACTCCAAATGGTCTTCGTGTGAAAGGACACTACGTGCTAGTGGAAAGCGGTGCTGCCGTTCCTTCGCACGATGCGCGCCACGGCTTTAAGCAGTCGGAAGGGTTCCCCACGGACGAGAAGGGACACACGCTCAACGATAGAGACTACGAACGAGATTTGGACGCTCAACGTGTGCAGCGTGAAATCGCCAGAAACTATGACGCTCGCGCAACGCAGCAACCAGTGGTGGTATCTCCCGAAGGTTTTGTGCTTTCGGGTAATGGTCGTACGATGTCTGGAGACTTGGCTGCGATGGAGAATACGGATGGTGCATACAACGACTACGTGCGTGAGTATGCCGATAAGTGGGGGTTCACTTCAGATCAGGTAGAAAAGTTGGAACATCCACGTGTTGTGTTTGTTTCTGACAATCCCCCTTTCTCTCACAACGGAGACTTTCGCAGCGTTCAATGCGCAAGAAACAAAAACTCAATCGCGCACGGAGAAGGCGGTGAAAATGGGTAAGGCGGTGTCTGATGAGGACTTCGCCAAGATTCTTCGTATCGTTACCGATGGGCATGAGACGTTATCGGACTTTTATAGCAATGCAAATGCAGCAGCTGAAGCGTTAAATGTGTTGGAAACAAGTGGGGTTATTACTCAACAAGACCGTGCAAACTTGTTTGACGGCAACGTGTTGAGCGATGAGGGACGCAATTTGCTAGAGAATGTATTGTTAGGTAAGGCTTTTGAAGGAAATCCCGATGTTGTTCGTCAGCTTTCGGAGGTGCGCTCTCTTCGTACTTCTGTGCTTAATGCGCTGTTTTACATCGTAGAGAACGAACGTCTTAATGAGGAATTCCGCTTGAGCAATGAGCTATCCCGCGCTATTAACTTTGTTTACCACGCTCGCAAGGGTGGGGGCTATTCTTTTGGCGACAAAGTTCGTACCTTTGTCCAGCAGACGGAGTTATTTGAATCGACAACGGACGTATCTTTAGAGGATGCAACGGTGCTTTTGTTGGCTGATGCCCTCAATGATAAGCGTACGACCCTCGTTAAGTCTATCTTCAAGAGTTACAACGAGCGCGCAGAAGACGCTGGTAAGGGGCAAATGTCGTTGTTTGGCGATGCCATCCCCCTCACGTGAGACTTTAATCAAGGAAACACTTGCACTTCTCGGTGCCGACATCAAAGACTATGCTCCGTCAAATCAAGTAGAACCCTCAAACCAAGCAACAAATGAACAACAAGAACCCAAACAGCAGCAACAGCCAGAAGCAGGAACAAGCGAATCCACAAGCGAACAAGGAGCTGAAGGAAAGGCAGAAACTGAACTTCCTTCTGGAAGCGTTTCGACAAGCGGACGCAGAAACGAAGGAGTAAGCACGGAGGAGGAAGGCGCAAAACCGTCTGATAAGAGTACTGAGAAGGGTAAAACCAACAAGGGAAAGAAAAAGCAAACATCGCCTTCGTCCCAAAAGCCTACTCGTGTACTTGTTTCCGAGGAACAGCATCTAAAGAACCAAGCGCGCCTTAAGGAATTGCTGCGTGGTACGACGCTCAATGTTGGGATAAATCCAGAAATCCTAGCGTTGGGTATTCAAGAAGCAGCCTATTATCTTGAAGGCGGTATTCGTACATTTGTAGATTTCGCCAGTAAGATGGTGGAAGCTTTTGGTGATGATGTTCGTCCCTATGTTAAAGCCTTCTACAATGGTGCGCGTGATATGCCCGAACTTGCTGAGTTGGGCATTGATAAGGAAATGACCCCTTACGATGAGGTGCGAGAATTCGATGTGAGAAATTTGACAAGGGAGCAGAGACTGAGAACGACAACGACAACGAAGCTGTTGCAACCACCGAGAACGACACTTCAAAGGAGAATGGGGAAAGTTCTGAACAGCATGTTGGACAAGGTGATTTTTGCGGTTGGGCAGACTGTTTTATTTCAGAAATACGCCATGGAAGGTGGAAGCCATAAGCCCCCAATGGAAAAGCTGACAATCACAACGGAGATTAGTGGACGCGTGCTGCGTCAGAAAAATATTCTCCCGAGATGGGTACATTTGGAGCCTAGAGAAAAAAACGCCGAAGCAGAAGCGCCAAACAACCAGCAGAAAGAATCTGAAGGCAAGAAGTCGGATGATAAAGAACAAGAAGTTCAAGCCCCGCGCCTTGAGGTCGGTCAAAAGGTGAAATATCGCACCTCGTCAGGAAACCTAAGAGATGCTGAAGTAAAAGGCGCTCAACTACGATGGCACTATTCATTTATTGGTGGATTTGCCACTTGGTGTAATACCAACTATAAATGTGCCTAATGCAAAAGATGTCTGACATTGTAGTCGATGAGCCAACTCAGCAAGAGAAAACAAAAACAACCCCTAAAAACAATAAAAAGAATGGACAACGAAACAAGAGCACGCATGGAAGCGTGGGAACAGAAGCACGGGAAGACACTCGACCAGCTGAACGAGGAGGAGTGGATAGAAGCGATTCAGGAGATAATGTGCCTGACGGAAGTGGAAGCACGCGAGTATCTAGCGTATCTAGAGAGGATGGACAGCGGAGCGCCACTGATGTAAAGCCGGAATCGTCTGACAAAGGAACGGAGACAGACCAGAAAGAAGACAAGAATCTCAACTCTAGAAGTTTCCATCAGACAGTGGCGAAGCCGAATCGCTTGCAGACGAAAACAACACGCCTGCAAAGCGTTATCGCGCTAATATCGCAGCTATAAAGCTCGTTCACCAACTCGAAGAAGAAGGTCGCCTTGAAAATGCTACCCCCGAAGAACAGAAGGTTTTAGCTTCTTATTCTTCGTGGGGTGGACTTGGTGTGTACTTTGGTAACAGTGCGCAGTCAAAGGTGGACGAACTGAGAGAGGTTTTGACAGATGAAGAATTTGAAGATGCGGTATCTTCTCTGTCCTCTGGTTACTTTTACCCTCCCCATATCGTTGAGGGTATGTGGGAAGTGTTGAGGCATCTAGGTTTCAAAGGTGGTCGCGTCTTTGAAGGTAGTGCAGGTGTGGGAGGTATGCTGACGCTGATGCCTTCTGACATGCTGAAAAACTCAAGTATTCGAGCAGTCGAAAAGGATCGCTTGACGGCAAAAATACTTAAGGCTCTGCATCCAGACGCAGATGTTTTCTCTGGCGGAATTGAGGACGTAAACGCTGCCCCTTCTTCTGTAGATGTGGCAATTACTAATGTGCCTTTTGTATCTGGTGTTCGACCAGTAGATAAAAGGAATACAGATATTACGCGTCTGAATTTAGACCTTCACGATTTTGCCATCGCGAAGAATGTTCGTTTGCTTGCTCCTGGTGGTGTTGGCATCTTTATGACGACTTCTCTAACATTGGATAAGGGGAACAAGTTAAAAGAATGGCTTAACACCAATGGAGAAGCAGACGTGCTGGGTGCATTCCGCTTTAATAATGAAACGTTTGCAGGCGCGCCAGTAACGACAGACGTAATTGTCATTCGTAAGAGAGACAAAGGGATGGTGTCCCCTCATGCTGTTCGTGTCCTAGACAATCACGTTGAAAGAGTTGTTAGCTATGTAGACGAGAAAACACGAGAGGAGAAACCTCTCCAAGTAAGTTACAACAATTATTTCCATGAACACCCAGAGTTTATGGGAGGTCGGATGTTTGCTGGTACTGAAAAAGGTGACACGTTCCGTCCTTCTTCTATCGGCTTGTATCCCGACCCTAGCATCGACCAGAAATCACAATGGGAAAAATGGGTTGGCACATTTGAGTCAATGGACAAACCCTTAGAATCTGTCGTTCCTTCTGAAGAAGAAGAGTTGGAGGAATCCTCTCTCCCGATTGGCACATTGACTGTGAATAGTCAAGGGCAGCTTGGAGTGGTGGATAATTTCTCTAAAATTCGTCCGATAGAAGATGATGGAAAAAAGGTTAAGTCGAAATATACGAAAGCAGAGCTTTTAGAGGATTATAACCGCGTAAAAGGAAGCTGTAAGGGCTGTTTTAGACTATCAATTGAACAACTTGGAAGATGATGGGCTCAAAGCTGTGTTGAAGGAGTTGAACAAAGCTTATGACGATTTTGTCAATAAGTATGGAGTGTTCCATAATAATCAAGCAATTCGCATACTTAAAAATGATGCAGATTATCAAGGGATTGCTGCTTTGGAACGTGTGAAAGAACATCGCAACGAAAAAACACGCAAGATAGAAGCGCAGGTATCTAAGAGCGACTTTTTTTCACTCAGCGAACTCTGGGAGGATTAGAAGAACTTAAGGCTAGCACTATCGAAGATGGGCTGCGATTGAGTATGAGCAAGAAGAACCGCATCGATTCTGAATTTATTGCAGGGTTGCTCAACCGTGAAGTTTCTGACGTAGAGAAAGAATTGCTAGATAAAGAGTTTGTTTATCGAAATCCAACTACGGGATTGTTAGAGGATAAGGCTTCCCTATTTGAGTGGTAATGTTCGCGAAAAAGCTATCGGTCGCAGAAGCTCAGAATGCAGATGGTCAATACACTAAGAATATTAACGCGCTTACGAGTGTTCTTCCTCCGACTATTCCATTCACCTTATTTCAACCCCATTGGGTGGCACTTGGTTCTCCCGATTACTTCCGTAACTTCTTGGCGGAGGTTTATGGCTCTCGTGTCGTCTTTTATCGTGTTGGTAGTCAATGGCACATGGATGGAATCATTAGCCCCTGCATGCAAGAGGCGGAGTTAGAAGTGACCTATTAAGAAGCAAGGGAACTTCACGTACAAAATACCATTGGACGGTAGAAGAGTTGACACTTGCGGCTATGAACAACGTAGCTCCAAAGGCTCAAGCAACTATCAGCAAGACAGACTATAATATGCCAAGCGGAAAAACGACGATTAAAATTTCCGATGAAGAGGCATCTCGAGCAATCATAGCTCGTATGGCTGACTTGAAAGATGAGTTTCAAAGCTGGATGTCTAAGAAGATGCAAGAAGACCCCTAAAGGCAGCCGCAGAGTTAGAGAAGTCGTACAACGAACGTTTTAATAGCCACGTACCTTATCGTGCAGATAACAGTCTTATTCCTGAACATTTTGAAGGTTCAAATCCTGCGATAACACTCCGCTCTCACCAGCAGCAGCGGCTGTGCGCGCGTAAATTCACCAACTCTCTTAGCGCATGAGGTTGGCACAGGTAAAAACTTTCACGATGATTACGGCAGCCGCTGAAATGAAGCGATTGGGAACAGCGAACAAGCCGATGATAGTGGTGCAGAATGCAACGCTCAATCAATTTGCATCGGAAGCGAAAAAAAGCTGTATCCAGCAGCAAAAGCTATTGGTTTATGATGCAAATCGCGACAAGGGAGCTGATGGTCGTAAGGCTTTTTATGCACGAATCAAATATGGAGATTGGGACATGGTTATTGTTCCTCAAAAGTGTGCTAGACTTAATCCCAGATGACCCACAGCAAAAGATGCTTATATCAACCAAGCTGTTGATGATATGCTAGCCTCGCAGAACAGACGGAAGATCGCAATGTTAAAACGCGAGATAGAAAAACAGGTTGAATCTTCCTTAGAAGACAAAGCGCTTCAAGTTCGGGTAATGGGAAGAACAATTCTCAGCGCTCTTTGAAAGACCAAGAAGTGGCAAAGGAGAAAGCGGAAGACAAGGCGGAAAGACGTATGATGCGTCACACAGACGAGGTAGCGCACTTTGGAGAAATGGGTGTAGACGCTTTGATTGTGGACGAAGCTCACGAATACAAGCATCTTGGCTTTGCAACGACGATGACACGCGTGAAAGGCGTAGACCCTAGCGCATCAAAGAAGGCTGTTTCTCTCTATTTGAAAACAAGACATATTTTAGAAAACAACGGTTGGAAGAACGTGGTATTTGCAACTGGCACACCCTGTAAAGTAATACCGCTGCTGAAGTGTGGACGTTTATGCGCTACCTTATTCAGCCTGAAACACTAAAAGCAGCTTCACCTCTATTGCTTTGACGACTTTGTCCATAACTTTGGTAAGATAGAACAACGCTTAGAGTTTAGCACAAACGGTCAATTTAAGGAGCAAACGCGCTTCGCAGGATACCAAGGGCTCCCTGAGTTGGCGCGTGTTTGGGCGAGCATTGCAGATACTGTTTTGGCGAAAGACACAGATATTAAGCGTCCCAAACGTGATAATGAGCAAGGAGAGGATGCAGACCAAGATATATTCCTTGAGCAAACACCTTCATTGGTGAGAATTATGAAAGCCGTAAAAGCGAAGCTAGAGGAGTTCGAAGAAAATGTCTGGTGCTGAAAAGAAGAAGAACAGTCACATCCCGCTTACGATGTTTGGTCTTGCTTCTGCTGCTGCAATTGACACACGTTTAGTGAGTTCGAATGCTGTTGACGAACCAGGAAGTAAAACCAATGCAGCTGTGGAGCGCACACTTGAGTCTCTAGAAGAGACAAAGAAAGAACGTGGTACGGTAGCTATCTTCGCGGACAAGTTTCGTAGATTTGATACAACGGAAGATGGAAAGCGTGTTGTAGGTTTTAACTTGTTCGAGGACATTCGCGAAAAACTCATTGCGCGCGGTGTTCCAGCAGAACAGGTTGTTGTGATGCAAGAAGGCATGAGCGATAAAGCAAAAGCCGACATTTTTGCAAAGGTAAACGCAGGTGAAATTCGTGTGATAATGGGTAGCACTCAACGCTTGGGTGTGGGGGTAAACATACAAGAGCGCCTCAACCTCCTTATTCACATGGATGCTCCAGCACGCCCGATGGACTATACACAGCGCAATGGACGAATCTTGCGACAAGGCAACTTATACGAAGAATGGGGAAAACCAGTACGCGTTATTCGTTTTGGTGTAAAAGATAGTCTAGACGTTTCGGCTTATCAAAGATTGCAGACAAAGGAAGGTTTTATTCGCCCTATTATGGAATCGCAGCGCACGATGGATAATGCGATGACCCAACGTAGTGTCGAGGAAGATGAAGGAGAGTTCGACAACCCCGTGGCGCAGCTATCTGGTAGCCAGTACGCATTGTTGCTCCAGAAGGCAAAGCGCGAGGTTCGCAAATATGAAGCCTACGAAGCGCAGTGGAAGCAAGACCAGACTTTTATCCCTCAGCAATTGCGCAAAAATGCAGGTTTGGCAAGGAACGCTCAAATTGCATTGTCGGCTGCAGAAGCTAGATTGGAAATGTTGAGGAGCATTGTACCACAGGGCAAAGTGCAGGATGTAGCCTTGCATCTAGAAGATGGTAGCATTGCGCACAACGAAGATGCAATAAAACTGGCAAATTCAGCAATCAATGCTATAGCCAAAGAGATAAGAGCAGAGCAAACTTCGAACGAAAGGACTTTATCTTTATCATTCACCCTCGACAACGTCAAGGTAGAGATGAGGGCATCCCTTATGGGCATTCAAAAGTTTGATGAAAAAACAAAGACAATTAGCACGTCTGTTTCAACAAGCCTTCAATGGAGTAGTGAGAATTTAGGGGTTAAGGATGAACCCTTGCTTGTCCATCGCCTTGGCGATGCCTTGAACTACATCACTGAGAGTGTGATTAGTGGTGCTGAAGCCGAGGAACAAATTGAGCGCGCTAAGGGGCAGCTTGAGCGATTGGAGAAAGAAAATGCTTCTCTCCATGAACGTCAAGGTATGCCGTTTAAGTATGCAGACGAGCTGAAGAGGGCTAGAGGATTGGCTACCGACTTTGAGCAGAAGATGCAGGAGGAGCTGAAAGAACAAGAAGCTCGCTATGCTGAACGAATGAACAAGAATGGTGATTTTGTCGTAGATGATTTAGAGGTGGACGAAATGATCATGTCTCAAGTAGCAGAGCAAGAAGCCGAGGAGCAAGAAGAAGGGAAGGCGCGCGAACAACGTACCGCTAATGAAAACGCTTTGGACGGAGTATCTCCAGAGCAGGTAGAACTGCGAGATGGTCTTGTTGATATTATGCGCAATGCTGGCATGGACGTAAACGTGAGCGATGCTGAGGGGCAACGTGTGTTAGACTTAGCAAGGGGCGCAACGGTAGAAGCTGATGCGGTGAGAGAAGCGCGAGAGATAGAGCGTGTTAATGCGGTGTTTAATGATGAGCTAGATGCTTTCTCGGAAGATAATGCTAATCGCATAACATTTAGCCTTGGGCGTCCCTCTGAAGTGTTACGTGCTGCTGGAGTGCCGGATATGCCAATGAAGCTTTATGGCAGTAAGCTCCTTAAGAAAATCAAGAAGCACGGCTTTGATAAGGTAGCCTTGCGCGATTTGCCACGTGCCGTGGCAAACCCTATTGCTGTGTTCAACAATCATAAACAAGAGGGCAATCGCGCTATCCTTACAGAATTGCATACTGAGCAAGGGAATGTGCTTGTGGCGATTGACCTTGGCAAAGGTGCTGACGTGGACTTTAATGTTGTGAGTAGTGTGTTTGGTAAGGGGAAAAATGGCGTGGTCGAATGGATAAACAGGAGACTATTCACGTATGTAGACGAAGAGAAAGCTCTTAATTATCTGCACTTAGCCGCACCAATCGCGGCAGCCTCAGACAATCAAAAGCTTTCTCGTGCTGCAAATCTAATAAAAGGTTTTAAGAACCCCAAACTTTCTGGAGAGAATTTGCGCCAACAGCGTAAAAATTCTATTACGGAAGAGCTGCAGTCCATCAAAACTAAAGCTCAGTCCGATGGTTCGTTTATGCTTGCGCCCAATGGTGAACCTACAAACTTGACGGAGCGTCAGTGGTTGCAGGTGCGCACCGAATCTTTCAAAGAGTGGTTTGGAGATTGGGAGAATGACCCCGAGAACGCTTCTAAGGTTGTGGACGAAAATGGAGAGCCACGAGTGGTGTATCATGGTACGCGCAGTCAGTTCTTCGCATTTGATATAGAGCAGGCAGGAAAGAATAACCCATCCGTGGATATAGCTAAACTTGGTTTCTTTTTTGTGGATGATAAAGAGGGGGCAGAATGGCATACGGAAGAATATAACGCAGAGGGAGAGAAAAGAGATGGCGAATTCCCAAGTGTAATGGAGGTTTTTCTTAATTTGCGAACGCCTTTCGTAGAGCAGGTGAAAGAGGACGCTCAAAACCACATAGATAATGCTCCTTATTTGGAAAATGTAGAATCAAATGGTTTTGACGGTATTTCTGTTTCAGGGAAATACGACACTGTCTATGTTGTCTACACTCCTTCTCAAATAAAGAGTGCTACGGATAATGTGGGTGCTTTTGATAATGAGAATGATGATATACGCTTTTATCGTGGTCAGCATGGAGAGGTGCGCGGTTTTGCAGTTGGCGGTCGCATTTACCTTGACCCCAAGATGGCGAGTGACGAAACGGCAATCCACGAATACACGCACTTGTGGGCAGATGCTTTGCGCAGAGTGAATCCTGCTGAGTGGGAGAATGTAAAAGATTTGCTTCGTGGTACTCCGATTTGGGAGGAAACGAAACGTCTGTATCCCGAATTGGCAAATGATGAAGACGCGTTGGCAGATGAAGTGTTAGCACAATTCTCTGGTAAACATGGCGCAAAACGTTTGGCAGAAGCGAGAGAAAAGGCGATGTCTGAAGCAGACGGTGTGTTTGATAAAGCTAAGGTGGCGAGTGTATTTGACAATGTTCGCCAAGCCTTGAAACGCTTCTGGAAGGGTGTCGCTGACTTCTTAGGCTTGCACTTCACTAGTGCTGAAGAAGTGGCAGACAAAGTGCTTTCTGACTTGCTCAATGGGGTTAATCCGAATCTGATAAACCGCGAACACATAAACATCTCAGAAAATGAACCTGCAAAAACTGATAACGAGCGAATTGCAGAACAATTGATACTGAGACTTCGCAATGCAGGAGTGGATGTTAGTGTGGACAATGAAGGGGCTGATGTTCTCTATTCCGAGCGAAAGGTGAAGCGGGATTTGGTTCGTCTGAGATTTGAAGAACAATTTGAAGGTCCGTACCTTCCAAAGGATGAAAAAGGACATCCTTTGTTTTCCCTTCGTGATGCTTTGTCCTATAGAAGAACAAAAGGCAAATTGGAGCACGCCAAGGAAATGAAGTCTTTTGCGGAAGGAGAATTATCTAACAGTGAAGCTAATTATGATGCCGAGATTGTTCAGGTGTTCAGGGATGAGATAGAAAAGTATAGTCGCGATATAACCCGTGGTGAGATAGATCTAGAGTCTTTCGATAGAACCTTTGGTGTAAATGCTTTAGAAGAGTATCTTCGCCATTATGACGAAGAGGATAGACACAGAGTTGCTGTTGAATGGGAGGAGTGGGCTAATAAGCATGGCGTTGATGTTAACGAATTAACGAAGTATAATGCACCCATAGGCGGATACGCTATATCCTCGGGAAATAAGATGTGGGTTAATCCCAAAACGCTCAACGGGAACACTGTCGTCCACGAATACACACACTTGTGGGCGGCTGCCATTCGTCAAGCAAACCCTGAACTTTGGAAGCGCATCAAAGAATTGATGCCTGACCTTCCAGAGTGGCGCGAAGTGTTGTCAAACAGCGTATATAGTACAATTAGGAACAACAACGACGCACTAGCCGATGAAGTGTTGGCACATTTCTCTGGTAGATATGGAGAAGCCAAGTTGCAAGAAGCACTTCAAAGGATGAAGGAGAAAGACGGTTCGCCAGCAAGTGTGCATCTTGTGCAGCAAATGTTTTCGAACGTGCGCATGGCTTTGCAAAAATTTTGGCAAGCTGTAGCCAATTTGTTAGGCGTGAAGTATGAAAGTGCTGAAGACATTGCTGACAAGGTGTTAGCAGACTTGCTGAACGGTGTGAATCCACGAAACATTGGCTCAAGCGCGTATGAAGCTCCGACAATCCGTGAACAGCGCATCGACAATGATACACGTGAGGAAATGCAAAGGTCGGTGGATGAACTCCGAGTAGAAGTGCGCGAAGGTTATGAAAAGGCGGTGAAAGACTGGAGATACAAGATGCAAGAACAGTGGCAAGACAGTATGCTTGCACTTAAAACGCTGCAAGAACAACTCGAGAAGCAAGGCGTGAAAATCGAAGAATGGGAGAATGCCTATTGGGCGGAGAACCGCATGTCGAGTATGAACGAAGAGGAAATGAAAGCTTATACTCGTGACTACTTCGACCCCCTTGCAACTTCTCAGATTGTGGCATCAAAGGCAATTCCAGGATATTTGATAGATAAACTCAATGCGATGGATGAAGGCTTGGGCGAGTATGACAAGATGGATGAAGCCGCGAAGCAGCGCAATGCGGTGGACAACCATCTTATGCTCAAACATGGTCTGGAGCGAAATCGTGACTTGCCATGCGTGACGCGATTGATGCTCAATGGAAGAATCCGAGTGAAGCAAGTAGCGTGTGGAGAGCTTACAACGAAGACGCAGGAAACAGAGAAACCGCCGATTGTTGCAGGAAGGCAAACGTAGCTTTGAAGAATTCTTGCAAGTGGACGATGCTATCCGTGCGCACTATGCAGGGTGAAGAGTATTTGAAGAATAGAGAGAAAGACTACTCTGGACTTACCTCTATGACCGCAGAAGAGCTAACCGAACTCAAGGATGTAGAAAATGCAGCCTTGCAATTGGTGAAAAGAAGCCGAGGATGCGGCAGGTGCTGAGTTGTCTGCGTTGTGGGATAAGGTGAATAAAGCCACTCGTGAAAGCGTAGAGAAACTCTATAAGAGTGGGCTTTTGACCCCTGCAGCTTATTCGCAGATGACGACAATGTTTCAGTGGTATGTGCCTTTGCGTGGCTTTGCCGAGGAAACGAGCGATGAGGTTTACGACTATGTAGATCAGCGCAACGGAAACGGCATGGGGGCTGTGCTGAAAGGGGCTGATGGTCGTAAGAGCAAAGCCGATAGTCCTATTGCTCATATAGGCAGCATGGCGGAGCGCAGCGTTGTGCAGGGCAATCGCAACTTGATGAAGCAGCATTTTTATCGCATGGTGATGGCTCACCCCAACGATTTGGTTTCTATGAGTTCTATCTATCTGCGTTTGAACGATGTGACCAATGAGTGGGAAATGATAAGCCTACTCATTCCGAGGGAGCGACCCCACAGCAGATAGCTGATGAAACACGCGCCTTTGAGGAGCGCATGCAGGAGCTAGTAAAGGATGACCCAGAGCACTATAAATCACTAAGGGAAAGTCCTGATATGCCGTACCGTGTATTGGGGAGTAACCTTGGCGAGCATCAAGTGTTGGTGAAAGTGCTTGGTCGTGACAAATTGCTCACAGTGAATGGCGACCCACGTGTGGCGCAAGCCGTAAATGGGCGCTTTAATCCCGATGCTATCTCCAATGATTTCTTGAAGCGACTACGCAATCTCAATAACTTCCTTGCGCAAATGGCTACCCAACGAAATCCCGAGTTCATCTTCCGCAACTTGATTCGCGACCGCTTCTATGCCATGGAAGCTGCACGAGTGAAGGAAGGGGCGATTGACCCTCAATATATGGGTCGTTTGCAGAGGAATTGGGATTTCGGCAGTAGGGCAAGTCGTAGGTTTGACGGCACGCTACAACAGTGGAACTCTCGACATGAACGATGCGCAAGACCGAATGTTCTACGAATTTATGATGAACGGTGGCGCAACTGGTGTGACGCGCTTGTTGAACCCCGAGGAGTATAAAGGCGAGATTGCCGACATTGCGAAGAGATGCAGCGTGGCAAGTTTCACTATGCAAAGGTGGCAAAACTTGTGACGAAATATGTAGACCTCTTTGGCTCTTGCAGTGAAGCCATCACGCGTTTTGCCACTTATCGTACCAGTCGAGAGTTGGGACGTAGCGTGGCGCGCTCTGTGTGGGATGCCAAGGAGATAACTACTAACTTCAATAAGAAGGGGGCAGGCAGCAAGGCTATTCGCAAGGACGATGGACGATGGTTGAGAATGTCGGGCGAGACGGCATCGTTCTTTAAGAACTTCGTCATCTTCACCAATGCCAACGTTCAGGGTTTCCACAACCAGTGGCAACTTGCCAAGAAAAATCCGAAGCGTTTCATTGCTCACTTCGTGGCTAAGTGGGTGGCTTTGGGCTTCGCAATGCCGCTTATCAACAACCTGCTCGCGGGTCTCTTTGGTGGCGACGACGACCACTATCAAGACCTTCCAGAAACGGCACGCAGAAACAGCCTCTGTCTCTTTGTTCCTAAGGTGGGTTGGGTGAAAATACCCCTCGGTTTTGGTTTGCGCAGTGCTTATGCCATGGGCGGTTTGCTGAGCGAGCGGCTCTTCTATCCCAAGGGCGACTACACGTCTATGACGAGAAGTCTCTTTAACATCGCTCTTGACTTGATGCCGCTTAGCATGGGGTCGAGCGAGCAAGACTGGTGGTTGAACGTTGTGCCTAGTTCTCTGCGTCCCCTTGCGGAAAACATCGCCAATAAAGACTGGACAGGGCGCCCCATTGTCAATGAATATACCAACGAGAATTTGCCTGAATATAGACGCGCCAACAATCGCACTAGCAATATCTCCATCAAGATAAGCGAAGCATTGAGCGACATGACAGGAGGAGACGAATACACCCCAGGATTTGTCAATCTCAATCCGAGCCAGTTTGAGCACATCGCACTCGGACTCTTGAGCGGTGTCGGTACGCTGGTGGGCAACACCTACGAAACGACCGCCAACTTGGTGCAAGGTGAGAAACTCAACACGCGCCACATCCCCTTCCTCAAAGACTTTTTCAGCACGAGCGGTGGCGTCACGCACACCTCCGCTGTGAAGCGCAACTTCTATGCCCTCAAAGACGAGTATGAGAAGACCAAGGTGCGCGTGCTGGGCTATGAGAGAGAGGAAGCCGACGGAAAGAACGACCCCGAGAGCGTGGCGCGAAGAGTGGATTTCAGAAAAAACAGCAAGGAGTATAAACGCTATGAGGTGATGGATGAAGCCGTGAGCGAAGTGAACAGCCTGCGCAAAGACCTCAAAGAAGCCACAACCCCGAAGAGGTGAAGGCTTTGGAAGCCGAAATGCAGCAAGTGATGGAAGATGCCATCAACGATGTGCGCGCCATCAAATAACTAGTGATGAGTGGAGAGGAGGGCTTACCGTCCCCTCTCCGCTACTCACACAAAGCAAAACTACGACTATGCCAGAAATAAAAAAAGGTAAGCGATATGGAGGGCGAGCCAAGGGCACTCCCAACAAGGTGACGGCAGACATGCGCGCCACCATCAAGGTCTTGCTCGATGAATATAGCGGCAGCGGCAAGATGAGCAGCGACTTTCTCACGCTCGACCCCAAAGACCGCTTGATGGTGGCTGAGAAATTGATGCAATATGCCATCCCCAAGTTGCAAGCCACCACAATAGACGTGAGCGAGAATACTCAAAAAACGATAGAAGACACGTTGTTGGAGTTGTCTCAACTTCCTCCTAGTTAAGATTTACACCCTGCAAGATAGCATTATCGACTATCTTCGCAGGGTGTTATTATTTGATTTACGTATGAAAAGGTTTGACACTTCATGGATTGTGAAATTCGTGAAGTGTTTTTTTGTGTCGATAAATATTTATGTAGTGTTTAGTGCGTGTATGGGTTATTTTTCGCGTATGTAGAACTTATAGAACCCAATACAGAAACAGATGGGAGATAATAAAACCCCTACGATGAGCAAGCGCGAGGCTTTCTTGTCGCGAATGAAAGAGAAGCATCCAGACATCGACTTTGAAGATGAGGACACTAGATATGGTCAATTCTCAGATGACATGGATGCCTTGGAGACCGAAAACTCCACAATGCGCGAAAGAGAAGGGAAGATGACCTCAATGTTCAACTCCCACCCTCAGGCGGCTGCCATGATGGTAGACTGGATGGACGGTGGCGACCCCGTTGTGACGTTGGTGAAGCGTTTCGGACCAGAGTTGCAAGAAGCCTTACAAGACCCTGAAAAGCAGGAGCAACTTGCTGTAGCGCAAAAGGAATACTTGGAGCGTGTAACGAAGGAGAAAGAGCTAGAGGAACAATATCAAGAAAACCTTTCGGCATCCCTCACAGAACTTGACAAGGTCCAAGAAGAGCTTGGACTTACGGATGAAAAAGCGGATGGAGTCCTTAAGTTGATTATCAAGATTGCCAACGATGCTATCATGGGTATTTTCACTCGTGAGAGTTTGGAAATGGTATTGAAGGCTATCGACTACGATGCAGATGTGGCTGCTGCTGACTACGAAGGTGAGGTTCGAGGGAAAAACACAAAAATCACAGAGAAGCTACGTCAGCGAGATGCAGGCGATGGTGTTCCCGTACTTGGTGGCAAAAGCGCAGGCTCGATGAATGCTGGACCTGTAAACGATATTTTTAGCCAAGCAGCGATGGCTCGATAGTTTGGGATTTGTTTAATTGAAAATATATAGAGAATGGCAGACAACATTAGCGTCAATGTAACAGATAAGACATTGACAACTCAACCTGGTTCGGTGGGCTTGAACACTCAAGTTCCTGGACAAGCGACAACCGTAAGTGGTGCAGCGGAAGCCACTGGCGGAATTGGCGCGGGTCATTTTTGTCGAACGTGACATTGATCAGAACCTATTTAATTTCCGCTGTGCCACACACTTGTATGATTTGTCTATTAAGGCTAAGAACGTGCCAGTAACTTCGCCAGAGGTAGAACATTATATGATTGATGACCAGCGCGCATTCGTCACTGTAAAAACAGAACTTGCAGAAAGTTCTGCGTTCCAAACGACAATTCCGCTAGAAGCAAAGGATGCAAACTTCGCACGTCCCTATTCCACACTCCTAGTGTCAGATGTTGCTGGTTACGCTTCTGATGGTAAGACCCAAACCCCTGGACAGCCTTTGATGCTTCTTGTCACTGGAATTTCAGACGAAACAGGTAATCCTATTGTCCGAGCTATGAATGGTAAAAAGACTAATCCTAGTGATGAGTTTGGGAAAATCCCTACTATTCCTGCTGGTACAAAGATTTACCTTTTGGGCAATGCGCTTTATGAAACTCAAAAGGAGGTAGAACCTGACCTTTACTTGCCACAGCCAAGTATTGTTTATTTGCAAAAGCGCGCTGTCAACAATGTTATCTCAGACTACTTTGAGTCTCAGAAAAAGCGCACTCCCTTCTCAAAGGCACAAGTAGCAGAGCAAGCTATTATAAATTTCAAACGAAAAGGCAATCGTTCGTTATGGGCGGGGCGTGCTGGTAAAATTAAAGTGGACACCAAGAAAGTTGGTATGCAGTATCTGTATACAACTGAAGGTGTTCGTTGGCAGTTTAAGCGTGAATTGCGCCACCTAGGCAAGTGGATTATCGAGGAATTTATTGCTCTTGCAAAAATGTTCTATACTGGTAATGATAAGCCTTCTTCTTGTACGGCTCTATTGGGTAAGAACCTATTGGAAAGTGTTCAGTGTATTGATTACTCCAAGCATCCCGAGGTGAGAATCACTTCCAAGGAAAACAAAATTGGTTGGAAGGTCGTATCAGTAGAAACTGTATTTGGTGATATTGATTTGCTTTATGAACCAGCCCTGGATGAACTTGGTTGGGCGAATAGCGGTGCGTTGATTAGCTTAGACCACTTGGTGCGCTATGTACGTTCTAGCGAAAAGACCTTTAATGATGATATTGAGGGAGAAGAAGCGAAACGTAGTGGCGTTATCGTGTGGGATGCTGTAGCGTTGAAGGGTAACTGTCATATTTGGATTGATGGTGAAGGAAAAACAACCCCGATGACAGGTGTTCAGAATATCGGAATTTGGAAAGAAAGCACAGCTCCAACAGGAAAGGATTTGGTTGTGGGACGTATTTACTATCTCCAACAAGCCGTAGCTAGCATTAGTGCTAATTCAGCTGAAGGCCAAATGTGGCAATGGGATGGAACTACTTGAAGGAAGTGAAGGGCGACTTCAAGGCTAGTCTCTCCTTTCTTTGCAGAGTGGTAAAATTGGTGGCCGCGAGTTTGTAACAGAAAGAAGCGAAACTCGCGGCCTTCTATTAAAGACTAATGTATGAAAGTATTAAAAGTATATGGTGCGCCTGGTCTCCAAGAATGGACCCTAGTGCTGGGGAATGGTCCGCGCCTGCATTTGCATTTTGAGCACGGCTCGCAGAACGCGTTTGGCGCAAGCCCAGCGGAATATCGCACCGATAATAAGTTTTTTCAGACGATCATTGAGCAGTCGAACTACTTCAAAGAGGGGCGAATTGTAGCTTCTCGATGAGGTTGTGCTGGAGGGGAGGAGGACGACAACGCTGTGTCTTCTGTTGCCGAAAGTGAAGAGCAAGCATCGGAAGCTCAAGAAGAAGCTCAGCCCAAGTTGGCAATGAAGATGAGTTTCCCCTCTGTGGACGATGCGCGAGAATACGCTGTTGAAAAAGCTGGGTGTTGCTGCTTCGTCTGTGCGCAGTCGTGCTGCTTTGGAAAAGGCACTGTCAGATGCAGGTGTAGTTTTTTTGAAATTCAGTAAATGTAAATCGAGATGCAGTTGAGTCTAAAACAACTTGTCCGCGATATTCGCGTGGCGATGGATGAGAATGTGACTGACGATGGCCTTCAGTTTCTGCGTGAGGTGAACACGTTGACTCTTGACGAGGTGATTCGTCACCAAGTGGAGCTGCTGCGCAGCTTGTCTTATCTCGTGCCGATGTACGATATTTGGAAGGGGGCAAGTCGTTTTTAGGCTCTTCTGTGTCAAGATTAGAACGAGGCGCGGGGCGCGTTCAGCTCCCTTCGGATTATCTTCGTTTTCTATACTTCAAAATGTCTGATTGGGATTATGGTGTTACAGGCTATATCACCCCTGATGATGCGCTCTATCCACAGCAGTTTAGCAGATGGGTAGGAGTGAGGGGGAATCCGCACCGCCCTGTTGTTGCCATTGTGCCTTGCGAAGATGGTATGTGCGTGGAATACTTTACCTCTAACGGCAGTGTGGCAGATGCGCGTTATGTGGGCATGCCTCGCTTGCAAGGGGCGGAAGATGATTGCACCTAGACTTCCCCTCTAAACTTAAGCATGCTTTTAATCTACATGACCGCCTCTTTGTCTTGTCAAAAACTAGGTCAGGCGAGCGAAGCGGAGGTTCTATCATCAGGGGCAAATTCCTTGATGGGCGGAGGGCTTAATCCTATCCGCTCGCGTCCTGCGACAATTCCATCCAGTGTTGCTGCGCCAGAAGAAGTACAACTATCATAAACTTTAGAAGATGGCTGACACGTGCCCTATAGATAAGCTCCTGCGAATGCTTGGATGGTCGGAAGGACTTCCCGAGCGAGGTGGGGGGAGATGTGGTGATTCGTGGCAACCTCACGGTGTTTGGGGCGGTGGGGGCTGCGCAGGTGCATTTGGTGAACACTGATGCCTATGGAAGACCTATTGTGTCGATAGTCGACCGAGGGGCTTGGCGGAAAGATGTGCTGTATTACCACGCCGCGATGAACCCCGATAGTGGTGTCTTGGAAACATCGGACGTGTGGCACTATGGTTGTCGGTGGCGGTGCATGAAGACAGGCACGCGAACTGAGCCGAAGTGGAATTCTCCAGACTGGTTGATGATTGAGGGAGATTCGCGCCTGGAGGTGGGATTTGAGGAGAAGGAACAGCTCTACGATTTAGACCACTTTGAAGCGCGGCTCACGCTTACCGTTCGGTTGTATGGTAGAGAGATAGTAGATGAACTTCCGCAAGGTGCAATTCGCTGGTCGCGCTATTCGGAGAGTTCGACCACTGGCGCGCGAGAAGCGAGCGACGCGGTGTGGAATGCGCGGAATCAACATGCAGGGAAATCCATAACACTGGGCATCGAAGACTTGGATTTGGAAGATGGTCAGATGCCACAGCTGATAAGGTTTACCGCCACGGTGCGTGTGGATATGGGCAACGAAGAAAAGCCCCAATTAAGAAACGTGAGTTTCAATACTAGAAGTATGGCAGTACAACATTTTTGACATAATAAGAAAGCCTTTTTCCTTCCGTGAGGGAATTGTAGTGACGAGTAGTGTGACCGACCAACAACTCTATGATGGTGTTGTTCACACACCTGATTATACTTTAGCCCCGCTTGTGCTGTCCCCTTACGTCAATGTGAGTGACCAAGAAGGGGATATTAGTGGGAACGCTCTCCCGCAGTTGGTAAACCTGAAGTGGACATTGCTGGAGGTCGGGGGGCGCAAACGCGAGATTCCCTCTAGTGGAGACGCTTATTTTAGTTGGGAGAAGGCAGGTGGTGAGAATGCTGGTCGGCTCAAGGTGATGCAAAAATGCAATGCCAGAAAGTGCGTTGACGCTTGTTTTTGAAGCTGATCATGTGGACAAAAGAACGCTTGATGTTCACCACGTGCAAATCTCTCACGTGGTGAGATGTCGAAATGCAGCTGCCGCCCCTCCAACACTTCTTTTAGACATCGCTCCTCAGTCTTTTTATAACCCACTGAGAGATGAATCCACAGTGGAGGTCCACCCGACTTTCGTGGTGAGTGGTCAAACCATGAACCTGTCAGACGTAGAAACTAAGTGGGAAGTGCAAATAGCTGGGGTGAGAGGAAACGAATCTCCTATTTTTTTGTGGAGTGGAATCACTCGTCCGTGAAAAGAGGGGTTGTTGCTTTGTCCGCAGAGGGAGTGCTTAGTGTGTATGGGTCTAAAGTAGCGAAAGTGATAACGATTAGATGTCGCTGTCGAAAGAAGGGCACTTCTGTTTGGACTGATAGGATTTTCAGTATCACTCGTCGAATCCCATTTTTGAAAGACCCCTACTTTACTGCGGTTCCAACAAACGTCAGCAGGCAACAATACTATTTGAACCCTCGTGCAGTGGTGGAGGATACGTCTGGCATTGTGCCGAACCCTGACAGGGTGTTGTCTTTTGACTGGTGGACGCAGCGCGGCACGGCTGATGGTGGGGCTGCTTGGGAATTACACGATGAACATACTTCTGCTCCAACAATACCTACAAACTTTATCGACCCAATATACGGAGGAAATCTCCGCTTAGACTGGAAAGATAAAGGCGCAACAGATTAAAACAAATAGAACATGGCTTTTTACATCAAAGTATCGAAGACAGAAGCGGAGAAACGTAATCTCTGCGAACTGAGGAATACCACTTCTGATGGTTGTTACTTACTTTGGCAGGAAGATTTGCGAGGAGATTGTCCCTCAATGGAGGAGGGGGAATTGCGCTCTGTGGTATCTGCGCTTGGCGGTGTCTTGTTGAACCCGCAAGAAGCCAGAGAAGAACGTCTTGGAGTGAAGAATCGTCCCTTGCCACCTTCTGCGCAAAACAGCGAAAAAGAAACCCAATCAACGGAGGACAGATAATGGCAACGGCAAGTGCATCAAGAACAATTACAGGTGATAGACCGCGGTGCGACTTTCACTTGTTTCATCTATTCGCCATCTGGCGATGTGTTTCAGGAGTATGATGGCGATGCTTGCTATCCCAACTTTGAAGCGTCTAACCTGCAGCAGGAGGACAAGCCAAAGTTGATGCTTATCGTAACTTCCTCTCGTGCTTCTGAAGGTGTGATTTCTGTATCTCGAAATGATGCAGAGTTTTTCTTCAATGGTCAGAAAATTCAATTCGGAAGCAACCTTATTTCCTCTGGATTGGTGGGGAATGTCATCTTAGACAACAGTGTGAGTGGTGCATTCCAAATCGTGGAAGAAGAAAAACGAACAGCACAAGCGTGTTGTCGGATTGCGTATTCTTAAGAATCTCGTTCCTATTAGTGGTCGTGCGAGCGTTTCTATCACAATGAAAGCGCGTGTGGTGGTTGGCACTCACGCGGATGTGGTGCAAGCTACCTATACAATTCCTATCACCCCCTATACTGGGGCTGCATATAAAGTGGTGATTGCTCCTGGCAATTTGGGAAATTACCTTATTACCGCAAAAGGAGAGACGTGCCGTTTGCGCGCAGTGGTCTACAAGCAAGGTGTAGAAGTTAAGGACAATGACTTTACTTATACTTGGCAACGCGTCACGGCAAATGGTTGGGATGTCTTTAATGGTCTGCAGAATAGTAAGGTTAAGGAGATTGATGTGCGAGATACAGACGTTGATACGCAGGGTATGTTTCGTGTTTTAGTACACAAAGGCAGCAGTTTTATTGGGAGTGATGTAGAGATGGTTCTTGACGTAAGTGACCCTTACGAAATTGTATGCAACCCCAACCGCGATGAGGTCATCGACCTTGCTGACCCGACAAAACAAAAGATTGTCTATAGCCCGAAAGTGGTGACGCGTGGCAGCACGTCTGGAGTGTCAGGTTATACGTTCCGTTTCTTGCTGATGGATGGTTCTGGCAATCCTCTAAACAAAGCGGACGATTCTATCCCTGATACTGACTTTACAAGACGTTCCAAAACTTTTGAAGTGTTGCTTTCTCACGCGCAGCAATCGGGCGGCGACATGGTATTGAATATCACAGCAGAAAAAGAATAGGATGGGAATCTCAGCTTCTCGAAATATACAAGTTGTTCGCGCTGCGCGTGGAATAGATCGCGTAGAAACCTACTATGTGACCACTCGAATGTCGGAGGGGTTGACGGCTGGTGCTGTGACTTCTGATGGTCGTGCATGGTATCGAGAGCAATTCCACGCACCTACAGAGGAGTTCCCCTATGCTTGGAGATATAGTAAAACTTTCTTTACAGATGGAACTTTCAAGAGCTCCGCGTGTGAACTGATAGGGGTGTACCAAACTGGCGTTAATCCCAATCTGTTAGACGATACCGATTTCTTAAGCGATAACCAGTTAGGGGCATGGAGTGTTCAGTCGACTTATTCTCTCAAAGATGAAAATCCTATTCTGTCAGACCAAATTAAGAAGATAGGGGTGCAGGGCTTGTTCAATGGGAGGAAACAATTCAAGGGACAGAATTACTATTCCTCAATGATTGCAGAGCCGTCGTCTCGGGTGCACTATCGTGAAATTCTGCAACAAGAGCTGTATTCTTCTGATGGTCTTTTTCTCGAGTTGAAAAGCAGTCGTGGTACACTCTCAGCTTTTGGGCGAGAGGGACAGGGAACGATTTTAGCGAAATGCACTTGGCTACGCATCTGTATCCCAACCTTATTGCCGCTTCGGAGAAAGCAATTGTCAACGGTAATTTCACAGCTCTTAGAGCAGATGGATATGTGGATTGGCAACTTTCACGCGATTGGCAGTTCTTTACACTGACTTTTAAGACAGGGACATTGTCTGGTAATGATGTGCGAAATCTGCTGTTCCGTGTGTACCCCCTTGAAAATAGAAGAGTCCGCGAGGTTCATATTTGTATGCCTAAATTGGAGGTTGGTATTGTTGCTACGCCTTATGTGGCGAGCTCTAGGAGTTATGGTGTGACAGCGCGTTATGGTGAGTGGCGTGTGTTGTCGAACTATATGGCAGGACGTGCAGGCGAATTGTATCACGATATTGTATCTTACAAAGGTAAGTATTATGAATGCCTTGTTTCTCACACTTCAGACGCGAACAATTCTCCAGATAAAGCTCCGCGAATATGGAGAGAAGGCGAGCAAAGAGAGTTTACGGCTACAAATCTGTTTTTTGCGAAAAAGGCTTTCATCGAGAACGCAGTAGTTCGACATCTTGAGACGGATGTGGTTGGCGAGGAGCGCATAGTGGCTAGTGGTAGTAACTTTTCTATCTACGGCAAAGGGATGGACTTCCCTAGCATCGTGATAGGCTACGAAAAGAAAGAAGTAGAAACGAACGAACGTGACGAAAAGGGGAAAAAGAAAAAAATTATCGTTAGCTCAGTCCCAGTACTCAGATTCCAAGACGGCGTCACAGGGGTCCCCCTGTACGATTTAGGACCTAATGGAATGTTGTTTAATAGCTCCAAGAATGTGCCTCACAGTTGGCAGTCTCTCTCCCTTATTCGTTTGACCGAAAAGACTACGGTGCAATCTTTGGTGAGATGGGTGGTCGGTGAAATCAACAAGGAATTAAACGTCCGTGTTTATCCAGATAACCACGCAACTGACTTCCCTAGTAAAGATTTCGACTATGGGAAGTATAACGAAGAAGGGTATCTACTAACCTCGGATACGATGTATGAGCGATATGGGCATAATCGCACCATAAAGTTGGGGTATAGTGCAATTTTCCACGAGGGTTTTTCGGTCCGTTCGAATGGCTCAGGGAGAAGTGAGAAAATCTACAAATTGTCTGGTAATGGTTTGCCTGATGATGCCTATGATGGACGTGCCTTCGAATTTGACCCCAATACCGTTCAAGAGTTTGGGGAAGAGAATGGGTGGAAAATACTATCTCCTGAAGAGCTGTACGAAACAGTGGGTCTACCTCCCATAGATGAAAATGGTCTCCGTGCTGTGGTGTTGAATGGGTGGTACTGTTCAAGGCGTCAAATCCCCCGACAAGAAGAGTATTGCACCTATCCGACGACACTTCGTGATGAGCCTGTTTATAGTATTGAGATAGTGCGATACGATGAGGGCTATATCGTAGAGCGCAAAAACGTCTATTACAGCGATAGTGCACAGGGGAAGGGACTTTACACTGGTGTTTCTAGGGCAGCCGTTTTGCTCGATTGGATGGATGCCACGGATGTACCGTTGTGGGACGCAGTTACTATTAGCCTGCGGAATAAGGAGTGGCGAAGAAGATGGGGTTTAGGATATTAAAACCAAGGTTATATGAAAGAATACAGAATACGTGTAAACCCTTCTAGGGTCTTGGATGAGGTATGCGAAAGTTCCGCTTATATTGGTGCCAAGTCTTCAGAGTATGAACGAGTGAGCGCTTTGCAAGATGACGTGGATTATCTGAAAAAACATTTTGAGTCTTCAGCCCTCTACTTTGTTAATGCTCTGAAAGACGTGATTTCGAGTTCTTGGACACAAGAGAAAGAGAGTGGGGTATATAACTTGGGGCTTAGTTTATCCGACGCGTTCCCACGCGAACTGTCTTCTGAGCTGGAGCGGCACGCAAATGCCTATTTCGTCTATGACGTGCTGGCGCGTTGGTTGATGCTGTTATCTAGGGAAGATGCTGCGTTCTACAAGTCACAAGCTGAGTTAGAGTTGAAAGCGCTGCGTGAGCAGGTGTATAGCAAGACACGTCCTCGTAGAGAGTGGTTCAAACAAAAAAATAAAAATGCAATGGCGAAAAAGGATATTACTATTTCGATTTCGATGCCCGATGTGGTGTTTGAGGTCTATAACGACAGTTATCTTACTGGAAAAAGCCGAGTGTATGAAGGTCGTCCAGATTTGATTGCAGCAATGCAAGCCGATGAAGACGAAGACGATGTGGGTCATATCCAACGTAGCGTGTCTTCTGCATGGTCAAAACTGAAGTTGGCTCTTTCAGAATATTTAGTGGATGGTGGAACTTCGGCAAATAACGGACTGTTAGATATTAAGTCTACGCAGACACTTAGTTTGTCTATGCCTTCAAACTTTAATGAAAGTGCGCGTAGTACTATTGCGGATTGCATTCATCGTTACTTGGTCTACTCTTCGCTTTTCGAGTGGTTTTTGGTGACGAACAAGGCAGATGCGAAAGAATATGGAGAATTGGCAAATGGAGAACTTGTGTTATTGCAAGCAGCCCTCGCAAAGCGTGTGCGTCCCCAGCGAGGTTAGTTCGTGTTGCGGAGGTTGTGCCGAGAGGTATCGCACAGAAAATGCGACAAGCGTTCAGCAGTTGAGGTTTTCTTTTAAGAACCTACTATATAGCATTGAAAATCTTGCTTATGTTGAAGGCGATGTGATGCAGCTACCATTGGAGCATGAACACGCAAGACACCCAGTCATTGATGTGGGGCAAGATGGAAACAGAGACCGCGTTCGTAGGGTTCTTGACTTAGCGTTTGCGGAAGTTGCGGATGCTTTGTTTCCTTATACCAAGCGTAGATTGGAAGAAGGCGCAGTGCAGCGTGATGACCTAGTAGAAACAGGCGAATATGTTTTGGAGTTGTCAGTTCCTATTGAGTTTTCTGAAACTACTCTTTTGTATTTGGAGCGTCTGATACACGAATACGCGGTTGCTTGTGTCTTGTCTGATTGGATGGCTATCACCAACCCGAGTGCGCGAGAGAGATGGGAGGTGCGTAAGGTGGAAGTCCTTGCAGGCATAAGAGATAATTTGGGTGGTCGTATGAGGAAGCGCAGACGCAAACCCAGTGTTTTTTAATTATTAATTTCAAATTCAACTGTTATGTACACAGAGAAGGGAGAAAAATTGCCAGATGGTCGTATTGAAGTCATTGTGAGTGACCCATCGACTGGGCAAGAGATTGTTCGGTATTATAGTCAAGGGGCGGAACCGAAGGTGGCTTTGGGTGATTTATTGTTGGACGGGGGCTTTTTAAGAGAGGAGCTATTACCAAAAGGTGTTGTGAAGAAGCTCGATTTAGCTCCATTAGCAACGAAGGAGGAAGTAAAGGCGACAACTAAGGATTTGTTGTCTCGTTCGGATATCATAGACGGAGAAAAGATTAAGCGCGAATTACTGCCAACGACAAGCAACGATGGCGGAGGGGGAAGCCAAAGCGACGGCTTGCAAGAGCTCGTTGAAGATATTATGCTTCCTGAAGGGACTCGAGAAGGTGACATCGGTCGTATTGGCCTGGCTATTATCCAAAAGCAGGATACGGGGAAGCCGTTATTCCGAGTCGTGGGAAAGGATGTAAAAACGTTCTTTTACGAGCGCATTCCATTCGCTACGTCCTTTCTAGGGCGGGTTGACCCCGAAACTGATGAGGCTCTAAAAAAAGACCCAGACGCAAAAAAAATCGCGTTCCGTCGACTGGACTTTTTCCAAGAAATATATTGTGTAACCTACAAGCCCAAAGGCGAAAATGGTGTGTGCACTATAGTGTATGATACGAATTTTGGCTACTCATTCAAGGGCGACAAATTCCAAGGGCAAAAGAAGCTAACCTACAGAAACGTAAACACGTTAGACACAAAGGTGAGCGCCCTAGAACGTGTTATTTTTTCTGCCTTTTATAAGGGAGGGCAGAGCTATAACGAGCAGGAGGGCAGCTATCCCCCGTTGAATGCGACGATTGTTGAGATTTTGAAGTCTCCAGAAACTATGATTAAATCAATCGTACGGCAAGAGGCTGCCCGACTGGAGAATAAATTTTACTCTATTTTTAAGGCTCTCATGGAAGACCTTAAAGGGGCGAAACCTCTATTCCCTGAGTACTTCTCTTCGCCAAGAGAGATGTTCGATAATGTTTGTCGCGAAGATGATGAGTTGCGTCAATTCGTTGACCGAATGGATTAGAAATATACTATCCTATGCAAGAAGTATTTAACAAGTTCGCCATCGAGCATTTGTACCTTCACACGATTATTATCTCCTTTGCAGGGGTAGCGATTTTAGTCTTTGTCATGGCTGATTTAATTGTCGGCTGTTTCAAGTCGAAGAAGCGCGGGGAAAAAATCGAAAGTCTGAAAATGCGAATGGGAACAGGCAAAAAGTTGCTTCTCTATTATTCGATTTTCCTCTGTACGGTGATGCTTGACATAGTGGTGTGCATTGTTACCCCTTTCCCCGTCCTCTCGATGCTTTGCGCAGTGCTGATGGCAGGCGTAGAAATTTTTAGTATGGTAGAGGGCGCCGCGAAGAAGGCTGAGATTGCGCGTGGTGCAAAGACCGTGCGTGCGGTAATCGAGAACCCTAGTGACATAAGCAGAGGAATAGCCGTGGCAGTGCTTAAGGAAATCGAGCGTATATCCGAAAGCAAGGACATCCCACCGCCAATGACTGAAGCGGACATTGTGAAACTGGTTGCCGACCTTATGAGAAAGGCTAACGAAGCTCAAGAAGCCCCCACCGAGGGATAATCCGAATAACACAACAGAGTAAGGGGCGCGGAAACCTAACAACCGCGCCCCGAACTTAAAAGACAACTAGAAACGATGAACATATATCTAAGACGAATCGCAAAACGCGAAACCTATACAATCGGGCAATTAGAAATCGCAGGAAAAAGAATCTGCGACACGCTCGAAGACAAAGATAGAGGGCTAACCGATAGACAGCCCGAGGACGTTATTAAGCGCATCAAAGTGCACGGCGAGACAGCAATCCCCACTGGTACGTATCGCGTGGACATGGACACCGTTAGCCCCCGATTTTCACGCCAAACCTACTACCAAAAAGTATGCGGTGGCAAATTACCACGACTTGTCGGGGTTAAGGGCTTTGTCGGTGTGCTCATCCACGCGGGCAACACGGCAGCAGACACGCACGGCTGCATCCTAGTCGGGGAAAATAAGCAGATTGGAACCGTCTTAAATAGTCGCGCGACCTTTGAAAAACTCTACAAGATGATGCGCGAAGCGTAAAAGAAGGGGAGGAGATAACGGTGACGATTGTGTAAAAAGAAAAAGGAACGCCCTACCGCGTTCCTCCCAATTGGAATTACTTATTCATCCACGTACATAGGGAAAGCCTTCCCATTTCTCGGATAGACCTTTTGACCATTCTTCGAGATGTAGTATTTGCGGAAAATAAGTTTCTTTCCAGCTGGAATGTGATTCTGGGATTTCATGAGCAACACCTCCTTTCTTTTTGCTACATCTAACGTTAGATATAGCTCCGCATCTTCTGCACCAAAGTCCAAAGTGCAGAAGAAAAGCCCTTTGCGGTAGGGCATCGGGCTTTATCTCTAAAGGAGAGCAAGAGAGGTGGACTTTTTTAGGAGGTGTTGCTCATCCGAGAATCACACTGCAAAAGTACACACAAATCCATTTCCATCCAAATTGCAGATGCACAAAGTTTCATCGATTTTATCTATAATATAATGATTAGATTGTTTCTCACCACTTTGCTTGCTCTTATCCTAGCAAGCTGCACGACCTCAAAAGAGATAACGCGCACCATCACCAAGCACGACACGCTGAGAGTGACACAGCGCGACACAATCCGACAAATCAAGCTGCACCGCGACAGCATTTTTTTTCGTGACAGCATCTACACGGAGGGGGCAACCCTCGTCAAAGAGCGATGGCGCGAGCGGTGGCATATTAGGCACGACACACTGCGCATCTCCAGAGTAGACACTATCTACCAAGCCAAGCACAGTACCGACAAGGCGCGCAAGCTCGTCACGCGTCATCCGTGGTATTACGGACTTTTGCCGATTTTGGGCATCGTGGCATTCATCGCAGGCGGTGCGTGGTATTTAGCGCGAGTATATAGACGATTTTAGAATAAATCAATCCTTCTGTTATGATACAAGACATTCTGTTTCGAGGATACACCACTACCCCGCCAGAGCTGGTTTGTCCAGATGGGGAGCTATTGTTTTCTGAATCATTGTCCAATGATGGTTCGGGTCTTTCCCCTATTTTGCCACCTAGTGAGATAGCATCGTTAAGCCCTAACGATGATATACTGTTTATGCATCAAGTGCCCAATCAGAAAAATCTCATACTATGGAGTGGGGGCGAATTATTTTGGCTTCCCTATAATGAGCTGCATCAAGCGGGCTCGAGGCGTTTGCCTTTAGGCGTTTCGGCAGACGGAGTTAAGCAGGTGCTTGCCGTGGGTAATGTGTTGATGGTACTCAAGGATTCTTGTATAGAGTATTTGCTTTGGACAAATGGAGGGTATAAGGTGCTGGGAAATCATTTCCCCGAGGTTCGTCTTTCGTTTGGCTTGAAGGGCGATTGGACATTCCGACTTCAGTCTCTAGATTTGACGAAATCAGGATTGAATCATGCTATGGCAGAAGCCGTCAAAATGGTGGCGGAGGAGGGCGTGGAGAAGGGGCGCTTTATTTATCCTTTCTTTGTTCGTTATGCCCTGCGTTTGTATGATGGTAGTCTGGTGCATCACTCAGCCCCTATTCTTATGCAGACTACTTCTGGTGTAATGCCGATAATCTCAGAGGATGGAAAATCTATGTCTTGTCTTTCTCACTCTCTTCAGTTGGTATCTGTCACAAATATTTCAGAGCTTGAGCGATGGTCAGATATTATTAAGGGGGTGGATGTGTTTGTTTCCAAGGGAGTTCCCACGTTTGACCAGAACGGACAAGACTACAGTGAATTATCCGACGATAGATGGCTCGGGGAGCGAACTTCAAATGTGAATGGAGGTCTCTTTGGGAATATAGCGTACAATACTATTCCTGTGAAAATGTTTGGAGGGAAAGAGGGGAAGAAGCAGCTTCCTGCGTTTGATGAGAAATATATTGGTGAGCAGCTTTCGAGTACTTCTACTTTTTATTATCTTACCTCTTTTACTATTGCTGACCTTAAAAGGGGCAAGCAGGATATAGGTATCCCACGAGACTACTTAAAGTCGTTGGTGAATCGGGAAACGATGACGGACGACTATGATTCCCATGATGCCTTGTGCCCTTCTGTTGGTTTTGCTTTTAATTCTAGATTGAATCTTTCGGGGTTGAAAAAGCGCCTGTTCCGCGGATTTGGATGGGAGAGAGCTTATGAAGACCAAGCCATCCTAGCTTCGTCCTCTCAAAGAGAAGGGTATGAACATGCAGAGGTGTTCTCGCCTTCAAAAGTATATAGAATGCATATTGATTATTATATACGAGAGAATGGTCGAGAATATGAATTTGAGGTGGATTGCGGCTCTGTGACTAGCGATATGCCATTGCCTTATCTTTATCACCCAAATAGAAACGCTTACAAAGCGGTGGTAACGGTGCGACATGGGGATGCTCAAAACTTCGCTATGACAGTGCCCATGTATGGTCATCCATTCTTGAATGGTTCGTACGCTTGGTTGGGTTTTGATTGTAAAATAAAGAGCGAGAAGCATTTCAAGGTTGGAGCTCAAACGATAACCAATACAGATGACTTAGTGGAGCTCTCGAACAAGCTCTATACTTCAGAGGTGAACAATCCTTTTTTCTTTGAAGCAGGAAGGATAAATACTTTGGGAGGTGGCGAAATTATCGGATTATCGGCTGCGGTTCGCGCTTTGAGCGAGGGGCAGTATGGTCAATTCCCAGTGTATGCTTTTACCACCGAGGGGGTGTGGGCTTTGCAAACATTGAGTAATGGTGCCTTGAGTGCAAAGCAGCCCGTATGCCGAGATGTGTGCACGAATCCTGAATCTATTACCCAAATAGATGATGCTGTGTTGTTCGTTTCGGAGCGTGGCTTGATGTTGCTTTCTGGCTCTAACTGTGTTTGTATTTCAGATGCTATCTTTAGCCGAAAACGAAGAGGGTTGTTTGGTCTCCCCAAATTGGAGCTTCTGTTGCGAAAGAACAACGAAGATGTTGTTTCTAGCTTGCCCACTATTGAACCCTTGCTGGACTATCTTAAAACAGCACGTATCCTCTATGATTATGTTAATCAGCGCATCATCGTCTTTCAGCCTGCCACAAGCGAAGAAAAGCATCAAGCCTATGTCTATAGCCTTTCTTCTCGTCAGTGGTCTTTCCTCGGTCATGAATTAACGCGTCCTATTAAACTCTATCCTTATGCACTTGCGATGGATAGGCGCGGAAAGATATTGGACTATGGAAAGCCTCAGCTTAATGCAGATGGAAGCAATCCTGCGTCAGGTGTAGGTAGTCGCGCAGAGTTAAAGCCTAGCAATGGTGGAAAGGTGGGCGTTGCTACTCCGATTATGGTTGGTGGTTGGTTCGTGACGCGCGCGTTGAAACTCGGTGCTGGCGAAATACTCAAAACGATTCGTACTCTTATCGTCCGTGGCAGCTTTGAGCGCGGTGCTGTTAGAGTGATGTTATGGGGTAGTCGTGATTTGAGAAACTGGTTTGCTATTGCAGCAAGTGCAGATGGGACGATTCGAGGTATAAGCGGAACTCCTTATAAGTATTTCAGATTAGGCGTGAAATGCGACCTTGGCGCAGAAGATTACGTAACGGGGTGCACTATAGAATTTGAACCACGCCACAGAGATAGGCTTCGATAAATGTTTATGTGCGCTAATCTCGATAGGTTACCTAGATTTGTAGAAACGAATTATTATGCCTCAAATACTACTCAATAAAAAGCGCGTTGCCCCCACGAAGGAGAAGCGCGAAAAGCGAAAGACGACTGTGTTTCCAGCCCCCCAACATCTAGGGATGGAAGTTTTGGCTGAGGCGGAACGTCATTGGCTTGCTATGGATAAATTCCGCAGGGACAGAGAGCGCAACAAGCGTTATTGCTATGGTGACCAGTGGAAAGATTTGGGTGTGTCGATGGACGGACAATGACTGAAGAGCAATATCTCAAGGAACAAGGAACCGTGCCTTTGAAAAACAACCTAATTAGACGACTGGTTCGCAGTGTGCTTGGTGTATGGCGCAGCCAAAGCAAGGAACCTACTTGCTACGCACGTGACCGCGACGAACAGAAACTCGGAGAGACGATGAGCGGAGTGTTGCAATACAACATGCAGCTAAATCGAATGGATGAAATGTTGGGGCGCGCGATGGAAGAATTTTTTATCAGTGGTTTAGTAGTTCAGAGAAAGTACTACGGCTGGAAGAATGACAAAGAAGATTGTTGGACGGATGCCGTTCCACGAACAATTTCTTCATAGATGCCAACATGCGCGACTTTCGTGGTTGGGACTGTTCTATTGTAGGGGAAGTCCACGATGTGAGTTTTCCTTCTTTGTGTGCTAGATTTGCGCAAGACCCGAAAGCGGTAGACTCTCTGCGAGAGATTTATGTAGGTGCATCGGATAGAACATCTTTGCAAACATTCCTAGCAAGCACCTTCGGAGAAAACAACTATGGCAATCTTTCGTTTTACGCTCCATCGGACAGTAGTTTGTGTCGTGTAATTGAAGTCTGGCGCAAAGAGACTAAGTCGCGCTATCGTTGTCACGACGTTAATAACGGAGACGTCTATAAGATAGAAATAGACGACTATGCAGAACTTGTAGGAAAAAAAGATAAGGCTCGTCTGGCTCAAGCTGCAGAGGCAGGGATGAGTAAAGACGAAGTGTCTCTTATTGAAACAGAATGGTTCGTTGATGAGTTTTGGCACTATTACTATTTATCTCCCTTTGGGGATATAATTGAAGCAGGTGAGACTCCATACGAACATAAAGGGCATCCCCTATGTGTTCAAGGCTTATCCTTTCATTGATGGCGAAATACATTCGTTTGTCGGAGATGTCGTAGATCAGCAGCGTTACGTGAACCGCTTAATTGCGCTTCATGATATGATTATGAAGAATAGCGCAAAGAACACGATGATTATGCCAGAAGAAGCTGTGGGCGGCAAAATGAGTTTTGAGGAGATGATTGACGAATGGTCTCGCCCAGATGGTGTGCTTATGGTACGCACGAAGAATGGCACACCTATGCCGCAACAAATGACAGGAACAAGTCCTGGGGCTATCGGTATTAACGAAGTCTTGAATTTGCAACTGAAATTCTTTGAAGATATTTCTGGTGTCAATGGAGCTTTGCAAGGTAAGCCAGGATTCAGCGGTATGAGTGCGAGCTTGTATGCGCAGCAAACCCAGAATTCTACAACGTCTTTGTTGGAGTTACTCGAGAGCTTTTAGTTCCTTTGTGAAGGAGGGGGCAATTAAGGATGTCAAGAATATGCAGCAGTTCTACAATACTAAGCGTATTACAAACATCGTAGGGAAAAGTGGTACGGCTATCGTCTATGACCCCAAGCGTATTCGAGATGTAGAGTTTGATTTGAATATTGCAGAGAGTACGTCTTCACCTGTATATCGTCAATTGGCAAATGATTTCTTGATGGAAATCTGGAGAGCGGGACAAATTAGCTTGGCTCAGTTATTGAAGCTGGAGATTTCCCATTTGCAGATGATTTGCTGGAAAGCCCTAAAGCAGCAGGAACAACAAAATGGAACAGGGGCAAGTCCCCAAGGGCTTCCCCTGAGTTGATGCAACAGGCGCAAGCTGGTGCGAATATGAATGTTGTAAACACCCTAGATGGCGCAATGCGTAGATAGAGGATTATGCGCGATGAAGTTGTTGAGTTGTTGAAAGAAGATGCGCAGCGCATGGCGTTGCGCGCTTCTGTTTTAACCCTATCACTGGTGAAGGTTCGATAGGGGAACGATGCGTGTTTGAACTATCTGACTGTGCTTTCCCTTTGTTGTACATTCCCACTGGAATGCTTGACATCCCTTTGGTCAAAAGATTAAAAAAGGCACGTTCATTAGGCGCATTTCTTAAAAGCATAAAGGCGGACAACAACGAAGTAGAGCGCGAGAAGGTATTAGATGCGTTTGTGCGCCTTCGTATGCAGTTTGATTTCCTTTTGGGCGGCTATGCTTTGCGAAGATTAAAGCCAAGGGTGGAGGCGATGACGTGTTTTTCAGATTGAATTTGCCGCAGCGCAAATTGATTTCAGAGTTTGAGGAGATGCGGCTGGCTGGTCTTCCTATCCGCGTAATACTGCTCAAGGCTCGTCAGTGGGGTGGCTCAACGGCAACACAGCTTTACATGGCTTGGCTTCAGCTAGTGCATAGTGTAGGCTTGAATAGTTTAATTGTTGGTCACCACAGCAACTCTTCTACAGAAGTGAAGAGTATGTTTGAACGCATGATTAGCGCATACCCAACTCGATACTTGCACGGATTAGGCGAAGCATATAATTTGAGGGAGAGCAAACTAGTCGGGGTCGGGCAGAGTGGGAATATACATCGTATTCCACAGCGTCAATGCAACATAAAGGTCGGAACGGCAGAGAGCCCAGATAGCGCGCGCGGTGGTGACTACAACTTAGTTCACCTAACTGAGGTAGGCTTATGGAAAGAAACGCTTGGCAAGAAACCACAAGACATCGTTCGTTCGGCTTGTTCGGGTGTGTTGTTGCGCGCCTTGACTATGATAGTGTATGAAAGTACGGCAAATGGTGTGGGTAATTTCTTTCATATCGAATATGAAGCAGCAAAAGCTGGGCTTAGTCAGTTTCGCGCTGTGTTTGTATCTTGGTTTGACATTGAACAATACTCGATAGAACTAAGCGAAGAGGCAAGGAGGGAACTTGCTGAGCGTCTATTGCGAGGAAAAGATGTTACTACATCTGCAAGCGACCGCGAAGAATCTGGCGCATATCTATGGTGGCTATGGAAGAAGGGCGCAACCTTATCTGCGATAGCTTGGTATATCTCTGAGCGGAGCAAGTATAACGACCACGGAGGGATGGCGAGTGAATATCCGTCAGACGACGTAGAAGCCTTTGTTCACTCAGGTCACATCGTGTTTGACCGTTATCAAGTAGAATCTTTCCGCAATGGATGTCGTGCTCCGAAGTGGAAAGGGGAGATATATGGTGATGGAACGTCTGGTGAGGAATCGTTGTCAAGCATTCGTTTCTCAGAAGAGATTGGGGGTGGACTTTGGGTTTGGGCAAAGCCCGATGTTTCCTTGGAAGAGAAAATAGAGAATAGGTATGTCGTAGCGGTGGATATTGGCGGACGTGGAGCGAAGGCGGACTGGTCGGTTGTCGTGGTGATAGATAGGCTCAATCTTTTAGACGGAGAGCGTCCATCGGTTGTAGCACAATGGCGCGGACATATAGATCATGACTTATTGGCGTGGAAAGCTGCGCAGATTGCCAAATGGTATGACGATGCGTTGTTAGTGATAGAATCAAACACACTGGAAACAAAAGACAGAGAACGAAGTGTGGACGGAGACCAGTCAGGCTTTATTCTGAATTTGGTAAAAGATGCCTATCCCAACTTGTATGCACGAAAGCGAAGCCCTGAAGATATTAGGGAGGGGGCTCCAGTGAAATATGGATTCCACACCAACACTGCAACAAAGCCCGCAATTATATCTCATTTGCAGTCGTGCGTTCGCGAACATCTATGGACTGAGCGTGATAGTCGTGCCCTTGATGAGCTGTTATGTTATGAGCAAAAACAAAATGGCTCGTTCGGAGCTATCGTAGGAAAGCATGATGACATACTGATGACGCGTGCAATAGGATTATGGGTAGCCCTGCGAGAGATGGAACTCCCCCGCATCGTCAAGAATGAAACAAAGAAAGTTGTTGCTGTTAGAAAGGTCGTAAGCGCTGCGACTCTGTAGCCCTTATTTTTTTCTCCGAATCTTGCTAATGATAATCTTTGCAGAGTTGGGCGTAATGTACATTTGCGGAGCTGGGGCGCGAATGGCTCGTTCCACAAGAAGAAAAAGCTTGTCGTCTGGATTTTTCTCCTTCTCTTTCAATACGACTTGAAAAAGGTCTTCGAACATCTCTATGTTCTTCTTGCTCTTTGAGTTTGGCTTCTCGCCTCTGAGCAACTTCCGAATCACTTCTACAGCTCTATCAACGGAAACCCAAAACCTCGTTGCTGGGGTTTGGGATACCGCTTCCCAAAAAAACTGTAGTCTAGTCTTTTGTGGCGTCGTTTAGCAAGCTGAATTTTGTAGCAGCTAAGAGTTCGCTCCCTCTCGCCCTTGAACTCCGATATAGAACCTTTGTGTTTGATAGTGGTATGTTTTAGGGTAAACACAAAAAGCACCCCTAGGTAGCCGTAATGCCACCAGGAGTGCTATTTTCTTGTCATTACAAAGATACTATTTATTTCTTGAAGTATAGTGTTAAAGGATTGACTTTTTGACACCCAGCGTCAATTCTTTTTCTATTCGGTGTTTGTTGTAGTGATTTTCTTGATTTTGAATACGCTGCTCCATCCTAGGAACTTCTCCTTGCTCTCATAGGCTTGCTTTCTGTTCTTGGGCTATGATATAGTCTCGATATGTTTCGCGTGCGATGCTGAGGACTTCGACAGCGATGTTTTGCGCTTCTTTTTGTGTCATTGTCGATGATTTTACTTGGTTGTATGAGTGGTATTTGTTACCTTTGCTGTGTATTCCTTGGGATGTTCTTAGGACTACGGTGCAAAGATATAAACTTTTTTCGTATCCACCAAATAAAACTAGAAAAAGTTCATCTATATTTCAAAATAAATCGGATTATGCGTAATAGTTTCAAGTCAATGATTCGGCAAATTAAGGCGAAAGAAGATAAAACGCAAGCCGAATTAGCGGATATTCTGGGTATTCATAAGTCTTATTTGTCTGACATGATAAATGAGAGAGTGCCAGTTACAGAAGCTGTACTGGCTTCCGTATATGAAAAATATCCATATACAAAGGAGGGTGCAGAATCTTCAACACCCCCTCCCTCATACATCGAGGAAATAAAGTCCTTCGAAGTCCCTCTTCTCCCCCTTGATGCTATCGGGGGGCGATTGGATGGCTTTGCCCCTAATGGGGTGACGATTAGTCAGTGTGAAACGATCACTAGCCCTTTCAAGAATGCTGCACTTGCAATTAGAGTTAAGGGGCAAAGTATGTCGCCCATATATCCGAGTGGCTGTATGCTTTTCATCGTCAAAAACAATGGTGACTGGCTAGATTGGGGTAAGGTGTATGTACTAGACACTGATAATGGCGTTATCGTCAAACAACTATCACCATCGCAGAAGGGCGAAAATTTCATCTGCTGTATATCCTTTAATAACTCACCCGAATATGCGCCTTTCGACATCCCACGTGCCTCTATATATGGCATCTATCGCGTTCTAGGTGCAATGACGGAATTGTAAGGCTATGAAAATACTCCGATTTCTCCGAAATACAGCAATAGTCATCGTGTGCTTAATCTACACTAATTTTTTGTGTGTGGGTGTAGAGTTCTTCTTTAGTAGAGTTGCGATGTGGCTTGTCGATTTTGATATTCCACAAACATTCTTTACAATATTCATGGGAATGCTTTTGTTTCTCTCAATACGACGGCTTAATATCCTCATTACTTTCCCTATTGTCTGGTCTTCTGATTACACAAAATGGGGGCTGCGAATTGCTTTTGTATTGATTGCCTTGTCAATAGGCTATGGTGTGTTTGTGCCGTGGCAGAGTTTGGTTCACTATCACTACATGCATGACTGGCAAAGCTTTTTGATACTGGCGTGGTTCTCGTTGGTCTGTTTATATATAATCTTTGATTTGTTCTTGCTTTTGTCAGTGAGAAATGTATGGAATAACACAACTCCGAAGAATAATGACATAAGCAAGCCAAAGTGGATGGGAAAGCTTAAAGATGGTTGTGCGAGGATTGTGTCTTATATAACCCCAACTGTTATAGCTCGCTTCGGATTCTTCGTAATTATTTTGGGGGCTCTAGGGTTCTACTTTCGCGAAAAAAAAGAAACGCAGCGTACAGATAAAGATGCGAAAGAGATATCAAGAAGAATATTTGGGAGGGTGTATATCTGCACAAGTCCGGATGCGGAATGTTACCACCGAGATGCCGAATGTTGGGTTTTGCACAAATGCTCTTATGAGGTGGAGAGAGTGCCTATGGATTCTGCACTTTCGGATGGTTACCGCCCTTGTGGAATTTGCGCACGTTGGTCTCAGGACAAACGAGAATAAGGCGTTTTTCATCTGTTTTATTTGTTCTGAGTAACATCAAAAAAACCGCTCCTATATCCTTTGTCGATATAAGAGCGGTTTCTTTTTTCCGTCTTGTGTCTTGCTAGTCTAAATAAAAGCTGTATCTTTGCAGCGGTAATCGCCCTTCTTGTTTCGGGTGATTTTATTTGGTTCCCTCGTCCGCTTCTTCGGATGAGGGATTTTTAATATCCTCTCCTCCTAGTGGTGGAAACTGCACGAAGTCCAGCACCGCGCGGTTCGCTTTGTCTAGGCGCGTCCAATTCTTTTTGATGTACACGTCGGTGATAGCCATTGCGCCGCCTGCGTGATTTAAGCACTCGTGTACGGTATATTTGTCCACCTCTGCATCATTGAGCGCAATGGTAGCCCACGAGTGGCGCGCTGCGTAAAACGTGAGATTGTCCTCGCCTATCATCGCGCCTATTTGCTTCATTTGAGCGGCTATACTCCAGCTCATATTGTTTGCCGCTCCATAGCGGTGCGAAAAGTCAAACAAATAAACGCCATCGGGGTCGGCATATTTTTCGAGAAGGGGCAAAATCTCTGGTTGCACTTTCACCGAAATCAATGCACCATCAGCACGGCGCGCGCGTGTCTTCTTTCTTCTGTAGGTGATGCGTCCCTCTTTATATTGGTCGGCTTTCCACTCATACATATCCGCCACGTTTGCACCCATCAGCGCAAACGACAACAAAAACACGTCACGCGCAAACGACAACAACGGCTGCGCGGATTCATCAATGTGCAGCGCGCTGATTTCTCTGATTTTCTCCGCACTGATGGCGCGCTTTCTCCGCGGCTTCTCCCCTTTTCACCTCTAGGTTCTCAAACGGATTGAAGGGCAAATGTATCACGCCCAGCTCCTCATCGTTGAACTCTTTGCGCGCTTCTTTGTAAATGGTTTGAAGTTTCTGAATCACGGCAAAGGGGATGCTGTTCCCCTGCTTCTTGTTGTTCCGGTCTACTTTGTGCGTGTCGATATATTCCAACAAACCCGAAATAAATTTTTTCGAGATGTCAGAGAGTGCCACCGTATCGCCTGCATAACGCCTCAGCCATCCCAACGGCAACCCTATATGCCTTTGCTGTTCCCTCGCTTTTCGTGGCTATCACTTTCTCCGCATAGTCGAAAAGAAATGACACGTGCCACTCTCCAGTCTTAGGAGCTTTCAATATCTCGCACAGCTGTTTTTACATCGTACTTCTCGAGAGCCACGCCCAACTCATTACATCGGGTGCGGTACTCTTTTATCGTTGCTTCTGTCGCGTCGAGAATAATACTATTTTTTTATTTTTTTAGTGACTTCGTCACGTCATCTTTGCCGGCATATAGCCCCGTCGCCATATACTTATGCTTTCCCTTATGCGTGACGCGGATGCTCACGCAATAAGTTCCGTCGCGCCTTTTTTTGGTGAGCGCGCACGAGTGCTCTGAAAGTTGCCATTTCCTTCGTTTTGTGTTTGTAACATTATTGGAACATTTTGCGCCCCAAAAATTTGCCCAAATTTGCCCAAATTTGGCGCGCTTTTTCTCTGCTTCATTTCCTCCGTTTCCTTTTCCTGCGCTGTTTTTTTCAGCCATTTGTGCGATATTGTCCCCTTTCCTTGGCAAAAT
>BNJS01000588.1_pt1 | contig 60481 bp, 75 predicted proteins | sample 8540461 | NCBI WGS metagenome assembly BNJS01 (sample SAMD00202454, study PRJDB9452) | human saliva metagenome | isolation source: human saliva | place: Japan
TATATTTTAGATTTTATATATAAGTACAATAATTCTATTTCTAAAAATAAAGTTTTAAATTTTTGTGCAGGAAGAATCGTGTGAAATATAACTAAAAACAAAACTATAAAAATGATGGGATTTTAGAAATATGATAAAAAGCTATAGAAATTAATAATTTTGGATGTTTTAAGGATTTTAATTGGAAAAAGATGTGGGAAATTATACAACTGATATAACAGCAAAATTTTTCTGAGATAAATATAATTTATGGAAGAAATTATTCTGGAAAGACAACTCTTTCAAGAATAATTAGTGTTTAGATAAAAAGATAGTTCATCCTGATTATATTAATTCCTAATTTTTGAAATAATTTTAGAAAAACAGTACTAGTATAAAATCAGATAAACTCTTTATAATACTCTTAATGTAAAAAGTTTTATAATAGTGATTTTATGAAGGAAAAATTAAAATGGTTTTGTATGATAAAAAACTATGGTATAGAACCTTTTACTATATTAGGTGATATAGATGTCCAAAAATAAAATTGAAAAATCTGGAAAAAGTATAGAAGAAATTGATATTATTGAAAAATAGTGAATTTACTTCTGAAAAAAATTTTAAAGAAATAAAAAGAAAATTTAGAAAATAAACTGACAGAAGAAGCGAGAAAAATAAAAAGAAAAAATACAAATTATTTTTAATGTAGTAACTTATAACAGAAAAACTTTTCAACAGATAGTTTTTCAAAAATTAAAAAGAAAAAAGGTACTCATTTTTGAATACCTTTTATCTTGACATATTAAAAACAATTCTAAGTTTATTATTTCTTTTTCTTTGGTTTTTGGTGCAGGTAACTCATTATACATTGAATTGAATAAGCTGGTTAAAAAAATTCTTTGTTGTCAACATCATCTACCAATAACATTTTCTTTGCTCCATCATATGGTAACTCATACTTTGCATTTGGTATACATGCTATTGCAGACTTAACAGGCTTTTACTAAAAACCTATCATCATAAATTCCACCAATAATTTTCTCATGATAATAAAAATATACTCACCCATCATTGTTTTTATACGTTATTTCTTCCAACTCAGATGGTTGTTCTAGAATAAAATCCAAATATTCTTTACTTGAAGCCATACCTTATAAAACCTCCACTTTTTAATATCATTACATTATACCATAATTCTTAAACTTTATCTTTATTTTTTTACTTGATATTTAGTTCTTAAAGAATAAAAATAGAAAGCAAAATTAGAAAAATTTCAAAGAAAAAGCTGTTACAAGCTAATAATAAAAAAATTATCAATTTGTAACAGCCTTTTTATAAAAACATATAAAAATTTTTAAATTATTCTATTTTTGACATCAATAATAGAACTAAAAATATAAGATATTCCATTCATTATAACAAAGAAAAGCTAAAATTTTAGCTATTGTAGTACCAGCTACAATAGGATTAAATAACATTACAAACCCATAAATAACAGCAATACAAGCTAATATGAATTGTAGTAAATGAGATTTCAAACCATTTTTTTATAACATTTCTTAAATAATAAAATAGCACTTATTAAGAATATAAAAACAAATGTCCATAGTACCATAGCTGTTGAAAACATAGGTAAAGCTAAAATTGCTATTGATATAATAATAGATACTATAATATTGCCATAAGGAACAGGTCTTATTTTTTCTAAATATATAGAATATAGTTATAATAGTCCATATAACATAAAAGCAACCCTAGGTAAAAATGAATAAGTTACAAATGTTTCAGTAGGATTATTCCACATGTAAATTCCAAATAAAAATAAATACAACTCCAAATAAAATATTTAAAATCTAGCCATAGTAACCTCCTAAGAATTTAATTATTTTTTCTTTCCTCTAATAACTCCAAATATCACTCCTGATATTATAGCTCCTATTGCAATAGAAACTATAAAGAATATAGCTGAATGTACACTTGGCATTGCAGGAATAACAAATATTCCACCATGAGGAGCAGGAGCAGAAACACCCCAGAATTGAGTTAATCCACCTGCTATTGCAGCACCAATAACACAAGAACCTATAACTTTTACTGGTTCTTTAGCAGCAAAAGGAATTGCACCTTCTGTGATAAAAGATAAACCTAGTATAAAGTTTGAAATTATTGATTGTTTTTCTTTTTCATCAAAATTATCTTTTAAATAATGTCATAGCAAGAGCTATTGCTAATGGAGGAACCATTCCACCTGCCATAACAGCTGCCATGAATGCACCATTTCCTGTATCAGTAAATACTCCTATTGAAAAAGCATAAGCTGCCTTGTTGATAGGACCTCCCATATCAACACTCATCATTCCACCAAGTATAGCACCTAATAGAACAGCATTTAGCAGTTCCCATATTATTTAACCAATTAGCAACTATAACATTTATTTTTGTAAATATAGATCCTATTATGAAAGTACATCAATACACCAGTTATTAGTAAAGCTGAATATTGGATAGATTACCATGATTTCATACCATCAAATTGTTTTGACATATTCTTTTGTCATTTTCTTTAAGAAAATAACTGAGTATCCAGCAATGAACCCTCCAATAAGTCCTCCTAAGAATCCAGCCCTTGGCTTGCCATATATCCTGCAACAGCCCCCTGGCATAAATCCTGGTTTATCAGCAATACTATAGCAATAAATCCAGCAAGAACAGGTATTAAGAAATGGAAGGCTCCTCCACCAACACCATATAGTAATTTAAATAATTCATTTTGTCCCATGAAATCTTTCAACTATAAATGAAAGAGCAAGTAAAATTCTCCACCAATTACAAATGGAAGCATATTAGAAAACTCCACTCATAATACTCTTTATAAATAATTCTTCCTATTGAATCATTTTGCTTGAGAATCTTCTTCAGTGTTATCACTAGCTTCTGCTTTTAAATACAGGAGCTTCATTATTTAAAACTTTTTTTGATTAAAGCTTTCAGCATTCTTTATAGCATCTGCTGTACTTGTAACTATAACTTTTTCTATCATTGAAACGAGCAGTTTCAACTTTTTATCTGCTGCAACTATTATTCCAACAGCATCATTTATATCATTTTGCAGTTAAATTATTTTTAATTCCATCTGCATCCATTAGTTTCAACTTTAACATCTACTCCTAATTTTTTTCTCCAGCTTCTTTAAAGCTGCTTCAGCCATATATGTATGTGCAATACCTGTTGGACAAGCAGTTACTGCAAGAATTCTCTTTCTTATTTGTAACTTGTGTTTCTTTTAACTTCTTCTTTAGGACTTTCTTGTGGTTTTTCTGAATATTTATCAACTAAAGCATAAACTTCATCAGGACTTCCACAAGTTAATAATCCTTTTGTAAAATCATCATTTAATAACATCTTTGATAATTTTGCAAGAGTTTCTATATGTAAATCATGAGCACCCTTCAGAAGCGGCTATCATAAAGAAATATATGAACAGGTTCTCCATCTAGTGCATCATAATCAACACCTTTATTAGATCTTGCAAATAGAAACTGAAGGACTATTTACAACAGAAGTTTTAGCATGAGGCATTGCTATTCCTTCACCTAAACCTGTTGAACTTCTTTCTTCTCTTTTTAAAAATTAAATCTTTAAATACATCAGCATCTGAAACTATGTTTTCTTTTTAATCTTTGCTATCATTTCGTCAATAGCTTCCATCTTTGTATTTGCTTTTAAATCCATTATCATTAAATCTTTTTTTAGTAAATCTTTAATTTCATAATGCTCCTTTTCAATAACTAATTTTTTTAGATATTTCTTCAATAAATTCTAATTCACCAATATCTTCTGAAAAACTTGTTGCTGTTCCCACAAGCTCACTGCAAAATCTAAATGCCTTTTTCTACATCATTTTCTTTTTAACATATAATTTACAAAACCTGCCACAACAGAATCTCCAGCTCCCCACAGTATTAACAACATTTTCCTTTTGCCTTGAATGGTTGAGCAAAAAGTGAAAAATCTTTTAGCTATGTATAATGCTCCCTCACCACCAAGAGATATAATTACATTTTCTGCCATACCAACTAAGTTAGTTCTAACATAGTCTATAATTTCTTTATTATCTTTTAAACTCTCTTTTAGCATATTCTTTTAATTCATCTTTATTAGGTTTTATTAAAAATGGTTTGTATTTTAAAGACTTTTTTAAAAAGTTTCTCCACTGCTATCGAGAGTAAATTTTACTGAATTTCTCATTTAAAATTTCTATTATATTTATATAGAAAATCATTTCCCAAATTGCTAGGTACTGAACCTGATAAAATTACAAAATCATCACTTTTTAATTTTTTTCTGATTTTTATCTAAAAACTCTTCTTTTTCTTTTTCTGAAATCTTTGGACCTGGACAATTAATTTCAGTTTCTTCTTCTGTTTTTTAGTTTCACATTTATTCTAGTATTTTTCTTCAACAGTTACAAAATCTGAAGGTATATTTAATCTTTTTTAGATTTTCCTCTATAAATGCTCCTGTAAATCCTCCTAAAAAAACCAAGATTTACACATTCTGTCCCTACATTTTTTAAGAGTTTTAGATACCATTATCCCTTTTCCACCAGCAAAAAAATTATCTTCATAGGCTCTATTAGTTTCACCTATTTGAAAATCTTTTCACTCTGACAATAAAATCAATGGAGGGATTTAAAGTTACTGAATATATCATTCGTTCACCTTCCTTTTCATTAATAAAAAGATGATAAATATCTTACACTGTTGTGACGTCACATTATTGCTGAAAGAGCCTCTTTGTGGAGTCTCTTGAAACACTCAATGGACTGGCAAGCAGTTCTATATTTCATTTATTATTTTAGTATTTTTAATTATGTCTTTTATTTTATTTCTTTTTATCTGTTATTATTGTTGCTTCTTCAAGTTTTAGCTACATTTGCAAAATAGATCATATCAAACTTTTGTACTATCTGCTAAAAATAAAAGCTTTTATTAGAATTTTCTATAGCTTGTTTTTTTATCAATGCTTCTTCAACATCATGAGTAGAATATCCATTTTCATTTATTCCATTTATTCCAATAAAAGCCTTATCAAATCTAAATTCTGATAAATCTCTAAAGCTTTTACCCCAACAATGGCTAAGGTACTTTTTTATTCTTCCGCCAATTAAGTAAGTTTCTATATCATTAGCTATAAGTCTTTCTAAATGTATTATCTCCATTAGTTACAACCTTTATATCTTTCCTTTTATATAGTCAATAATTTCATACGTTGTTGTTCCAGCATCTAAATAGATATAGTCACCATCCGATATAAACTGTGCTGCCACTTGAGCAATTTTCTTTTTACTATCTTTATTAGTAGTTTTTTCTTTGATTTCTATTTCTTTTCTAGCAACTTTTCTTAAAACTAGCACCACCCTCTTACTCTTTTAATTTTTATTTTCCTTTTTCAAGATAAGCTAAAGTCCCTTCTAATGTTGCCTCACTGATTTTTTAAATCTTTGATAATTTTTTGAATTTTCTATACTGCCTTTGTGTTTCTATAAGTTTTTAAAATAAGTGAAATTCTGTCTTCAAATAACATATCTTTTTCCTTTTTATAACTTGATTATTTTTGTTATCTTATTATACAATCATTTTCAATCTTTTTCAATCATAATCACTCATAATTTTTGACTTATTTTTTGAAAAAATTTTTCTTTTTGCACCATTTTTGCTAAAATTTTTGTATTTATCTGGTAACATTTGTTACCGGTATTTTATTTAATCATATAATTATGTTGTAGTAGATTTGATTTTAGCCCTCTCCGGTTGATTAAGGTGATTTAAAATCACCAATCAGCTCTCATTTATTACTCGAAAAAGAGAAAGTCACTAGAAAGATTCTAATGGTTTCTCTTTATTTAATTATGTTATCTCTTCAAAATTTAATACTTTTCCATCAATTGTTTTTATTTTTCTAATTCTTCTGAAGATAGGTTTCTAAAAAGATACAATATTCATTTGGATATCCTCCAACAAACTCCATTTTAGGCATTGTTTATTTTGCTTTGGATCTTTTTATCCACAAAACATAGCTTATCGTATAGCAAAACCTTGTTAATTTTAAAATCTTCACCTTTATGATACATCTATATCTCTTTCATATAATCCACCAATAGTTTTAGTTTTAGTATACATAAAGCCTTCCACCAAAAAGATGAAAGGCTTTTATAAATATTATTATTCAGCTTCAACTATAATTTCTTCAGCTGATTCAGTAGTCAGATTTTTTCAGCTATTAAATCTTCTATATGTTCTTTCATTTCAGTTAAACCTTCAAATATCTAATCCTTCAAGATTTGAACAAGAAGAAGTTTTTATATTGATTCCTTTGTTTTTCTTAAGAAGTCATCAACTTTAGCTTGATACATAAGTAGCTACTGCTGCTACTCCAACTCCAACTGCTGCACCTACTAAAATGATCTCTTTTGTTATTGTGTTTCCAAACATTTTTAAACCTCCTAAATTTTCTTTTTAAATTATATTATTAACAAAATAAGTGAAATTTCACTTTTAATTTTTACTTAAAAGTTACATATTTCTTTCATTAAATTGACAATAGTCACTGTGTGTGAAAAATATTTGATGAATAAAATCTGAAAAATTTTTCTATAGTATTATCATCTACAATAGTTGCTGTATATTGATATCCTTTTTCAGCTTTTTACTCTAAAGACTTTTTAAGCTTTAGTCATTTTTATGTGACACTGTTAAGTGTCTACCAGAAGGTAGTTAGCCACATAATAAGGACTGTACTCAATTTTGTTCTGTGAAGAATAGATTTTTAGAAAGATATAGAGCTGGTAAAATTTCTCTATATCGAACATTCCTCTTTCTTAATCTTCACCATAAGCATGCTCAAATACTGATCCATACAGTTAATCCCATAGAGAACACATTCATTGAACTCTTGTAAGTTTGTATCATTCTTATTGGATTACTCCATTTCAAATAAGAAACCATTATAGATGCTAAAGCATACATAGATAGTGGAGAAATTGATTTATAAACACTTTCTTCAACTAATTTTTACAGGTAGTAAACCATTTTCATCGAAAAGAAATACATTCTATATAGATTTCTTGTAAAAATATTTCACTTGGTGAAAAATTTAATGTTACAGTTTTTAGTCTTGAATTATATCCTCATTTCTAAAAATTTTCAAATTATTCTTTATATTTGAATAAAAAGTTTTAGTATCTTTGCAGGAGCAGATAATTTTAATCTAACTCTATTTGGTAAAAATATGCACTATCGTAATAGTTAACTTTTTCATTTTTAGCCCCTTCCTAGTTAGTCTTTATATCATATTTTAGCAGTTTTAATGAGTTCAAAACAACTCAAAATAGTCGTCGAATTATGTAAAAACTGATGCACAAATTGGTGCTAATATTCCTGTTGCTCCTAGTACTAAAAGCAAAAGTGTTAAGTCCAATTTCACCATAGCAAAAGTTTTCTTTTATAGTCTTAACTGTACTCTTAGATAGTCCAATTACCCTGGAACTAAAAAGAGGTTATCTTTGTGTAATAGTTATATCTGCTGCCTCATTGCAACATCAGTTCTTGTACTCCTAATGCAACTCACATTTGCATATGATAGAGCTAGGGCATCATTTACTCCATCACCCATCATAATTACATTAGAACCTTTGATTGGAATTTCTAAGATATTTTTGCCTTATCTTCAGGAAGCAATTCAGATTCATATCTGTCTATTGACATTCTAGAAGCAATAGTTTCTGCTCTGTTGTCTTAAACTTCCTGTCAATAAAACTATATCGTCAACTCCATAATTTCTAAGTCTGTTTATAGCTTTTAATATTTTCTCTAGGTGGATCAGAAACTCCAATAAGACCTATAATTTTATCATCTCTGTGCTATATAAAGTCCTATTTCTCCTCTTTGAAATAATACCTCTTTCAGCATCTATTGTTGGTGTAATATTAACATTTTCAAGCATGTTCTTACTTCCTACCTTATAACCTTAGCTTCTTTTCCTTTACCTACCTTTGTTTCAACTCCACGACTTCACACAGTTTTTATCTTACTATGTTTAGGAATTTCTATTCCTCTGTCTTTTAATTTCGTCATTATTGCAGTCGCAAGTGGATGTGAAGATTGTTCTTCAGCTGCTCCAGCAAGTCCCATCATTTCATTTTCAGACATATCATTATCAAAAACTTCATACTTTGTACCCTTTGGTTTCCCTTCAGTAATAGTTCCTGTCTTATCAAACATTACAGTTTCAGCCTTTGAGTAACTCTTCCATAAAGTTACTTCCTTTACTAATATACCATTCTTAGCAGCTGTATTTATTGCAGCTGAGAAAGCAACTGCTGTTGATAATCTAATCTCCACAAGAATAATCAATAACAAGCATACTCATAGCCTTAGTAATACTCCTGTACTCTGCACAAACTATCTCGCTAAAATAAAGTTCACATGGAATTAAATTGATGCTGAGAAAGCATCAGCATAATTTTAGTATATCAGCCTTGCTGAAGTTTGCATCTTCAACAAGTTTTTATAACTCTTTGAAACAGTTCTGTCATCTCCAACTTTTTCTGCCAGTATACTTATATTTCCATTTTTAACTATAGTTCCTGCATAGACAGTTTCACCTTCAGCCTTCAATGGCATATATTCACCTGTTGTTGAAGATTGGTCTATCAATGCTTCACCTTTTTACTATCTTACCGTCAACACTGATTTTTCTCTCAGTTTGAACCACTATAATACTCATCTTTTGGATTTCTTCTATTGGAACTCTTTTACATTATCTTCAGAAATTTCTTTTCCAAACATAACTTTCTCCAACACTCTAGCATGTCTTTAATTGCTCCACGAGTTTTTTCCATAGTATAAACTGTTAAAAGTTCTGATACTTTCTTCTAAGAACATTATAGTTATCGCTGCACTCTCTTTTCCAAGAAGAATACTACTCATTACTCACTTGAACTGTAAAGTATCTGCATTTAGTCTTTTATCTTTAATAAGAGAATTAATACCATTTTCAATACAGGCATAGCAAGTGCCAGAGTAGATAGAGTATTGTAATTCTTAAAAATCTTCTAATTCCTGTTGTTATAAACTTTGTTTTGATTTAAAGAATAGATTTATATCCAAAAGTCCAGAGTTGTACATAATTTTCTTTATAATTTCACTTCAGGACTCTTCTTTCGTAATTTTCTTTTCAGATTACATACTTAGATGATTTTTCAATCTTCATTTTTACATTTCAAAATATATGTGAGTTAAGCGTATTTTGTATTGAAAGTTTATCAAATTTTGCTCACTTAAAGAAACATCCTCAAAATATATATGATAGTACCTGTTATTAAACTTATCTCTATCTAATTTTTATATATCTCACTTTGTACTAATTGTTTTTCAATTTTGAGCTTAAAGAAGCTCCAATATATTTCAAAAAGCCTTACTTTTTATACGAATTCTTCCTCTTATTCTGTGGTACTAATCTCACAAGCGAGTAAATTATCATTTTTCATTGATTATTTTCTCCTTCTAATTCTTCCCTTTAACATTTCTCATAAAAATTTTTGACATTTTTCAACTCATCAACAGATATACTATGATAAACATCTTCATTATCGACTATGATCTTCCAAATTCGATACAGTTAACTAAATTGGATAAGTCTTCAATGGGAAGTTTTTATTTTATTGGAATGATTTGATCCCTTTTTCATTTATAGCACTGTGTAGAGAAACAGCTAATTCTATAGGGATTTTTTCCAATAAAATCTTTTTCAATTCCACTTACAATTCCAGAAGTTGAAATTGTTATTTTTCTTTTTGAAATATTGATTCCATTCTCATTTGAGATTATAGATAAAAGCTGTAGATAGATTATCTATATTTAAAAGAGGTTCACCCATACCCATAAATACTAAATTGTTTAGGCTTTCATCTTTTTTTCTAAGTCTTCTTTCAACAGTGTAAACTTGGTTTAAAATTTCACTTACTGAAAGATTTCTCATATATCCACCTTGTCCTGTTGCACAGAAACTACATTTTACAGGGCAACCAACTTGAGATGATACACAAAGAGTATTTCTGATTTCTTTATTTTTTTAGAATCTCTATGTCTTAAAAGAACAGTTTCTATAGTTCCCTTATCTTCAAGTTCAAACAAGAATTTTTTTCAGTCTTATCTAACTTTGAAACTTGATGCTTCAAAAGATTGAAAAAAATGGTATATAGGCATTTTTCTTTTTAAGATTTCTCTATCTTTTTAAAGATAAGTTTGTCATATCATCAAAATTTCTGATAATCTTTTTATGTAGCCAAATAAAGACTTCTTTTTCCATAGAATTTTTTTAGTCCTAAAGACACTAAAAAAATTCTGTTAACTCCTCTTGAGTTAAATTTAAAAATATTTACTTTTTTTCATTATTCATTATTACTATCAATTCCTTTTTTTATTATTTCTATAAGTTCATTTCTATTATATGCTTTATCAAGTTTTTATATTTCCTTTGTTTTTACCTCCTCCACCTTTGATATTAGGAAAATTCTTAACAATATTTATGATGATTTCCTTACAATCATAAATATTAGACATTAAAAGTATAACTTGTGTTATATCCAATTAATAATAGAAATTTATCTAAATTTATAAATTTAGGTAAGATTCCTACTAAATTTTTCATCTTCATTGTATATTAAAATTTTTAAAATCTTTATAATCAATAAAAGGTATTTTTCAAAAATCTTTTTGCCATAAGTTCTGCATATCTCATTCCTAAAGATTTTAATTCGGCTGTTACACTAGCCTTTTCTTTTTAAAGATTTGTCTAGCATTTCTAAGATTTCATCATCTTTACAAGAAAAAGTATTAGTTAATTTTTTTATAATATCATGTTTTTTTATTGTAGTCATTCTTAGCTCTATCTCCTGCTAGAAAATAGAATCTAGTATAATTTCCTTTTATATTTTCATGATTTATAATTTTAAAGATTTCTATTTCTGAAGTTCTTGAAACATGAAAACCTGCACAAGCACAGATATCAACATCTCCAATTTTTTTATAAATCTTACATCACCTTTTATTTTTTTCTTTTTATAGCTTTTCTAAGATTTTTCAAATTTATGAGCCTCTTCATTTGTATAGATTTCTTCTTCAACTAATATATCTGCCTTTATATCTTTATTTACTAGTTCTTCTAACTTTTCTATAACTTCTTTTTGAAATATCTTTTTGATCTAAATCTACAGTTGTATATTCTTCAGCCATTCTAAAACCCTACAGTATTTAATCCAAAAATTATTATAGGCTTCAGCAGAAAAAAATATGTTGGGCTGTATGTTGCTGTCTTATATCTTCCTGTCTTTTTTTCATCAATAGAGTAAGTGTACTCACCATCTTCTAAATTTCTATCTAAGATAACAATATTTTTCTTTTTACTTCAACAATGTTAGCCTCAGCTATTGTTCCTCTATCTCCAAGTTGTCCACCTTTACCATCAACATAGAAAGGAGAATTTAATACTTCATAAGTCATATCAGAAATTTTTTTAAATTAATTTTTTTATTTTTCCATCAAAATCCACCTACTTTTTTTAGAAAATATTTATTCTCTATATTTTATCATTAATTTAAAAAAATAAAAAAACTAGAAATTAAAAAAATAAATAAAAAAAGAGACTACTAACAAATTAAAATTTTTAAACTAAAAGTTAAAAAAAATAAGTGAGTTACGAATGTAGATTTTTAGATAAAAAAATCAAATAGAATGAGCCGAGTAAAAATCAGGAGTGTTTGAGCGTAGCGAGTTTCCTGTTTTACAGCGAATTCTTGATTTTTTTATCGTTAAGAAAATCTACTCAGTAACGAACTATTTTTTTACTTTTTATTAATTGTTGTAATAGCCCCTTAAATTTAAATTAATTTATATTTTTTTATTTTTGCACCTAGTGCAGCCATAGTAATATAGTTATATGGTTTATTGAAGTGAGGTAAGAATAGAATATCTAATAATTTAAATCTATCTATAGTTACTCCTTCTTGTATAGCTAATGAGAATACATGCATAGCCATAGAGATATCGTATTTAGATGCCATTTGAGCTCCAATTATTTTTTTCTATTATCTTTTCTATACACAATTCTGATATATACTTCTTCATTATTATGTTCCATGAATTCAGGTTTTTTTGTAAATCATGGAAAGTTGTTTCTAAAACTTCAATTCCTAATTTTTTTCAGCTTTTTTTCAAAAGTAAGTCCTGTAGAAACCATATTTAATCCAAAGATTGAAATTCCATTAGAACCTTGTACCCCTATACTTTCTAACTTAGTTCCACAAACATTGTGAGCAGCAACTATTCCTGATCTAACTGCATTTGTTGCAAGAGCGATATAGTTTGTACCACCAATAGAGTTATCATAAACTGTTGCACAGTCTCCTATAGCATAAACATCATCTATACTTGTTTTTTTGAGTTCTATCAACTACATAAGCACCATTTCTAAATAACTCTAATTTATCTTTTCCTAAGTCTGTGTTAGGTCTGAATCCAGCACATAGAACTACCATATCAGCTGGGAATTCACCTTTATTAGTGATTATTTTTTTCAACTTTTTCCATTTCCTTGAATTTCTTTTTACTAATTGTCCATATTCAAGTTTAATTCCATGCCCTTCTAATTGAGCATCCATTTTTTTCTCTAAATAATTTATCATAGTAAGTAGATAGACAACCATCAGCTGCGTCAACTAAGTATACTTCTTTTTCCCCAACGTTTGAAAGCTTCTGCAAGTTCAACTCCGATATATCCTGCTCCAACAACAGCAACTTTTTTCTATTGATTTATTTACATTTAATTTATCAATAACTTCTTGTGCATTTTGGAATAATTTTACATATTGAACATTTTCTAATTCTTTTTCCAACGATTGGTAAGTCTATTGGTAAAGAACCTGTAGATAAAAACTAGTTTATCATAGCTTTCTTCGTACTTTTTACCATCTTTTCCAGTAGCGTACACAATTTTTTTATCGAAATCGATATTTGTAACACCTGTTTCCATATGGATTTTTAGCACCTTTTTGCTTCTAATTTTTTTCTTTTGAAGAATAAAATAATCCATCTGAACCTGCTATTTGTCCACCTATCCAAAGAGCCATTCCACATCCTAGGAAACTAATATTTGAGTTACTATCAAATACAACAACTTCATTTCCTTTATAGTTGTCTAACATTGTGTTAATACAAGCCGTTCCAGCATGGTTTGCACCTACTACTACAATTTTCATTTATTATCTACCCCTTTTTTTATTTTTTTAGTATATCTAACTAGTATAATTTTTGTTAAAAAAATCATTCAATACATATAATACAACTTTTTTTCAAAAAAATAAAAAGGAAAAATTTTTTTATTTTTTTATAAATAAATTGATAAAAATTTATAATTCTTTTTTTATGTAAAATTACTTTTTAAGATTTTCTTTTTGAATAAAAATCTCATTATCAAAAACTTCAAATAAAAACAATACTTAAAATTAAAAAGAAATTCTAATTTCTTCCATGAATCTTCTAGACAATAAAAAAACACTTATCTTTTTGATAAGAGTTTTTTTAAATAAAATTTATTTTTTTATTAAATTATTGATTTTTAATATACTAATACTACTTATAATTAAGATAATTAAAGTAACTAAATACAAAGGAATAGCTATTATAAGCAAAAGATAAAGCAATAATAACTAATGTATATTTAAATAATTTTTTTAATTTTTATTATTTTTTTAGAAGTAATCATAGTATTTCTATGTTTTTTCTATTAGAGTAGCTATTTCATCAGTATTTTTTTATTTAATATTATATTTACTTGATTTTTTTATTAATAGTTTCTAGCATATTATCACCTCTTGGTGCTATTCTATAATAAATCTTCTTAAAAAGCAATCACTTATTTATATATATGTTTGTCTTTTTAAAAAAATTTTTTTCCTGTATCAGTTGTCTATTCAAAAAAATTCTATTTTTAAACCCAATATGCTAATATTTAAAGATAACTGAAGAAGAATATAATAAGATTAAAGAAGATATTTAAATTCCAATATGCTAATACTTTTAAGGAAAAATTGGAAACAAAAAGATTTAGTCCATTTTCAATTATTTAAATTCCAATATGATAATACTTTAAGTCAGCTGAGTCAGCATGTAGAGTACAAACTCCCCCATTTAAATTCCAATATGATAATACTTAAATACTAACAAAGATTTTTTTACATAACAGATTTGAACACATTTAAATTCCAGTATGATAATACTTAAATAAGAGGGGCAGAGCAGACTTGAAACGGCTCATAAGTATTTAAATTCCAATATGATAATACTTAAATGGAACTATGACTCTGCATAAAATCGATACTACAGTATTTAAATTCCAATATGATAATACTTAAATCTTTGAATTAAGTCTACAACTTCTTTTTGAGGTTTCAGATTTAAATTCCAATATGATAATACTTAAATAAAGGGAATGAACTTTTTAATCTATGCAATAATTTTTATTTAAATTCCAATATGATAATACTTAAATTAGAACTGCAACTACTTTTAGAAAAATCTGTATTTAACATTTAAATTCCAATATGATAATACTTAAATGATTGGGAGTTGGTCGCTAACAATTACAATTGAGAAAAAAATTTAAATTCCAATATGATAATACTTAAATCCACAGATAGCCCTAACTGTACATCTTTTCTATCATTTAAATTCCAATATGATAATACTTAAATTCAATAAAAAAATGTTAAAATGTTTTTCATATTAAAGGATTTAAATTCCAATATGATAATACTTAAATTAAAAAAACCCTAGACACGCATTAGGTACTGCATATTTTAAATTTAAATTCCAATATGATAATACTTAAATTAGCTCTTGCAAGCTTTCCTTTTTCTGTTTTTTTCATATTTAAATTCCAATATGATAATACTTAAATAATTCATCTATGATGTTTTTTTATTTTTTTGGATGTATATTTAAATTCCAATATGATAATACTTAAATAATCTATCAAGAGTATAAAAAAACAAACTGAAAATAAATTTAAATTCCAATATGATAATACTTAAATTAGGCTTCATAGTGCAACTCAGAATAGTCAATCAGAATTTAAATTCCAATATGATAATACTTAAATAAAAAAATTTCCTTTTTCTTTCTCCACTTCTATGACATAATTTAAATTCCAATATGATAATACTTAAATGAATGTAATCTATATTAGAAAAAGTAAAAACATTATCATTTAAATTCCAATATGATAATACTTAAATTGGAAGCTACAATCAAGACTGAAAAAAAGCTAAGACAAATTTAAATTCCAATATGATAATACTTAAATTCGTAAAAAAGAGAAATTAAGATAAATGAGAAGCATTTAAATTCCAATATGATAATACTTAAATGATAAGTTTATGTATCAAGCTATTTACAGAGATTTAATTTAAATTCCAATATGATAATACTTAAATTTAAAACTGATGATGAAAGAGCTGTTAGAATGTGGTATTTAAATTCCAATATGATAATACTTAAATTTAAAAAAATATATTTTTAGGAATTCATCAAAAAAATTATTTAAATTCCAATATGATAATACTTAAATCTCTGATTGCATTGCTTCATATCTTTCATCATAAAGATTTAAATTCCAATATGATAATACTTAAATTGTAACTGAAGAAGAATATAATAAGATTAAAGAAGATATTTAAATTCCAATATGATAATACTTAAATTGTTTTTAAATAATTCATGTAAGCATCTGAACCATCATTTAAATTCCAATATGATAATACTTAAATTCAAATTCTTCTTTTGCAGCTTTTAGATAACCAACCATTTAAATTCCAATATGATAATACTTAAATTTAATTTCTCCAAAAGTTTTACCACTAAATAATAAATTTAAATTCCAATATGATAATACTTAAATTAATCATGTACAACTGCGGCTTTTTCCATGTTTACCATATTTAAATTCCAATATGATAATACTTAAATTGAAGAAATATTATTTAGAATCGATAACGCTTTAAAAAAATTTAAATTCCAATATGATAATACTTAAATGAAAAATTCGATAAATTAGAAAAGTATGCAGTTGATATTATTTAAATTCCAATATGATAATACTTAAATTAGAAAGAAAGATTAAAAAGATCTAAAAAAATTTAATTTAAATTCCAATATGATAATACTTAAATCCAAACTTAATTATAAATTTAAGTACCTTGCCTAAATTTAAATTCCAATATGATAATACTTAAATCTCAACTTTTTGATTAATTAAATGCTCTAGCTCTGCATTTAAATTCCAATATGATAATACTTAAATGCAGATTATACTAAATATTTAAGACTGATGAAACCAGCATTTAAATTCCAATATGATAATACTTAAATAAAGTCAAGGTAATAAATCTAGTAATTGTGAAATTAAATTTAAATTCCAATATGATAATACTTAAATGTCATTAGTAAGCCTATAAGTTTATTTTTAATTGCATTTAAATTCCAATATGATAATACTTAAATGCACAAAGGAAATTTTTATTAATATAAGCAATAATATATTTAAATTCCAATATGATAATACTTAAATCTTAAAAAAATCTTCTTATTATAACTCTTGCTATAAAATTTAAATTCCAATATGATAATACTTAAATAAAACTTATTGCTGTTTTTATTTTTTTAATTTTATCAGTATTTAAATTCCAATATGATAATACTTAAATATAAGCTCCAACCGAACCCGCAACAGAGAAAGAGTCATTTAAATTCCAATATGATAATACTTAAATTTGTTGGATTCAACTAATAGCCTTGAATTTTCATCATTTAAATTCCAATATGATAATACTTAAATACTAGGTCTTGACATTCAAGCTAGTTCAAAAAAATCATTTAAATTCCAATATGATAATACTTAAATTTCTAGTTTGTGAATTGTTAAGAATTCTAGTTCCTCTATTTAAATTCCAATATGATAATACTTAAATGAGTCGGAGTTGTAAAAAGACAATTTATGTATAGAAATTTAAATTCAATATGATAATACTTAAATTCCATCATCAGTTTCTTCAAATTCAATTTCGCTGACATTTAAATTCCAATATGATAATACTTAAATTTTACTATCTCTAATGAAGTAAAGTTCAATTTTATAATTTAAATTCCAATATGATAATACTTAAATCTTTTTTTCACCTCTGATATTAAACCAATCTGCTGATGTAATTTAAATTCCAATATGATAATACTTAAATACGGAATAAATTTAGTTTCTAGTTCTCAAGTACGAGGATTTAAATTCCAATATGATAATACTTAAATAATTTTTTTGATGAAATGAGTTTTTCATACAATTATAAATTTAAATTCCAATATGATAATACTTAAATTCTTTCAATAGATCTAAATCTTTAATTGCATTTTTCATTTAAATTCCAATATGATAATACTTAAATTACCAACTGCACTATTTACTGTAACTGTAGCCCCTATATTTAAATTCCAATATGATAATACTTAAATACGAGACTATAAATCTCATTCTAATATAATACTTTTTACTATCTTTTTGTCAATCTGAGCTTTTTATTAAAAAAATAAAAAAAGTTTAATATTTCAATAATTAAAAAAATACTTAAAAAAATCTTTTTAATATAAATACTTTTTATAATAATTGTCGAAGTACTAAGAATTTTTACATTATCTTAGATAGACAATAAAATGATTATAAAAAAATTATCTGTTTTATCTTCTTGTAATCCTAGCATTTCCTTTTCCATCCATCTTTCATTTCTAGATTTAAAAAAATTATAAAAAGAATCTAGATCATTTCTAATATATTTTTGAAACTTCATATTTTAATCTCTGAATATCTACTTCAGACAATTCTCCTTCAAAAACAGATTTCTGAATATGATGAAGATATCTTTTACAAATGCCAAAAAAACTTTTTCTCCAATTACGATTACCTTTTTTTCATCCAATGATATATCATATACTGCAACAACATACATTTTATCACCACCACATTTGAAAAAGCTTGATATTTCTTTTCACCTAATAAATGTTTAATAAGTTTATAGCATTCAAGTCTTACTAAATACTGATAAGATATTTTTTTCTATTTAAATCTTTATGAGTTATTACTTGTTTTTAATCTTTCTTCAAACTCTTGAACAATAAGTTTAGAAGCTTCTTCTTTTTAATCTTAAGTATTTAAAAATCTTTTACAAAACTTTTTTTCTGTAATTTGATTTTTTTGTTTAATAATGAAAAAAATTAATCTATCTACTATCAATGGTTTGAATACTTCTGAAATATCAAGAGAAAGAGAAAATCTTCTTGTACTAGGTTGATGTAAATAGCTAACAGTTGGATTTAATTGTGTCTTATAGATTTCTCCTAGAACTCTCGTATAAAAAAAGTGTGTTTATAAATGATATCAAAGAATTAATCATATTATCAGGTGGATTTTTTTAACTCTTTTTTTCAAAAATCTATTTCTTGATTTACAATAATATTCCAAGCTTCATAATAAATTTTTTCTAATATTTCCTTCATATCCCATTAATTCTTCAACATTAGTTACTTCATTAAGTTGTCGTCTAAGTTCTTCTATTTGTTCCATATAGAATTTGAGATCTTTTCCTCTACCATTGTAATACCTTAAATTACGATAAATATTAAATGAAGCTCCTTCTATAAATTCCTAGCTATTTCTATTCTTTTTTTGAGGATTGGTATAATGTTCTACTTGTTTTTACCAAAAGTTGTCCTGAAACATTCATTTCTCTAGGATAAAAACTTCCTGTATAAAAAAAGTATAGTAGTTAAAAAAATGAATAGGAATACCAAATTGAGATATATAGTTAATAAGTTTAGTATTAAAAATTCATTTCAGACATAACATAAAAAAATCATCAATCATTTCAATAGGAATATCTCTTTTTTTCATCTTGTTCATTAATAAATGTTATGGTATTATCTTTTTCTTTTTAATGTTCCATTGGTGTAAAGAAAATAACTTCTTTTTCATATTTTTTTCCTCCTATACAAAGCATAAATCAAAATAAGCACATTTTTTTACAAATATTCTTTTTTTCTCTAAGATAGGAGGGCTTTCTTTTCCTAAAATTTCTTTTTATTCCTATTATTATATTTTTTTAAGTTTTTCTCTATCGCTATCACTTAAATTAACTTCAACTGTTTGCCTTAGTAAAGGATAGTCTAAAACTCCTTTTAATCCAATTAATCCCTTTTTTTCTAAATAGTACAAATAATATTGAACTTGTAATATTGAAGCAGGTTCTATTGAATTACTTTTTTTAATTTCATGTAATATTTTTTTGAGCGAATAAAATCAATATTTATAACCCCATCTATATTAATTTTTTTCTCGTCTCTAGTATAAGTATTTTCTTCTAATAGTTTTTCCCAAAATAACATTTGAGTTATTTTTCTTCAAGTTGAATATCATTGGTAAAAATACCATAGTTTTTCTTTTACATACTTCATAATAATAAACCATCAATCCAGTTATATCCTTATCCATAATATCTATCTCCCCATAGTTTAATTGATAAAGTCCTACTCTAGTATAGTTAAAATTACTTTGTGCCTATTAGATAAATTCATATGTTGGAAGTCCATCTTTGAAATCTTTTTGCTCGAAAGCCTAATTCTTTATCGTAGTCAGCTTCCATAATTGTTATTTTTTTCAAATTTATTTATAGATTCTGACTTATATTTATTGGCATCAGCTTTTTCCTTTTTAAAATTTCACTAATATACTTAGTTAACTGGTAATATTGAATTGAAAGAGTTTTTTTAAGACTTTAGTTTTTAGCTTTTTGTCTTTCTTCTAAACCCTAAATTTGCATCTTCTATTTTTTTAATAAGCTCTTTTATAAGTTCTTCATTTTTCTTCATAAATATTGTATGGAATTACAGTAACACTTTGGATATCTCTAAGTTTTTAAAGCATCTTGTGAATTTTTTTATCACTATTTAAAAATTCCTTGATAATTTTTTTATAGGCTTCTTTAAATTCTTTAACAAAAGGACTATCTTTTAAATTTTTCAAAACTTAAATTTTTCTTCAATTAGTGCAATCTTCTCTCCTTCTGTAATTTTTTTGAAAAAAATATTTAAATAGTTCGTTATAGTTTTTCAGAATTGTCTAATTCATTTTTAGATACAACTTTACAATAATTTTTCTAGTCCTTTTTTTAGAATTTTTCCTAGATATCTTTATCTATGAAACCATATCTTGAGTCTTTTTTTCTTTTAAATATTTATCTTCAATTTTTTTAAATAGATAAAACAATTAGCTTCATCTATTGATTTTTTTCCTTTACGATTACATCTTCCAAATCTTTTGAAATAACGAATTTAAATCTTGTAATTCTGTAAATAAGTAGTCAAAATCAATATCTAGTGAAGCTTCAACAAGTGAAGTTGATATCCAGATTCCTTCTCCATTAAAATCAGTTCTTCCAAAATCTAAAATTTCTTTTTTTCTTTACTTTCTCTATCTTCACGAATGAAATTAGAGTGTAACATATTGATTTTTGTTTTTTCTAAGTCAGGGATTCTTTTTAATTTTTAAATAAATTTCTTGAGCTTTTTTTATCGTATTGCAAATAACTAAAATTTTTGTTAGATGATCTCTTATTCTTTCTATTTTTCTTTAAATTTCCATAAAATTTCTTCTATTCCAATTTCATTATCAATAAGTACTATATTATGTCTTAATTTTTTTCATTGTTAGTAAATTTCTTTTTTTATAAAAATTTCTTCTCCAACTATTTCATTTGGCTTATCTAAATCTTTTTATTACATTTTGATTATTTTTTTCATCAAGTATTTATTTAAAAAAAATATTCAATTATTGGTGGAAAAAGTAGCGGTTACAATAGCTATTTTTACCTCCCATTTCTATAATTTTAGTAATTCCAAAAAAATTACAGCAGCAAGTAAATTTGCATCATACATCTGCATTTCATCTAAAAATTATTTTAGAATAAGAAAGAGTAGCTAGTTTTGATTCATAACCTTTATATTTTTAAAAATAAAGTTAAATATTTGGTCTGGAGTACATATAGTTACAGGTAGGGATAAATGTTTACCTCTTTTTATTGTATTCTAAGATATCCATTTCCTTTTTCATCATTATCATCAATAACGAACTCTTTTTTTATTGTTCAAATAATATTCAAGAGAATTTGAATGCAATAAACCTACTCTTTTCTTCTTTATTTTTCTTCTTTTTATTATAACTTCATTAAACCTTTTTATACATTGCATTAATAGCTGTTCTAAGGGGAAGAACAAAAAAATATTTTATTATTACCTCCCCAAAGAAAGCCACCTTCAGTTTTACCCATTCCAGTATCTGCTATTGCAATTATATTTTTTTATCACTATTTTTCTTTACAAAATTTTTTTGCATATCATTCCAATCAGCAGATTTATCTTTCTCTTTAAATTCATTTAATAGCTCATTTAAAGCAACTTCTAAAAAAAGTCATTAGGATACTCAATTTCATATCCTCCACTAGCTGAATGGTCACATTTCATAAGTAAACCTAATAATTTTAAGTTTCGATCTGTGTGTAAATTTGGAAATTTTTAAAGATGGAGATAGTTTTTTTAATAACTTTTATTCTTTTTTTCTTCAAGTTTTTGATAAAAGATTTTTCTATTATTTTTTTTAGTATTTTTCATCAGCTCTTATACTATCATTATCTCCATTTCCAAATCTATGATGATAAAAAAACAGCATAAGCTATTGACTCATAGTCATTTTTATCTTCATAATCTTTTTTTATCAATAAAATGAATAGATAAGATATTATGTGCAACTTCTTTACTTATATCAAATTTTTTTATTTTTCTTTTTAGTCTAACTTGAAATTCTGGATTTATTTTTTTCCTATATCATGAAATTCTATAGAATATTCCAATAGCTCTATTATTTTTGTCATCATTAATGTATCCTAGTTCAATTAATTTTTTTCTTTTTGAATATGTAATTCTTCATTATGTTGAGCTAAGGTTTTTATCTGGTTTTTGCATAATAGATATTTTTTTATATTGTCATATTTTTTTATTTTTAGAATTTTTCCTTATAGTTCTCCATCTTTTTCTCCCCTTATATAAAATTAACTAAAAATAGTTTCTTCATTATAAATGTCAGCTTTTACATTTTCACTACTTTCTTCAGCTAGAACACTTGTTGAATAGATTACTGGAACTTTTTTTAAATTCTCTTTTTTTCCTTTTTGTTATTTCATAATTCTTATCTAAGTAATATTTTGTTCCACCAGAGCCATGATCTCCATCAACAGTTTCTGTAAAAAAATCTTTTTCTTCATAAAAAAATCTTTTTGCATTTATATACATGGAAAAAAATTACTTTCAATAATATCTTCTACTTCTTGTAATTCAACCATTTTGCATTCAATAACTTCAACAAAGTCTTCACTTCTTCCTAGAGACTGTAAATTGAAAAATGTTATTTTCTATGTCTTTTAAAAATTTCTTCATCAGATTTTTTATATGTAAAATTAGGAAAAATATCATTTAAAAATTTCATAGCTTTTTTTAAAAGAAGTAACAAGATTTTTGAAAATGACTATAAGGTTTAGTGTAATTTTTCATATTCAAAATTTTTTTAAAAATCTTCTTTATATTTTTTTCTTCTTCAAGTTTTATTTTCTTTTCTTCTTCAGAAAGTTGTTTAAACACTTCTGATTTTTTTATCTTCTTTTTTTCTTTTTTTATCAGCTATTTCCTTTTTTTAAAACTTTAAATTCTTCTAATTTCTTTTTTTATATTCACTATTTTTTTAGTTCTTCAATTTCTTTACTTTTTTTCTTTTTTAAATTACAATATTCTTGTAATAGTTCTTCGTTATGAACTTGAATAGTGATTCTATCTTTAAAACTATTTCCTTGACTTTTTTTAGCTGAAGCAACTTTTTACAAATACTCCTGAGAATGCATTAGGATCTACTACTTTTTATTAAATTTCCTCTATCATCTAAAGCTGAGTTTAAAAAAACAATAATCAGTATAGACCTTTCTTGATAGAGAAGTAAATTTTTCCTTGTATACTTATATCCATAGAATGATATTCTGTATATCCACATATATTGTGTAATGCACCTATTATTGTTGATGGTATAGGTAAAGGATAAGTCATTTTATTATCCACTGTTCCTGCTTTTTCTATAGTTTGCTGAACTTTGTTTTTAAGATAATTCTTAAGGCTTCCATAATATGCCTCCTATGCTCCATAATAATTTTTTTACATCTTCAATTAAAGATTTAAAAAAATTCTCTCATAGATACTGGTTGTAATTCTTTTTACTATTTCAGCTTCATTTGTAAAAAAATATCTCCTTTTAATAAAGCACAATTAAAAGCCATCTTCTTTCTTTTTCTTTTAAAAGCTTCTCCTAAAACTAATGCTTCTTGTTCAACTCTAACTACATTTTTCAAAATAGTGAGTTTTTTTCTTAAAGATAAACCTCCAATAGCAAAAAAACAGGTTCAGCATTATCTAAATTTCCTTTAACTACTAAACTTAAGTTTTTCTATAGCTTCTAGAATAGATTTTTACTCTTTCAAATTTTTTTCTTTGTTATCTGCTTCTTTATCAGGGAAGTTAGGGTCTTTTTCCTACTTTTTCTAAATCTATTGTTAAACTATATACTTTTTAATGATTTTTTTCATATTCATATTGATAAGGCATTAGACCAACTTTACCTGCATCTTTTTTTGAACATTTAAATTATTAGCATTCGCGTAATTAGTTGCTAAATATAGGTTATTATGAAAACGAGTTTCATTTATAAAACTTTCTGTTGAAATTGCATCTGTTAGATAGAAAGAGCTATTTCTTACATAAGTACTTTCTTTTGTATTCATGTATCCACCTTCTAAAGCACGACAATTAGTCGCATTTAAATTTTTCATCAACCTTTTTTTGAGTAGCACCATTGGCTTCAGTTTCTAGGTCTTTATACATTCCACTTTGTACCATGATTGCGTTTTTTTAAACTTTCACGACTACGGATAGCATATACATTTCTATCTCTATAAATCTTTTGAACACTTGAAATATTTCCTAATCCTTCCGAATAATTTGATGTCATATTTGCCACGACTGTAATTGTTAATGCGTTCTTTTTCATTTTTTTCTCCTCCCTATTCTTTATCCTCATTTTCTTTATTTTTTTAATCTATTTTGATCTAATTCTAAAATGAAATAGTGTATTATATCTTCATTTTTGAGTTGGATTTTTCTATATAATCAAAAGAAAAAAACTAAAATATACTCCTGAATATACTGACAATTGTGTTAAGACATCTAAAAATTCTTTTATGATTTTTTTAGCAACAACAGAACTTAAAAGTTTTTTTGTCTATATGATGCTAATTTATTTAAAGAATTATCTTTTTATAAATTTTTCTTACAACTTCGCTTGCACAAGTTTTTTTATAGAAGCCTTTAAGTTTTTTTATCCATTTCTTTTCCTCCGTTTCTTATTATTTGATTTACTTTAATTAATTGTTCAATAGCATAGTTATATTTAAAAAAATTTCGATAAGTTTTTCCTTGGAAGTATCTGGTTTTTATAAAATTTTCTCTATCTTTTAATAAATACATAATACTATTTGTTAATAAACTTAGATTTAAAAATAGCTGAAAATATCTCATCAAGAAGATTAAAAATAGTACTTATCAGTAATTTTTTTATTCTAATATCTAATTTTGAAAAAAATCTTCAACTGCTTTTTAATACTTCTATACTTTCATTTCTTAGATACCAAGTTTCAAAATACTCTTTATCTCTATTTTTTTATAGATTATTTCCATTCCATATTTGATATAGTCACTTTTTTTCTTAAGATATTTAAGAAAAATTTTTTTAAGGGTATAGAAGTTACAATTTCTTCTATTTCTTCATTTCTTTTTCTCTTTAATTGCTTTTTTTCTTGCTTAAATTTTTTTATTTCTTCATTTTTCTCTTTCCTTTTCCTCAGAAAAAAATATTCTCTTAATTTATAATTCATATTTTTCTAGTATTTCTAAATCTAAGTTATCATTTAAAAAAATATAGTTTCAAAAAGAATTTCCTGTGAAAGCAAAAAGGAATAAAATCAAAGACCTCATCATCAAAAATAATCAACACTAGTAGAAGTGAAATTATAACCTGTTGTTTTTAGACTTCCTATTAGGATCAAAAATAATAACCTTTAAGTCTACAAGGGCTATTATCTCCTTTTTTTCTAAGAGTCTACTTGTTTGACAATAATTATCATATAAATCTTTTTTTATTTCTAAAAGTTTCTTTTTATAATTAAATGTCTATTTTTCTTCAAGTAATTTTTAATGCTTCTTCTTTATTTGTTCCATCAAACTTTATTTTTTTGAAAAAAACTTTTTTTGAAACTGTGTTTGCTGACATATTTTTCTTTGATGCTTTTTTTATAATTTCTGGTGTAAATTCTTTTGTGTATTTTTAATTGATTTTCAAGTTTTTTTATGTACTAAGGTATCTTCTGGATAAAAATCTTTCAATAAAATCTAAGTAGTTATCTTCAGTAATATCTTCCTTGTTGTACAATAAAAAAACTATCAGTAATTTCATCAATAGTTAAATTTTTTTATTTCATATTTTTTTCTAATTCTTTAAAGTAATAAATCAATCCTGTAATAGCTGCTGAATATTTCCAATCTGAAGCAGATATTGCAGTATCAAAAGCTCATATTCATTTTTTATCAACATCATACTTCATCTTTAATCTCACCACCTAAATATTCTAAAAGTCCAAAACCTTGAGATAAACGACTACCCATACCTGTTCTATAGATTTCTTCTAATAAAATTTTTAGGGGCTTTTTATTTTTAAATCTTCCAGTTGTTATAGGGAATTTTTAGGTCAAAAATGTTTAACAATTATTTTTTTCGACCTTGTAGCAATTTACAACTAAAAATCTTTAAAAAAATATCTTCAGGGTATCCTAATCTTTTTAAATCTTTCCTTCATAAGCCAATTTAGCACTACTTCAAATTTTTTCATCACCAACTGAATAGTAGATATCTTTATTTTTTTCTTTATTATGATCTCTTACTACAATTCCTCCTCCTATTGTAGTCTGAAAAAAATAGCCTCCTCTCCTCTAAGAGTTTTTTTCTTCGACTATCCTAACATCCTTTAAAAATCATATGGGTATTCTTAGGTAAAGGAAATTTTTTTATTTCTTTGAGATAGAAATACATTCACTAATAAGAAACCTATATTATTTTTTTCAGAACAAGATACTATAACTTTCATTTCAGGTTTTTTTAAATAAATTTCTTCTCCAAAATATTTATCCAAAGGGAAAATTACAGAAAATGAATAATCCTTTATTTGAGTTCCTGTAAAAAAATTCTGAATAATATTTTTGAATTATGTGCTTCTGTTAAAGATTTTTTTAAAAGAAACTGATTAAAGTTCTTCTAATTTCAACTGGAATTATCACAGTATCTAATTCAAAATTTAAAATAAATCTCATCTCTCTCCTCCTTTTTTTATTTATATATATTTTTTTGGTCGATAATTATAAAAAAATATTTTTGTTAAATTATTATTAATGATTGAATGTATCAGTACTATTTTATAACAAAAATAACATTAAAACAATATATTTTTTTATATTTTTGAGTTAATTTTTTTAACTTAATTCTCTTATATAAATAATATAACATATAAAAAAATATTTTTGTAAATACCTTTAATAATGGTATATAAAAAAATAAAATTGATTTTTACACAAAAATATTATAATAAAAGCAGTTTTACTAGATTAGAATTTAAAATTAATAATGGTTTATTTTAAATTTTCTAATGTTTTTTCAAATTGGAAGAAAATAAGCAATTCATATTTACTTGTTAAAAAAATAATAAGTAAAGAATGAGTTGCTTTTTTTATAAATATGTTATAATTAAATAAAAAAATGCTAGGTGATTAAATTATGTTAGAAATTGAAAAAAATAACACTTAAAAAAATAAAATTGTAGATAAAGATAATTATTTTTGAAATTGGTTATTGTGAAAAAAACTAAAAATTTATATGATGCATGTTTTTTTGTTTCTTGGATTGCTAGCTATTATAGATATTATAAAATAGATGAAGAAGATTATAACTTATAAAAAAATAGTCCTCAATCATTCTATAAAAAAATATGAAAATGAAATCAAACAAAATAATAATGCTTATACAGAAAAATTTTTATAGGCTCTTCAGCACTTAGAGATTATGATGGAGTTAAAGATTTTTCAACATTCTTATCCTACAAAAAAATGAAATTATAAATCCATTTCAAAAATTATATTTATTAAATAGTGCAAGAACACTCGTGACTCTAGCACTCGTAGGGTGTTAGTCATGAGACTATGTACTCGTAGGGTATGAATTGCACGAAGATTTTAGTAAGCATATAGGGAAACTTGTATGTAGACACGGAGCAAAACCGTGCAACAAAGAAACTGAATTGCTGGGAACTCTTAAAGCTAGTATAACCACAACATAATACCTAAGTAAGAATATGGTATAAGTGTGATGGTGGCGAAAGCAGAAAAAAATATACTAGATGATGCAAGGTTAAATCCTAAACATTAAGGTAATAGACAATCAGCAGCTAAGCCTGAAAAGGAAAGTTCAACGACTATCCCTCGTGAGGGGAGTACAATACAAGCGATTGGTATTGGAAGTGGTTTCGCCTAAGGTGTTGAGATACACTATGGATAAGATATAGTCTGTGCTTGTTAGAGATAACAAGAAGTTCATAAGATATAAAGTCTTTGAGAACTGTACAAGGCGTAGCGTCCTTGTATGAACGACACTTCCCACTGTTGTGGAGTTTTAAAAAAACTTTAAAAAAATGTTTAAAAAAATAAATAAAAAAACATTACTTTTTTTAATGGATAAAATGTAGAATATATGGTATAATATCTCTGATGAAAAAGGAGGTGATTATATATGTATTTAACATTAAAACAACAAGTAAAACATCTTAGCAAAAAAAGAGTTTAGAAATTTAAAATATTTGTGCCATAAAATGCTTAAAAAAATAGTGAGAATTACAAGAAGTTAAATTCTAATATGGCTCAACAAATTTTTAAAAAGAAGTAGATGAAAGTTTTAAATCATTCTTTGCACTTTTTAAAAACTTGCTAAGAATGGTCAATATAACAGTAAAAATAAAACTACCTAATTATCTTGATAAAGATGGTTTTTACAACTCTTGTTATAGGTTTTTGTTAGATTAAAAGATGATATGCTGATAGTTCCTTATTCAAATTCTTTTTAAGAAAACTCATCAGGAAGTTAAAGTTAAGCTACCATCAGTATTAAAAAGACAAGAAGATAAAAAGAAATTAGAATAATACCAAAAACAACATTCTAGGTACTTTGAAATTCAATATACTTATGAAGTAAAAAGAAATTCAAAGGGAGTTAAATGAAAATAATGTACTAGGAATTGATTTAGGTATAGATAATCTTTTGCACTTGTGTTACAAATGCTGGAGCTTCATTCATAATAGATGGTAGAAAATTAAAATCTATTAATCAATACTATAATAAGATAAATGCAAAATTACAAAGTATAAAAAGATAAGCAAAAGATTGAGCGCACAACATTAAGACAAAAAGAGAATAACTAGAAAGAGAAATAATCGTATAAATGATTATCTTTCAAAAGCAGCAAGAATAATTGTAAATTATTGTCTTAATAATGATATAGGAAAAACTAGTTCTAGGATATAATGAAGATTTTCAAAGGAAATCAAATATTGGAGGTATAAATAATCAGAACTTTGTAAATATACCATATGGAAAAATTAAGAGATAAATTAATATATCTATGTAAACTATATGGAATAGAATTTAAACTACAAGAAGAGAGTTATACATCAAAAAGCAAGTTTCTTTGATGGAGATGAAATTCCAATATATGATAAAGAAAAATCTACAAGAATATATATTCAGTGGAAAAAAAGAATAAAGAGAGGACTATATCAAACAAGTACAGGGAAACTAATAAATGCAGATTGTAATGGAGCATTAAATATTCTAAGAAAAAGTAAAGTTGCGGACTTAAGCGTCCTATACAATAGAGGTGAGCTGAACACACCTAAAAAGAATAAGGGTAGTGTAAAAGCTATCAAACTTCTTAGAAAAATTTTTTTAAAGATTTTTTTAAAGATTTTTGGAACCCCGCAACTCTAGCACTCGTAGGGTGTCAGTCGTGGGAGGTTCAGATAGAAGGTATTTTATTTGCAAGAATAATATGGGAGATAGGAGAATTTTTAATTCCCCCATTTCAAAAAAATTATTAGTAAAGATGGAAGTTACAAGTTTCCATTGAGAGAAATTTGTGAACTAAAAAAATAATAGTTCAGGAAATCCTATATGTTATTACCTTCCTTTTGATGAAAAAAATACTTGCATAAAATTAATTAAATTTTTAGTTATATACTGGTACTAAAGGATAAAAATATTCTATATACTGGATAAGGAAGTGAAAGAAAAAAACGAAAATAAGATTTTTATAAAAAAATAGCTCTCTATATAGTGAAATTTAAAGTTTAAAACACTAAGGGTATATAAGAATAGGTTAGGGATTTTTGATTCAAAAAAACACTGATAAATAATAAGGGTTTTTTTAGATTAAAATTGAAATTTATTTTTTTATATAATAACTTTTTTTCATATTCAGAACATACAAAGATATATATAAAATATATAATAGGATATAAAAAGATATAAGAATATATTGACAAAAATATAAAAAAATATAGTATAAGTTATACAGAAGATGATGATTGTATGACATCAATCAGGATAATCAAAAGAAATGTCAATCAAGAAGATGTGTTCGTATAGTAGCGATCAGGATAATCAAAAAAATACTAGATAAGAAGATTTAAAAAGTCCTATGTTTTTTTATTAGGGCTTTTTTTAATAGTTGGAGGTTAAGAAGTGAAATTTTTGTTTTTTTAACTGATGAATTTTTTTGAACTTTATAAAAAAATTGCGATGAGATAGAAAAGAAAAAAATAATAGACCATATGCTACAGTGTGTCTATTAAAATACGGTACTTTTTATTTTTGCAATACCAGTAAGACATAATATAAAAACATCAGTATGCTATTTTTTTACAAATAAAGAAAAACACAAGGTTTAGATTTATCAAAAACATTAATAATAAGTGATTTAAGATTTATTGTACAAAATAAAAACAGCTTTCATTTCTCAAGAAGAATATAGTCAGTTAATCCAAAAAGAAAAATTTTTATAATATCAAAAAAATTGAATCATATATAAAAAAATACAAAAAAAGCCTTAGAGCATCAAGAGATCAAGAAAAAAATTATTTATTATGTTCAATGTCTTGTCTAAAAATATTTTCATAATGAATTAAATATAATTAGGAATTTATAATAGTAAAAAAAAGGTACTCAGTTAATGAGAGCTTATTATAAAAATAAGCAGATGATTGAAATGACAATATTTCATGATCCTGAATATGAAAAAAATTATCTGATTTGACTGCACCTTATTGGACATATGATGAAAAAAAGAAAAATTTTTATATTCCAGAAGATGCACCAGAAGAAATAGATGAAACATCAAAAAAAGAAGAAATTTGGGAAAAGTATCAGGAATATTAAAATTAAATAATTATGAAAAATCAAGGGGCTGTTGCAAAATTAAAATTTCAAACCTAAAGTAAAAAAATAAGTGAGTTACGAATGAAAAATTTTATCGTTAAGAAATTTACTCAGTAACAAACTATTTTTTTACTTTTTGTTAATTTGAAACAGCCACTTTTTTTCTGCTCCACTTTTTGCACCATTTTTTTATAAAAAAAACATATAATTTTTACACTTTATTATAAATACTGAAAATACAAAGCCTTGAAAATATTAGAAATAAAAAAATTTAGATATTAAAAAAATACTTGCATAAAAATTAATTAATAAGATATAATCAAATTAATAAAATTATTCAAAAATTATATGTAAAATATTAGATATTTTGAAAATAAAAAAATATTTTTTTAGAAAGGAGGTTTTATGAAGAATAATATGTTATTACCTAATTTTTTTATGGTATTTTTTTGAAGTAAAAAAAGTGCTACTAAAAAAATAGACTTAGAATGGAAATAGAAAAAGTTAAAAAAATAATAAAGTTGAGATTGCAAACTTAAAAAGAAAATCTGAAAAAGATAGAAGTTATCAAGAATTTTTAAAGTCATTGAAAGTCTTGGAAGTTTAACAGTTGAATTTGATGATAAAGAAATAGATACTCAATTTATGATAGGAATAGTCCTTAAGTTATTAAATTTAGATGAAGAACTTTTTAAAAGGAAGAGAAGCTAAGGCTAAAACTTTATTTAAGAGTGTGGCTCAAATAGCAGATATTACTATATATAATAAAACAAAAAGGTTTGTTTGACACAAAAGACTTTATTGGGAACAGGTCTTTTTAATATATGGATTAAAAGAAATTTAAGGCTGATATGATTTTACCAGGTGGAGCAACATTAATTTGGTGGTCATATAGACTTCTATCAAAAAAATCATAGTAAGGAGGTCTGAATGTTTAAAAAAATATGTTAAAGAAAAACTTATTTAATGTTTAACAAGGTAAAAAGTTGTTCATAGTATTCCTGGAAGAATAAGACTTCTTATACCTTCACTTGATAAATTTCCTGAAGAAATGAAAAAAAGCATGAACATTATATAAGTGCTATAATAAAATTAAAAAGATGGAATAAAAATCTATTGAATATTCTTATTTAACAAGTAAAAATATTAATAGAATATGATAAAACAAAATTGAAAGAGCAAGATATAGTTAACTGGCTTAATAAGATTTGGAAGATCATAGTCGATAATGAAGATGTTTATCATGGTATGTCTGTTGATGAAGTTGAAAAAAATGTCAAAAGATTTTATGAAATGTTAAAGGGAGAATTAGAAGGGAGAAAATAATCAATGAAAAAAATGATAATTTACTCGCTTGTGAGATTGTACACAGAATAAGAGGAAGAATTCGTATAAAAAAAGTAAGGCTTTTTAAATATATTGGAGCTTCTTTGAAAACTGAAATTGAAAAAAACAATTAGTGCAAGTAAGATATATAGAAAGTGTAGAGATAAGTTTAATAACAGGTACTATCCTTATATATTTTGAAGATGTTTCTTTAAGTGAGCAAAATTTAATAAACTTAATACAAAAATACACTTAACTCACATATATTTGAAATATGTAAAAAAATGAAAAGATTGAAAAAAATCATCTAAGTATGTAATCGAAAGAAAATTACAAGAAGAAACTCCTGGAGAAATTATAAAGAAAAATTATTACAACTGCTGGACTTTTTAGGATATAATCTATTCTTTAAATCAAAACAAGAAGTTGTAACAACAGGAATTAGAAGATTTTTTTAAATTACAATACTCTATCTACTCTAGCACTTGCTATGCCTGTATTGAAAAATGGTATTAATTCTCTTGTTAAAAAAACAAAAAGACCTAATGCAGATACTTTAAGTTCAAGTGCAATAATAAGTAGTATTCTTCTTGGAAAAGAAAGTGCAGCACTAACTATAATGTTCTTAGAAGAAGTATCAGAACTTTTAACCGTTTATACTATGGAAAAAAACTCGTGGAGCTATCAAAAGACATGTTAAGTGTTGGAGAAAGTTATGTTTGGAAAGAAATTTCTGAAGATAATGTAAAAAGAGTTCCAATAGAAGAAATCCAAAAAGATGATATTATAGTAGTTCAAACTGGAGAAAAAAATTAGTGTTGACGGTAAGATAATAAAAGGTGAAGCATTGATAGACCAATCTTCAATAACAGGTGAATATATGCCATTGAAGAAGGCTGAAGGTGAAACTGTTTATGCAGGAACTATAGTTAAAAAAATGGAAATATAAGTATATTAGCAGAAAAAAAGTTGGAGATGACAGAACTGTTTCAAGAATTATAAAACTTGTTGAAGATGCAAACTTCAATAAGGCTGATATACAAAAATTATGCTGATACTTTCTCAGCACAATTAATTCCATTGAACTTTATTTTTAGCAGGAATAGTTTATGCAAGTACAAGAAGTATTACTAAGGCTATGAGTATGCTTGTTATTGATTATTCTTGTGGAATTAGATTATCAACAGCAGTTGCTTTCTCAGCTGCAATAAACACAGCTGCTAAGAATGGTATATTAGTAAAAGGAAGTAATTTTATAGAAGAATTATCAAAGGCTGAAACCGTAATATTTGACAAGACAGGAACTATTACTGAAGGGAAACCAAAGGTACAAAGTATAGAAGTTTTTGATAATAGTATGTCTGAAAATGAAATGATAGGACTTGCTGGAGCAGCAGAAGAGCAATCTTCACACCCACTTGCAACTGCAATAATGACAGAAATTAAAGATAGAGGAATAGAAATTCCTAAACACAGTAAGATAAAAAAACTGTTGTAAGTCGTGGAGTTGAAACAAAGGTAGGTAAAGGAAAAAGAAGCTAAGGTTATAAGAGTAGGAAGTAAGAAATATATGCTTGAAAAATAATGTTAATCTGACAGCAGCAATAGATGCTGAAAGAGGTATTATTTCAAGAGGAGAAATAGGACTTTATATAGCACAAGACGATAAAATTATAGGTCTTATTGGAGTTTCTGATCCACCTAGAGAAAAATATTAAAAAAAAGCTATAAACAGACTTAGAAATTATGGAGTTGACGATATAGTTTTTATTGACAGGAGATTTAAGACAACAAGCAGAAACTATTGCTTCAAGAATGTCAATAGATAGATATGAATCTGAATTACTTCCTGAAGATAAGGCAAAAAAATATCTTAAAAATTCCAATCAAAAAGGTTCTAATGTAATTATGATAGGTGATGGTGTAAACGATGCCCCTGCTCTATCATATGCAAATGTTGGAGTTGCATTAGGAAGTACAAGAACTGATGTTGCAATGGAGGCAGCAGATATAACTATTACACAAGATAACCCTCTTTTAGTTCCAGGAGTAATTGGACTATCTAAGAATACAGTTAAGACTATAAAAAGAAAATTTTGCTATGGTAATTGGACTTAACACTTTTTGCTTTAGTACTAGGAGCAACAGGAATATTAGCACCAATTTATGCATCAGTTTTACATAATTCGACGACTATTTTTAGTTGTTTTTGAATTCATTAAAACTGCTAAAATATGATATAAAGACTAACTAGGAAGGGGCTAAAATGAAAAAGTTAACTATTACGATAGTGCATATTTTACCAAATAGAGTTAGATTAAAATTATCTGCTCCTGTAAAGGATACTAAAACTTTCTATTCAAATATAAAGAATAGTTTAAAATTTTTTTAGAAATGAGATATAATTCAAGACTAAAAAAACGGTAACATTAAATTTTTTTCAACAAGTGAAATATTTTTTTACAAGAAATTATATATAGAGTAGCCATTTCTTTTTCAATAGAAAATGGTTTACTACCTGTAAAAATTAGTTGAAGAAAATGTTTATAAATCAATTTCTCCACTATCTATGTATGCTTTAGCATCTATAATGGTTTCTTATTTAAATGGAGTAATCAATAAGAATGATACAAACTTACAAAGTTCAATGAATGTGTTCTCTATGGGATTAACTGTTGGATCAGTGTTTGAGCATGCTTATGGTGAAGTTAAGAAAAGAGGAATGTTTGATATAGAAATTTTACCAGCTCTATATCTTTTAAAAATCATTCTTCACAGAACAAAAATTGAGTACAGTCCTTATTATGTGGTTAACTACCTTCGGTAGACACTTAACAGTATCACATAAAATGACAAAACTTATAAAAGTCTTTAGAGTAAAAACTGAAAAAAAGGTTATCAATATACAGCAACTATTGTAGATGATAACACTATAGAAAAATTTTTTTCAGATTTTATTCATCAAATATTTTTTTAAAAAAAACACAGTGACTACTGTCAATTTAATGAAAAAAATATGTAACTTTAAGTAAAAATTAAAAGTGAAATTCACTTATTTTATTAATAATATAATTTAAAGAAAAATTTAGGAGGTTTAAAAATGTTTGGAAACACAATAACAAAAAGATCATTTAGTAGGTGCAGCAGTTGGAGTTGGAGTAGCAGCAATAGCTTTTTATTTATATAAAAAAAATCAAGCTAAAGTTGATGACTTCTTAAGAAAAACAAGGAATCAATATAAAAACTTCTTCTTGTTCAAATCTTGAAGGATTAGATATTGAAGGTCTAACTGAAATGAAAGAACATATAGAAGATTTAATAGCTGAAAAAAATCTGCTACTGGATCAGCTGAAGAAGTTATAGTTGAAGCTGAATAATAAAATTTATAAAACCTTTCATCTTTTGGTGGAAGGTTTTTATGATACAAAATGAATTATAGGTGATTGTATGAAAGACATAGATGTTATATATAAAGGCGAAGTTTTAAAAATTAACAAGGTTTTTGGGGAAATAATAAATTATGTTTGTGGATAAAAAAATTCCAATCAAATCACAATGCCTAAGATGGAGTTTGTTGGAGGTTATCCAAATGAATATTGTATATTTCTAGAAAACTTATCTGCAGAAGAATTAAAAAGAAATAAAAAAACAGTTGACGGAAAAGTATTGAATTTTTGAAGAATTTTTAAATAACTAAATAAAGAGAAACCATTAGAATTTTTCTAATGACTTCTCTTTTTGAGTAATAAATGAGAAGCAGATTGAGTAATTTTAAAAATCATCTCAATCCGCGGAGAGGGGTAAATCAAATCTATTACAACATAATTATATGGGATTAAACAAAAATATATCGGTAACAAATGTTACCAAAAAAATAATTTTTTTAAAAATTTTTAACAAAAAAATGGTAAAAAAACTTTACAAAATAAGTCAAAAAAATTATGACTGATTATGATTGAAAAAAAGATTGAAAATGATTATATAATAAGGTAACAAAAAAATAATCAAGTTATAAAAAAAGGAAAAAGATATGTTATTTGAAGACAGAATTTCACTTATTTTTAAAAACTTATAGAAACACAAGGCAGTATAGAAAAATTCAAAAATTATCAAAGATTTAAAAAAATCAGTGAGGCAACATTAAGAAGGGACTTAGCTTATCTTGAAAAGGAAAATAAAAATTAAAAAGAGTAAGAGGTGGTGCAGTTTTTAAGGAAAGTTGCTAGAAAAGAAATAGAAATCAAAGAAAAAAACACCAATAAAGATAGCAAAAAGAAAATCGCTCAAGTGGCAGCACAGTTCATATCAGATGGTGACTATATTTATTTAGATGCAGGAACAACAACGTATGAAATTATTGACTATATAAAAAGGGAAAGATATAAAGGTTGTAACTAATGGGATAATACATTTAGAAAGACTTATAGCCAATGATATAGAAACTTACTTAATTGGTGGAAGAATAAAAAAAGAGTACCTTAGCCATTGTTGGAGTAAAAGCTTTTAAGAGATTTATCAGAATTTAGATTTGATAAAGCATTCATTGGAATAAATGGGATAAATGAAAACGGATATTCTACTCATGATGTTGAAGAAGCATTGATAAAAGAAACAGGCGATAGAAAAATTCAAATAAGGCTTTTTATTTTAGCAGATAGTACAAAGTTTGATATGATCTATTTTGCAAACGTAGCTAAACTTGAAGAAGCAACAATAATAACAGATAAAAAAAGAAATAAATAAAGACATAGAAAAAGCACACAAAAATAATAAACATATATTAAATTGAAAATAAGAGAGTTACATTCCAAATTTTAGGATAAAAAAATCAAATAGAATGAGCCGAGTAAATGTTGGCGTGTTTGAAGCCAACTTGTTGGCAAGTTTTGCCGAATTTACAGCGAATTCTTGATTTTTTTATACGTTAAGAAATTTGGCTAGTAACGAACTATTTTTCATATTTAATATTGAAAAGGAGAACTAATGATATATTCAGTAACTTTAAATCCCTCCATTGATTTTTATTGTCAGAGTGAAAGATTTTCAAATAGGTGAAACTAATAGAGCCTATGAAGATAATTTTTTTGCTGGTGGAAAAGGGATAATGGTATCTAAACTCTTAAAAAAATGTAGGGACAGAATGTGTAAATCTAGGTTTTTTTAGGAGGTTTTACGGGAGCATTTATAGAGAAAAAAATCTTAAAAAAATTAAATATACCTTCAGATTTTTGTAACTGTTGAAGAAAATACTAGAATAAATGTAAAAATTAAAAAAACAGAAGAAGAAACTGAAATTAATTGTCCATATCCAAAGATTTCAGAAAAAAAGAAAAAGAAGAGTTTTTTTAGATAAAAATCAGAAAAAAATTAAAAGAGATGATTTTTGTAATTTTTATCAGGTTCAGTACCTAGCAATTTGGGAAATGATTTTTTTATAAATATAATAGAAATTTTTAAATGAAAATTCAGTAAAATTTACTCTCGATAGCAGTGGAGAAACTTTTTAAAAAAAGTCTTTAAAAATACAAACCATTTTTTTAATAAAACCTAATAAAGATGAATTAAAACAATATGCTAAAAAGAGAGTTTAAAGACAATAAAGAAATTATAGACTATGTTAGAACTAACTTAGTTGGTATGGCAGAAAATGTAATTATATCTCTTGGTGGTGAGGGAGCATTATACATAGCTAAAAGATTTTTTTCACTTTTTGCTCAACCATTCAAGGCAAAGGAAAGTGTTGTTAATACTGTGGGAGCTGGAGATTCTGTTGTGGCAGGTTTTTGTAAATTATATGCTAAAAAGAAAATGATGTAGAAAAAGCATTTAGATTTGCAGTGGCTTGTGGGACAGCAACAAGTTTTTTTCAGAAGATATTGGTGAGTTAGAATTTATTGAAGAAATATCTAAAAAAATTAGTTATTGAAAAGGGAGCATTATGGAAATTAAAGATTTACTAAAAAAAGATTTAATGATAATGGATTTAAAAAGCAAATACAAAGATGGAAGCTATTGATGAAATGATAGCAAGATTAAAAAGAAAAAAAACATAGTTTCAGATGCTGATGTATTTAAAGATTTAATTTTAAAAAAAGAGAAGAAAGAAGTTCAACAGGTTTAGGTGAAGGAATAGCAATGCCTCATGCTAAGACTTCTGTTGTAAATAGCCCTTCAGTTCTATTTGCAAGATCTAATAAAGGTGTTGATTATGATGCACTAGATGGAGAACCTGTTCATATATTCTTTATGATAGCTGCTTCTGAAGGAGCTCATGATTTACATATAGAAACACTTGCAAAAATTATCAAAGATGTTATTAAATGATGATTTTACAAAAGGATTATTAACTTGTGGAAGTCCTGATGAAGTTTATGCTTTTAGTTGATAAATATTCAGAAAAACCACAAGAAAGTCCTAAAGAAGAAGTTAAAGAAACACAAGTTACAAACAAAAAGAGAATTCTTGCAGTAACTGCTTGTCCAACAGGAATTGCACATACATATATGGCTGAAGCAGCATTGAAAGAAGCTGGAGAAAAAAATTAGGAGTAGATGTTAAAGTTGAAACTAATGGTGCAGATGGAATTAAAAAAATAACCTAACTGCAAAATGATATAAATGATGCTGTTGGAATTATAGTTGCAGCAGATAAAAAAAGTTGAAACAGCTCGTTTCAATGATAGAAAAGTAATAGTTACAAGTACAGCAGATGCAATAAAGAATGCTGAAGCTTTTAATTAAAAAAAGTTTTAAATAATGAAGCTCCTGTATTTAAAGCAGAAGCTAGTGATAACACTGAAGAGGATTCTCAAGCAAATGATTCAATAGGAAGAATTATCTATAAAAGCATTATGAATGGAGTTTCTAATATGCTTCCATTCGTAATTGGTGGAGGAATTTTTACTTGCCCTTTCATTTATAGTTGAAAGATTTATGGGACAAAATGAATTATTTAAATTACTATATGGTGTTGGTGGAGGAGCCTTCCATTTCCTAATACCTGTTCTTGCTGGATTTATTGCTATGAGTATTGCTGATAAACCAGGATTCATGCCAGGGGCTGTTGCAGGATATATGGCAAGCCAAGGAGCTGGATTCTTAGGAGGACTTATCGGAGGGTTCATTGCTGGATACTCAGTTATTTTCTTAAAGAAAATGACAAAGAATATGTCAAAACAATTTGATGGTATGAAATCAATGGTAATATATCCAATATTCAGTTTACTAATAACTGGTATATTGATGTACTTCATAATAGAACCTGTATTTACAAAAAAATAAATGTTATAGTTGCTAATTGGTTAAATAATATGGGAACTGCTAATGCTGTTCTATTAGGAGCTGTACTTGGTGGAATGATGAGTGTTGATATGGGAGGACCTATCAATAAAGCAGCTTATGCTTTCTCAATAGGAGTATTTACTGATACTGGAAATGGTGCATTTATGGCAGCTGTTATGGCTGGAGGAATGGTTCCACCACTAGCAATTGCTTTAGCTATGACATTATTTAAAGATAAATTTGATGAAAAAGAACAACAATCAAAAATTTCAAACTTTATTTTAGGTTTATCTTTCATAACAGAAGGAGCAATTCCTTTTGCTGCTAAAGAGCCATTAAAAGTCATAAGTTCTTGTGTTATTGGTGCTGCAATAGCAGGTGGATTAACTCAATTCTGGGGTGTATCTGCTCCTGCTCCTCATGGTGGAATATTTGTTATTCCTGCAATGCCAAGTGTACACTCAGCTATATTCTTCGTAGTTTCTATCATAATAGGAGCTGTGGTTTCAGGAGTAATCTTTGGAATTTTAAGAGGAAAGAAGAAATAAAAAAAATCTAATAAAATAAAAAAAGTCCTGATTTTTAATTATACTGACCCCAAAAAAAGTTGGACAAATTAATTTAACTTACTAATAAGGATTGACTTCTGTAAGAAGCAGGAGTTAATCCTTTTTAATTTTTTTCCTTTATTCTTTCGTTATTGTAATAATATATATAATCTTCTATTGCTTCCTTCAACTCTTCTAATGTCTTGTACTTTTTCTTCTTGTTCATAAAACATTTCTGATTTTTAATAGACCAAAGAAACATTTCATTAATCCATTATCTAAAACTATTTTTCTTTTTCTTGACATACTTTGAGTTATCTTTTTTTCTTTCAATCTTGCTTGGTATGATTTATGCTGATACTGCCATCCTTGATCGCTATGAAATATCAAATTTTCATAGTTTTCATTTTCTTTTAAATGCTAAATTTAACATATGATTTATCTGCTCTAAGTTAGGACTTCGCGAAACATCATATGAAACTATATATCTTCCATAAGCGTCTAATATTGGAGATAAGTATAGCTTTTTCTCCTCTTAAATTGAATTCTGTTACATCTGTAAACCATTTTTTTGATTTGGAGCTGTTGCTTCAAAAATTTCTCTTGATGTGGTCATCAGCTATTTTTACCTACTTGACCTTTGTATGAAGAATATTTTTCTTTTTTACGGATAATACTTTTGTAAATTAAGTTTCTTCATAAGTCTTTGTACTTTTTTTATGATTAATATTTAAACCTTGATTTTTTTAGTTCTAATGTTACTCTGCGATAACCATATCTTCCTTTATTCGCATAGTAGATTTCTTTTGATTTTTTTCAATAATATCTTTATTCTTTTCATCAATATCTTTTTTTATCAATATAGTAATAATATACTGATCTTGATATTCCAGCAATCTTTAATAGCATTTTTGAAAGGATATTTAGCTCTAAGTTCGGCTATTACTCTTACTTTTTTTCTTCTCTTTTAGCTCCCTTTCCTGAACTAGAGCTCTCAATTTTTTTAAGTATTCATTCTCAGCTTTTTAGATAAAGTATTTCATCTTCCAATTGTTTAATTTTTTTCTTTTTCAGATAATGTTTTATCATTTTTTTCTTAGGTTTAGTCATAGATTTAGGTTTCCTTCCTTTTTTTCTTTTCTACAACATTATACTCATTTTTCTTTAAATTTTTGAAAGCCAATTATGTAGAATCCCAGAAAATGTCAATTCAATATCAATAGCAACAGAATTAATAGATTCATGATTAATTAAAAATTCTATTGATTATTTGTAATTTAAAAATCTTTAGAATATACTCTATTTTTTTATCTTTTCTTAAAATATCGTATCCATGTTTTTTTAATTAAATCAACTAAATATTTAATATTAGACTCACGAATATTAAAATTTTTTTAGCTAAAGAAGAAATAGTTTCACCTCTCTTTCTTCTTTCATATATTTTTAATTTTATCTTCTCTTGTTAATTTACTCACAAAAAAACTGCACCTCCAATCTTATGTCCAAGATTATGGGTGCAGTTCAGAATTTAAGAACTGGATATTTAATGATCAGGATAGAAGAAATAGACTTGTAAAAGCCTATAATGAAAAATTCAATTCTATTCGTAATCGTGAATATGACGGATCAAATTTAAGCTTTGATGGAATGAGTACAGATATTTCGCTTCGTCCACATCAAAAGAATGCAATTGCAAGAATACTTTATGGTGGAAATAGTTTACTTGCTCATGTTGTAGGAGCCGGCAAGACTTTTGAAATGGTGGCAAGCTCTATGGAAGCAAAGAAACTAGGAATGTGTATTAAGTCCTTATTTGTAGTGCCAAATCATCTTACAGGGCAAATTGGTCGTGAATTTATGCAGCTATACCCATCAGCAAACATTATGGTGGCCAATAAAAAAGACTTTGAGCCAAAGAATAGAAAGAGATTTATAGGAAAAATTGCCACAGGTGAATATGATGCAGTTATTATTGGTCATAGTCAGTTTAAAAAAATTCCAATGTCTAAGGAATATCAACAAAAGCATATTCAAGACCAGATTGATGAGATTATCAATTATGTAGAAGAGTACAAGCATGACAGAAATCAAAACTTTACAGTAAAAGAGCTACAAAAAGACTAGAAAGAAATTAGAAAACAAGACTAGAAAAGTTAAATGATGATTTTTAAAAAGGATGATGTTATTACTTTTGAAGAGCTTGGAGTAGATAAGTTAATTGTTGATGAAGCACATAACTATAAGAACCTATATCTTTATACAAAAAAATGAGAAATGTTACAGGTATTGGGCAATCTGAAGCTTTTTAAGTCATTGGATATGTTTATGAAATGCCAATACATGAATGAAATGACTGGTGGCAAAGGGATTGTCTTTGCGACAGGCACTCCAGTATCAAACTCAATGACAGAGCTTTATACTATGCAAAAGATATTTACAGTACAACACTCTGAAAAAAAGAATGGGCTAGAGTATTTTTGACTCATGGGCTTCAACTTTTGAAAAAAACACAATCTGCTTTTTGAATGATCTCCAGAGGGAACAGGTTACCAAGTTAAGACTCGTTTTTCTAAGTTTTATAACCTACCTGAGCTTATGAGTATGTTTAAGGAAGTAGCCAATATTCAAACCGCAGATATGTTCAATCTTCCTGTTCCAGAAGCTCATTTTAAAGTCATTAAAACTGAACCAAGTGAAGATCAAAAAGAAATACTAAAGAGCTTGTCTGAAAGGGCTGATAAGGTGCGTAATAAGTCCGTAGAGTCTGAAGAAGATAATATGCTTAAGATTACTAATGATGGTAAGAAACTTGCATTAGATCAGCGTTTAATCAATCCATTACTTCCAGATGATGAAAACTCAAAGGTTAATGTATGTGTTAAAAATGTATTTTCTATTTGGGATAAGACAAAAGAAGAAAAATCAACACAACTTCTATTTTCCGATATGTCTACACCAAAGGGTGATGGTAGCTTTAATATATATGATGATATTAGAGATAAACTTGTAGACTTAGGAATACCAAAGGAAGAAATTGCTTTTATCCATGAAGCCAATACTGATAAGCAAAAAGATGAACTCTTTGCAAAGGTAAGAAAAGGAGAAATTCGTATTTTAATGGGTTCTACTCAGAAGATGGGTGCTGGTACAAATGTGCAAAATAAACTTATTGCAATGCACGATTTGGATGTGCCATGGAGACCTGCTGACCTTGAGCAGAGAAGTGGCAGAATTGTTCGCCAGGGTAATGAAAATAAAGAGATTAATATTTATCATTACATCACTGAGAATACCTTTGATGTTTACCTTTGGCAGACGATAGAGAATAAGCAGAAATTTATTTCACAGATTATGACTTCAAAGACTCCTGTTCGTGTTGCAGAAGATGTGGACGAAAGTAGTCTGAACTATGCTGAGATTAAGGCACTTGCTACTGGTGATCCAAATATTAAAGAGAAGATGGACTTGGATAATGAAGTTACAAAACTTAAAATGCTTGAAGCAAACTATAAGTTGAATCGATATAGATTAGAGGATAAGGTTGCAAAAGACATATCCTGAAGAAATATCAAGGACTGAAAAGCTAATTGAAGCAGTGAAAAAAAGATATAGAAAATGCCCAGCCACAGGGAAGTGGTGAAAATAAATTCACTTCTATCTTGATTAATGGCAAGATAATTCGAGATAAAAAGATAGCTGGAGAAAAGCTCTTAGAAGCGATTAAAGGCATAAAAAATTAATGAAAGTAAGGTCATAGGACAGTACCGAAACATGGATTTAGAGGTAAGCTATAACTTCTTTACCAATGAGCATAATTTCACTTTAAAAGGTGCTACAAACCATTCAGGAGACCTTGGTACAAGTGCAGATGATAATATCACAAGATTTGATAATGCTATTGATAAAATGCCAGAAAAAGTTAAATCGTCTTGAAGAAAAAAACTCGTTAGCACAAAGAAACAACTGGAAAATGCAAAAGAAGAATTAACAAATCCTTTTGAAAAAAAGCAGATGAGCTAAAGACAAAAAGCATTAAGACTTGCAGAATTAAACAAGCTACTTGATATGGAAGAAGTAGAAGAAAAAGAAAATCCTAATCCATTACTTGAAGATGTAAAGAGGGCTATTGTAGATTTTTTTGTAAAAGGGAATATGAAGATGATAGTTATACCTATGAAAATTTTTAGTAATCTATTTCCTGACCTTGCTCATATTGGAATTGCATATACTACTACATCAGATGAAAAGCATGAAATTCAATATGAAATTAGCTTAGAAGATTTTACAGCTACTCAATATATCAATGGAGAACCAATTACAAAGATTGATTATCTCAAAGACCTTGGAAGTGAAGAAAAAGGCGTTGGAATTTCTAAAACAAGAAATGGAATATGGAGACTTTGGAGAGTTTGTATCTATTGATGATAATGACCTTAAAAAAGCATTAGGTATTGAAAGAGATGACGATGGTAATATCTATGATCCGCTTGCAAAAGATTTGGATAATGATGGTGTGCCAGATAGATACGATAATGACTTTAGAGATAGTGACTATTTTGAAACTACTTATGATGTAGAGGATAATCTTAATGCAAGGGCAGAAAGCAAAGAAAAAGTATCTGAAAAATCATCTATTTTAGGGCAAATTAAGTCATATCAGTCACAAGAAAAACAAGCAGAAACACGAGAAAATAAATTAAAAGAACACGATGAACGTTAAGGGGCTTATTACAAGCTCCTTTTTCATTTTTAGTAGAAAAATGGAGGTATATTATGAACTACAAAGAAATGAGAAATACACTAGAACAAATGGCAAACGAAAATCACGAAGATTTTGCAAAGGCACTAATTAGTTTTGAAAAAGTAATCAATGATAAAGATGCATTGGACAAGTTATACCAGGAGTATATGGATAATGACAGTATGAGCTTACTTAATGATGAGTTTGATTATTTGATTGATGAATTTAGAGAAAATGGACAGATTAAAGAAAGTGCAGCAATCGAAAAAGAAGATAATAATCTGGTGAACATTGTTGGGAATGTCGTAGGTGAGATTGAAACAATTGAAAGAGAAAACAAAAATGGAGAAGCCTTTAAAGTAGTTAATTTCTCGGTTGTGTCAAAAGATGATGAGGGAAATAAGACTTATACAAATTGTTCGGCTTATGGAGATAAGGGAGATATACCAAAGAATTTTTAAGCAAGGCGACTTTGTAAAGATTTTTTTGGTCAGGTAAGAACATCCATTGACGATAATGGAAAGGAACATACTAATGTTAGAATTCTATCATCTAAACTTTTTAAAAAGCAAAGGAACAGATGAAGAACCAAGAAGAAAAGAAAGAATCTGTACTTGGGGCAATAAAAAAATATAAGGCTGAGGAAAAAGAAAAAAACCTGTAGAGAAGAAAGAAGCTTCAAAGGAAACTGAGAGATAGAATATGTCGGTGTGGTCTTCGGACTGCCCCAATTATTTTTTTATTATAAAAATCAGTTCGAGAAAAAAAGAAGATAATACTACTAAAAAGTTCTATTATTATGTTATAATAGAACTGATATGATGTTAAGATGGATAAGACTGGAGGATAATCATGTCGAAACTAAGCTATAAAAAAATTATTTAAGAAATTAATAGATATAGAAATGAAAAATACTGAGCTTATGGATAAAGCAAAAAGTAAGTAAAAAGTACATTCTACAAAATAAAAAAATGGCGAAAATGTTACTACTGATGTATTGCTAAGAATATGTGATGTATTGGAATGTGATATTTCGGAAATTGTAGAGTGTGTAAGTATTGAAAATGAAGGGAAAAACGGGTGTCTAAGTTTACAGTTATAGATTTATTTTTCAGAAGCTGGTGGACTATCCAAAGGATTTTTTTAGACGCTGGAAATATAAATATATTTAAGAAAAATAAATGAATGAGGTATAGAATGGTAGATAAAAAAAATTAAAGTTTATTGACCTTTTTGCTGGCATAGGTGGATTTAGATTAGGTTTTGAAAATGCAGGATGTAAGTGCGTTTTTTAGTTCAGAGATAGATGATCATGCTTGTGAAATGTATGAATTAAATTTCGGGGAAAATCCAAGGTGTGATATAACGCAACTTAATCCAAAGGATATTCCTGATTTTGATATTCTTTGTGCAGGTTTTTCCATGTCAAGCATTTTCAATTTGTGGAAAGCAAAAAGGATTTTTATGATGAAACAAGAGGAACCTTATTTTTTTGATATTTGTCGAATTATAGAAGAAAAAAACCTAAAGCGTTTGTTTTTAGAAAATGTGTCAAATCTTGAAAAAAACATGATTCAGGAAGAACGCTTACTGTTATGTTGTCTGTACTATCGGAGTTAGGTTATACAGTTGTTTACAAAGTACTTAATGCTAGAAATTTTTGGGGTTCCTCAAAATAGAGAAAGAATTATTATAGTTGGAAACCTGAATGGTAGAGTTTTTTTGACTTTACAAAGCTAAAGACGAATACTATTGAAACAATGAAGCCATTTTTTTAGATAAGGTTGCTGACTTTGAAATACTTCCTAAAGAAAGTTATACAATTCTTGATGATTCTGCAAATAAAAAAACAATCAAAAATCAGGGTTAATGTTTTGTGGGTATAGAAATAAAAAAATAAGAACTGTGGGTGTTAGACCAGATACGGAACACCTATCTAGAGTCCATAAACAGCCTAATAGAATTTATTCATCCTCTGAATACATCCTACATTAGCATCTCAAGAATCTAGTGGAAGATATTTTTATAAAAAGATGGAGATGTAATAAGAAAGTTAACAATGAATGAGTGTTTTTAGATTCATGGGATTTCCAGAAAATTATAAAAAAACAGGCAGTACTGCAAATCTGTATGCACGTATTGGCAATTCAATTTGTGTGAATATGGTAAAAAGCAGTAGCAGATGAAATTGTAAAAACAATTTTTTTGTTGGAGGAGAAATGATGGAAAGAGAAACAAAAATTTTTTTAGAAGAAAAATATAATGAAGCTGAAAAAAATAGGTAACTTAGATTCGATTGATTTAATGGAGAATCAGATTGAAATGGTTAAAATTATAGTTGATAAAGAAGAGACATTTAAAGGTGTATTTACTGTTCTATTAACTAGTTTAGTATATAAAAGCTTACATCCTGAACAGGACGTGAGAAGACATCAAGCAAATATGGAGAATGGATATAGTGGGAGAAGTTTTGATACTAAGTACGTAACTCCATTTATGAAACAAAAAAGATTCCTTGGTGCAATGAAAGAGTCTGGTTGGTTAACTAGAAGTCTTGAACAAAATATCCCTGTATGAATTAGATTTTCCAGGGAAAATTCAGAATAAAAATGTAAAGGCGGCATTTTTAAATATTCTTAATGATGTTGAAGTAAATGGAGCAGATCCCGAAAAAAATATGTGACAGCTATAATGGCGTATAGCATTAAATACAAAAAAGATAAGACAGTGATTCTTGTTAATCCAATAGAAAAGGAAACCTCACTAACAATTAATGAGATTATGAAATCTTTACATGAGCATTTTTTTATTTTTCAATATAAGAGTCGAGGAGCGTCTATACTTCCTGTCGTTGCATTATATAGTATTTATCAGTGTATTACAGATGAGCTTAAACGTTTTAATGGAAAAAAACTTTAGACAAGCTAGCATCTCATAATAGTTGTGATAAGAGTAGTGGAGAGACCGGGGATATTGTTGTTCGAAATGACAATGATAATTCTATTTATGAAGTGGTTGAAGTTAAGTTTGAAATACCAGTCAATGCAATTATGATTGGGGATGCTTATAAAAAAATAAGTGAAAAAAACCTGTACAAAGATACTATTTGTTAAGTACGGTTGCACCTAGTGAGGATGACCGAGTGGCAATAGATGAAATGATATGTAAAAATCAGAGAAGAACATGGATGTCAAATCATAGTGAATGGTGTGTTTCCTACATTAAAGTATTATTTGAGATTACTTGATAACACAGATATTTTTTTGTTGAGAAGTATGTAAAGAACTTATCCGAAAAACACTGAAATTAATTTTTGAACATAAAATCGCATGGAACAAGGTTTGCGAACGCAAATAGACTAAGAAATTATCCTGATATATGAGGTGAATAAATGTGGAAAGATAGTGAAACTGAGATTGATTTTTCTTGACTATGATTACTTAATACAAAACTCTTCGAAGTATCATTACAGATGATACTCTCTTACCAGCTAGTATTGGAGTATATGGTGATTGGGGAAGTGGAAAGTCGAGTTTGATGTATATGTGCAAAGAGAGTTTGATAAGAGAAGATGAAAAAAATTAAATGTTTGGTATTTAATGGCTGGTTATTTGAAAATTATGAAGATGCCAAAACGGCGATACTAGGTACCATTCTTGATGAAATTAGCAAAGAAAAAGAATTTAACTACAAAAAGCACATGAAATTATTAAAGGGTTATATAAAAAGTGTCGATAAATTTAAATTGCTAAAAAGGTGCATTGAAGTATGGAACTGATTTTTTTAGTGACAGGAGGGATTGTTTCTTTGCTTGGTATTACAATGAATCAAGTCTTGAAATATGGTCAAGAAAAAAAATAGAAGTTACTGATTTAGAAAAAAATTAAATCTAATATTGAAAGCGAATTAAATAACAAAGAGTTACGTGAGGATATTAGAAAATTTCAAAAAGCATTTGCATCTTTGTTAGAAGAAACGAAAAATTAGCCGCTTAGTTGTTTTTTTATAGATGAATTAGATAGATGTAGACCAGATACTATTTTAGAAACGCTTGAAGCAATTAAGTTATTTCTTTTTGATGGAAAAGTCGCTTTTGTTATAGGTGCTGATGAGCGTCATATTTCGTATGCGGTTAAAAGTAAATTTAGAGATATTGAAGGCATTCAGATTGATATTGGGAAAGAATATCTTGAGAAATTAATACAATATCCTATTCGTATCCCACAATTAAATGCAGATGAGGTGGAAATTTATATTGCATGTTTACTTTTACAGTCAGAATTATCGGAAGACAATTTTCAAAAGGCTCTATCATGGATAGTTGAGAAGAAAAAAGAGGATTTCGAGAGATTTAAGATCGAATCAGTTATAACTTTATTTTTCAGATAAAGACGATGATTATTTAAATATTGTAGAATCACTTTCTATTGCAAATCAGCTGGCATTTGTTTTATCTAATGGATTGCATGGAAATCCTCGTCAGTGTAAACGATTCTTGAATTCCATGTATATGAGATTGCAAATGGCATCTTATAAGAATAAGAAATTGGATAGAAAAAAATTCTTGCAAAGATAATGATGTTGGAATATATAAAACCAAGAATTTTTCAATAAAATAGCAGAGATGGCAGCGAATAATAGTTTAAGTAAAGAATTAACACTATTCGAGAATGGTACGCCAGAGAATAGCGATAAGTTAAAAAAATTTGGAGAGAAGATAATTGGTTTTTTTAAATTGGTGTAAAATAGATCCTAAATTATCTGAGGAAAACCTCAATATGTATTTTTATTTTACGAGAACTTCATTGGATGAAAAGATTAGTCGTATATCATCTTTTCTTTCACCAGAAGCCCAAGAAATATTGGAACAACTTCTTTCAAAAATCAGACGTTAAAAATTCAACAAGCAATTAAATCTGTTGCAAATATATCAGATGCTGATGCCACTGCAATTCTTGAGGCTATGAATACTTCCATGGTATCTGAAACAACAATAGCTAAAGAATTGATGAAATCATTTCTACTGTTTGCGCAGCAAAGAACTGAGTTAACCAACGATACTCTCAGTTATTTACAATCACTTAGTGGCTCGCAAATTAATCTTGGTTGTATAAGTTATATAGCTGAATATGCAAATAAAATGAATAAGAAAGTAGAAATTTTAGATATAGCATCTAAATGGGATAAGAACAAACAAGGATTAAAAAAATTGGAATAGAAAAGCTATTAGAAAAAAATAGTATAAGAGGAGGGGGATTATGGGGACATCAAGTATTTTTTTAATGGTAGGAATGATAGAAATCCCTTGTTACCAGAAGATTATAACCCTAATCAAGATGAAGACACTGATGTAATGGAACCAGTCAAATGGAAGACAGTTAAGTCGGATATGTCAAAAGTTTGTAAAGAGTGGTGGTACATACAGTTCCGCAAAACATATAGCAAGACAATATGTTAGAGCAGCTGGTGGAGCTAGAAGTTTGGCTTCACAGTCATACTCTGGAAGGAAAGCTGGAGGAAATCTGGGGAGCTTTTTTTAATGGTATTGTCACTAGTGGTGTGAAGGTAACTTTTAAAAAAATCTCGGAATTGAATACGAAGGAAAAATCTGTAGAGGCAATTTTTTTCTAGGTTAGTAGATGTAATTGCACCTAATTCAAGCACTAAAGAAGATATTGTGGCAAAAGGAAGCTACACAAGCAGCTCTATCTAAAGTATTTGATTATGTTGAAAATAATTCTATGGATTTAGATTCTCTAAATAATATGTCAATTGAATTAATGCATGAAGTTTTAAAGGAATATGTTGGTGCATATATTTGGATTACAATGATGAAAGACTTAGGTAGTCGTTTAGAAATGTATATAATAAATGCAGATGATTCATATGCTATGGAATGTGAATTTAAAGATATGATTATGGGAATTGTGGATGTTGAGTTTAATAAGCAAGGTAATATAATAAATAAAAAAATATTTCGTCTACAATTAGAGATATGCATGAATGCTGTTTGAAAGTTATGGAGGAATCTTATGAAAATAGTTTGTCACATAAATAAAACAGATACTTTTTGAAGTTGATGAACAAGCAATAAATGTTGATTTTTTTCGATTCAAATTCTTTTTCATATACATTTTGGAAGAATAAAAAAACAAGTTACCATATTGGTACAGTCAACAAGCGTTAGATTTGCTTTTACATTTCTATGGCTGTTTTTTTGCGGCAGATAGATTATGTTTAAGAAAAAGATGCACATGATGGATGGAGTAGAGAGTTTTTCTATATTCATGCCTATTTTTAGAATATGATATGTGGCAAAATGCAAAATCAACACTTGAGGAAATGTTGAATTTTTTTAAGCGGTGATAAATGGACTTTTTATTTTTTTAGAAGAAGAGAGCAATCTGAAGAGGAAAAAGATAAACAACAATAAATGGGAAAAAAATCAAAACAAAAAAATAAAAAAAGTTATGATCAAATTTGTATGTTTTCAGGCGGAATGGATTCGTTTATTGGTGCAATAGATTTGTTGGAAAGCAATAGTGATAAAACATTATTTGTGAGCCATTATGGTGGCGGGAAAGGAACAAAGGAATTTCAAGATATTCTTAAAGAAAAGTTTATTAATCAGTATTCATTAGAATTAAGAGATTTCCATCAGTATTATGCAAAGGTTGTGTCAGGTATTGAAGATACTACAAGAACACGTTCCTTCATGTTTTTTTCTCTCACGCATTAGCAGTTGCATCATGTTTGAGAAAAGCAAGTTCATTTGGTTATACCAGAAAATGGTTTTATTTCATTAAATATTCCTAGCACATTTTTCTCGAATAGGTACAAGTAGCACAAGAACAACACACCCATATTATATGGGATTGTTTCAAAAAGTTGTTAGATTTAATTGAATTAAAAAGTAACATTAGTTAATCCGTATCAATTTAAAAACAAAAAGGTGAAATGTTGTTGAACTGCAAAAATCAATCTTTTGTTAGAGAAAATTTGGATAATACTATGTCCTGTTCACATCCGGATAATGGTAGAATGCAAAAAGAAAAAGGAAGCTAGGCATTGTGGTTACTGTTTACCGTGTGTAATAAGACAAGCAGCAATCATGCGTGCAGGCATTATAGATCAAAGTTCATATAGGGATAATAAATTTAATGGAGGCAAGGTTTCTAGAACTTGTTTAAATTCGTATCGTTTAGGATTAAGAAAATTTAATCCTAAATACGCTTTTTATGACAATTCAATCTAGTGGCTCTATAGAGAATAATATTGAAGATTACGCAAATCTGTATATTAGAGGTATGGAGGAATTAAAAAAACATATTTGGAGGAATTGGATGACTAACTTTTTATATGGATATGCATATGCACTTTGACCTATACAAAAAAATAAATATGAAGTTTTTGAAATATATTGAAGATAAGAAGTCTTATACTCTTGCAGTAACCAACCTACCAGATTTGTATAGGAAATACTATGCTGAGAATTGGGATTATAAATATGTAAGATTAGCATTAGGTTTTTCATCCAGAGTTGGCTGCAGAATATTATGCTCAAATTAATATTTTTTTGAAAAAAATATTAAAACAACACGTTATATTGGAGAAATTGGGTTAGATTATTCTGCCAAAAAAATATAGAGAATGTAGATAAGCAAAAAGAAGTATTTAAAAAAATTGTTGATTTATGTAAAGCTGATAACAAAAAGATAATAAGTGTTCATACAAGAAAGGCAGAAAATGACTGTTTGAAAATTCTTGATGGATTTGAGGGAAAAAGTAATATTGCATTGGTACACTGGTAATTTAAGTAATTTAAAAAAATTGCAATATCGAGAGGTTATTTTTTTCTCCATAAATCAACAAATGATAAAGCGTAAAAAAATGGGAGAACTATTATTGATATGATTCCAATAGATAGAATACTCCTTGAAAGTGATGCACCCTTTACCGAGGGACTTCATACAACTTATAATATATCTTTTATGAATGATATTATTGAATATTTAAGTGTTAGTAAAAAAATCTAGAGAAACAGTTTATTTGCATAAAACTAAAAGAAAACTTTAGAACAATTCTATTGTGAGCATATAATAGATTGAATCACCTCTCTATCTCCTTACTCATATATTTCTCATAACTTTTTTTCTGATCTGATACAGTTCTTTTTATAGGTTGTATAATAAATGGTGTTGATAGAAGAAATTTTTTTATCAATGCCATTTTTTTAATAAAAAAAAGTTGAGACAACAAAATTTTTCCTGTTAAAAATTAAATCGCCAAAAATAACTCAAAAAGGAAGTGATTTCATTGTCTCTATCTAATTTTTATCAAAACTATCTTAAATATTCAAGATAATAATATTTCTTTTTCCAGAAGAAGAATATTACCAAGTTATTAAAAAAAGGTAATCATCTAGTTAAAGTTTTTTTAAAGGATTTCTTAAGTCCAATTATTGCGCTTGTCCTCACTGTAGTTCCAAAAAAATATTGTTAAAAATGGTTCAAGACATCGTAAAATTAAATATATTCCTATTCAAAATTACAATATTGAACTTGAGCTTACTATACAAAGATATATTTGTAAAGATTGTAAAAAAAACTTTCTCTCCTTCTACAAGTATTGTCAGTGATAACTCTAATATATCTAATAATCTTAAGTATACTATTGCTCTTGAACTTAAAGAAAATCTATCTCTTACATCTATTGCTAAGAGATATAATATTTCTATTGCTTCTGTACAAAGAGTCATGGATGATTGTTATTCTGATTTTTAAAGTTAATAAAGAACATTTACCAGAAGCTATTTGTATTGATGAATTTAAGTCTGTTAAAAACATTGATGGCGCTATGTCTTTTCATTTTTTTGCTAACTATCAACGTAAGAGTATTATTGATATCGTAGAAGATAGAAGACTTTATTCTCTTACAGAATACTTTTTCAAGATTTTCTTTAGAAGCAAGAAATAATGTAAAAATATGTTTGTATGGATATGTATGTTCCATATATTAGCTTAGTTAATTCTATTTTTTTCCTAATGCAAAAAAATAGTAATAGATAAATTTCATATTGTTAATCTTGTTAATAGAGCATTTAATCAAACTAGAATATCTATTATGAATTCCATTAAAGATGATTAATTAAAAAGAAAGCTGAAGCTATTTTTGGAAGTCATTATTAAAATATTATCCTGACCTTTGTCGAGTAAACTATTATTGTCAAAAGCTTTTAAGCGCAAACTAAGTAGCAAAGATAAGGTAGATTATCTTTTAGAAAAAAATCCCTGAATTAGAGATTAGTTTTAATATCTACCAAGATATTATTCAAACAATAAAAGCATAATAACTTTAAAAAGATTTGAAGAAATAGTAAAAAAATATTTAGCTAGTAAAGAAAAAAATTTCTAAGAAAATGATAATAGCTCTAAAAACTCTGAAAAAAATATGAAATATATCGAAAATATGTTTGAATCAAATATTACTAATGGTTTAATAGAGGGTTTAAACAATAAAAATAAAATCAATAAAAGAGAACAGCATTTGGATATTCAAATTTCAGTAATTTTTAAAAAAAGCGTGTACTAATTCAAGCAGGTATTATTTCAATTAGCGCTTAATTTTTTTAATGGAATAATGCGATTTAGTTCGAATAAAAAAAGAGAATTTTTTTAAGTTTTTAATTCTTAAAAATTCTCTTAATTATGTCAGGTCATAGTCTAAACTTTTTTTATCAACACTATTTGACAAATAACCCTTTTATATCAGTTTTTTTGCAGAAGAATACTCTTGCATTAGTGTATTCTTTTTTTATGCAATGAATCAAGCTCTTTCAAAAATATACTTAGAGTTTGGAAGTTTTTGAGTAAGATTTTTTTAGGTCTGAAAGGGCATTTTCATATAGTGTTATTTCTGATTTGTGTTCTTCAAAAAAAGCCTTATCTGATGGATCTTTCTTGTATTCCAGATAGATTTGGCGATACGATTTTACGGTATGAACTTGTTCCATAGTATTTGATATAGCTGAAATTTTTCTTATCTATAACTTTGATTTCATCTTGTAGATTTTTGCCTTTTCATTATTTGCAATATCTATAAGATTTTCCGATACGTTTTTTTAACAGCATAGGTTCTTTTGATTAGCATTATCTAAGATACGCTCTTTTAATCTATCCTCAGTATAATCTTCTCCAATAGTCTTAGCTCTTGTAAATCTTTCCTTGTCCTTGTGCTTAAATGCAATGTGTTTTTCCATATTTGATCTCATAATTAAGGGCAGCCATTCTCTTTATAAAATCATCCCAATCTTTGGATTGTTTAATAGCTCTATCTATATCAAATTGAAGTCTACTTTTTCCAAGAAGTGCCTTTCTTAAATTGGTCATTTTTCATACCAAGACTTACCATTTGTTTTTATATTTCTTTCTATAAGTTTCATAGAACTCATCAATAACAGATAAATCAGTTTTCTTTACACAATTTATCACTTTGATACCTAATTTGGTGATAACTTCTCTTGTTGGATTGGTAGCACTTGCCTGTAACCATATTTACATTATTGAAGATGATATGGTTATGCATATGCCCTTTGTCTATATGGGTAGTAAGTAAGAACTCGTACTGATTCTTAAGTATTCTTTTACAAAGTTTCATTCCAATTTGATGTGCCATTTCTGGCGTAGCTTCACCAGGCATAAATGATTGAATGAGATGTCTTGCAAGTACAGTTCCATTTTTTTATTATCTTCTCTAGTCTTCATAAAAGCAGTATGAGCAGTAGAAGCAAAGCACTTATTTGTGCTTACCAATATTTTTTTCATCTGTCTTTTCTTTATTTGTTATATAAGCAATAGCAAGATTAAGAGTAGATTTAATTGGATGTATCTTTGTAATTGCCACTTATGTGTCATCTCCTTTGTTGGTAGTTTTATTGAGCAGTAGGGAATGTATTTGCCATATTTCTTTTGATAGATGCTCAATTTGGGATTGCATATCTTTGATGTCATTGCTATAGATAACACCAGTAGAATTAACTCGTTTAGCAATTTGATTTACACTACTTGCATACCTAAAAAGCAATCCTTGTATTTCTCTGAAGGGCTGTAAATCGATAACATAAATATCTGATTCCGACACTACTTTTTCTTAGAAAATGGTTCATAGTTTTACATTTTGCCATCTTCATTTTCTTTTCAAAAAGTGCTTTTTTTCTTCTTCTGTTAAGTTTATTTTCAGCTGAACATTTCTAATTCTATTTGCCATGTCTACTACTTCCTTTCATAAAATATGGAGTCTTAGGGTACTCCCTAACAAGCTAAAATTGATAAAAAAAGAAGCAACTCCACAAGGGGCTGCTTCATCGATTATTCGTAAGTGGTTACACACTTACTGTGCTTGCTACATAAGAATGATTTGTAAAACAAGCGTTAAGCAAGATATGAGTTTGTGCCTTAATTATACCAAGTATAGAAGTTAATGTCAGCGTTTTATCTAAAAATACATTTATAACATGACAAAAAAATGTCATATTTATGGTATAATAGTAACTAATAGGAGTGGTTAAATAATGAAAAACAATAGATTGTTTAAAATTTTGTATTATGTACTGGAAAAAGGAAAAGTAACGGCTAATGAACTTGCGGAAAAATTTGAAGTATCAATAAGGACAATTTATAGAGATATTGATGTCCTTAGTAGTGCCGGAATTCCAATCTATGCCACCCAAGGGAAAGGTGGTGGAATAGAAATAGCGGATGATTTTGTGTTGAAAAAAATCATTTTTTTCTAAGAACGAGCAAGAACAGATTTTGATTGCCTTAAAAGGTTTGGAACTGACAAATAAAGGGTGCGAAAATGAACTTTTTAACAAAAATTAACCGCTTTATTTAAAACTAAAAAAATACCAACTGGATAGAAGTCGATTTTATAAATTGGCAACGAAGTAAATCCTATGATGAATTATTTAAAGATATAAAATCAGCAATCATCAATAAAAAAATATTGTTAGTTTTACATATTTTTTTCCAGTAATAAAAAAAAGAAACAAGCAGAGAAGTAAAGCCAATCAGACTTCTATTTAAAGGATGGGATTGGTATGTGTATGCATTTTGTTTGTCCAGAAATGATTTTTAGATATTTTTAAGCTGTCACGCATAAAAGAATTTGAAATTTTATCAAATACCTTTGAAGATGATTTTGATAATATCGTCTTAAAAAAAGAAATGGAGTATGAGGAAACTGTATTTGTTAAAGTAAAATTTGATAGAAAAAAATGGCTTTTAGAGTATATGATGAAGTTTCCGGTGATATTGAAGAAGATGAAGATGGAAATTTATATGCTACAGTAGAACTTCCCAACGATTACAATTTATATAACTATATATTTTTCCTATGGAGATGCGGCAGAGGTGTTAGAACCGAAAGAAATTCGAGATAAAATTAAAAAAACATAATAAACTTTATGAATAAAAAAATATAAATATGACATATGATGTCAAGTTAACTTTTGTATAATATATTTATCAGTACAAAGGAGAATTTTTGCTATGAAATATGAATGGAAAAAAAGAGGAAAAAAATATTTATATGGAGCGAAGCAAAAAAAGCGGAAATAATAGATGTTCCTAATCAGAAGTTCATTATGATAAATGGAGAAGGCAATCCCAATTTAACTGATTTTTTTCAGATAGAGTTTCGGCATTGTTTACATTAGCATATGGTATAAAAATGTTATTTAAAAAGACGAGTATAGACAAAAAAATAATTCTTCTTACAAAGACTTTGCTGTATTTCCACTTGAAGGCATCTGGAGAAAAAAACTCTGGGGAACAATTTGATAAAAAAATAAATTGAAATATGCAATTATGATTAAACAGCCAGATTTTTATTACAAGGGATATTTTTTTGATTTAGCTATCAAGAATGTTAGAGAGAAAAAGCCTAATAAATTATATGATGAAATCATTTTTGATAATGTAGAAGGTGGCAAAGCAGTACAGATTTTTACATATTGGAAGTTTTTGACACAGAACCATATTCATTTGAAAAAAACTAGAAAGTTTTATGGAAAAAAACATTGTCTTTTTAAGAAAATTTGATTATCATGCAGAAATCTATTTGAGCAACAAGAATAGAACATCAGAAAAAAACTTAAAAAAACCATATTGAGATATAGCGTAAAGCAGGAGGAAATATTATGCCAAGACCAAGAACAAAAAGAAGATTTAATGATTGCAGCGAAAGAGAACTATGATAAGTTGAATGTATTAATTGCTAAGCTGTCTGACGAAGAATTAAATACACCTTTTTGACTTTTTCAAGTGATGAAAAAAAGAAAGAGGCTCATTGGAAAAGAGATAAAAAAATTTAAGAGATATTTTTGATTCATTTATATGAATGGCACCAACTTCTTTTTGAATTGGGTAGATACAAATTTAAAGGGAGTGGCAAAACCTTTTATTCTAGCTCCATATAATTGGAAAACTTATGGAGATATGAATGTAGAGTTTTGGAAAAAAACATCAAAAATACTTCTCTTGAAGATGCAAAAGAAATGTTTCAGAAATCCCATAAAGATATTTTTAGAATTAGCTGAGAGATTTACAAACGAAGAATTGTTTTCAAAAAGATGTCTATAAGTGGGTAGGAGGAAGTGTACTCGGTTCGTATTTTTGTAAGCACTACTTCAAGCCATTATGATTGGGCGATGAAGAAATTAAAAAGCACATCAAAAAAATTGTAATAAAAAAATAAGCAGATATGGAGACGATATATTCTATATTACATCAGATATAACTTCATATGCTAAAATTGCTTATTGGATAATTAATATAGATCCTTCTTTTAGTTTATCAAATAGCATTTCTTTAGAATTACTTTGGAAGAAGTGTGATAATTACTCAATAGACACTATAGCCTCTATTATGTATACTTATTTTTTTAGGAAATAAAGAAAAATTTATAGTATTTGTCAAAAAAATTTAAATTTTTATTTTTAGAATACCTAAGAATTAAAAACAAAATCATTACAAATATACCTTAAAGAAGAAAAAGAATGAAATTCATGTAAATTATATACTTCTTTCTGATAAAATTAAAAAAATAGTAATAGCGAAAGTGTAAGTAGATTACAAAATATATGTAAAAATATTACCAATCTTTTGATTGTTATTGTGCTGATGCTATTAAACCAACAATAGATATATTAACTAAATATGAAATTCCAGATAATGCACATAAAACTATTCCATTTAGAAATATTGTAATCATGTTTCATCAAGAATTTATATCTCTTTGGGGAAAAAAACAATTCATAGTAATTATGAATTTGATAGCATTTATGAATGTCTAGAACATTGGTTTCATATTAGAACTATTATATTAGACTTATTTAATAAAAATAATTTTATGTATTAAAAAAATATTAGAAAAAAAGACAATTAGGGGAACTTGCTGATGAGATAAATAATCTTCTAGAGAAAATTAGAAAAGAATTAATTATGGATTATAAATATCCTTATGAAGATAGACCTTTTGATAAAAAAATCAAATATTCCAGAGGAAATTATTAAATTTAATAATAGTTTTTTTCAAGATATAAATAATTTATGTAATCAATTAGTTGGATTTTTTTAAATAGAGATATGGAAGTATCAAATTTGGCATTAATAAATTTGCAGAATGCGTTATTTAAATTGAAAAACAATGCAAACAAATTTTTAATAAAATATCAGAAGAACAAGAAATCTTAGTTGAAAGTTACCAAAAAAATTATGTATAAAGGAAGATGAAGTATATAATTTAATGCTGTACTCATGTTTATATTTTAGAGAAAATAATTTTTAGTAAAGATTTTTAATAAATATAATGTAGGTCTTTGGTATGAAAGTAATTATAAGGAAAAAAAATTTTTAAAAAGCATCAAATAGTTTAAAGGGGTTATCAGATCAATATTCAGTAGATTTTTCCTAAAAAAATTTTTTTGCGATGGAACATTAACTCAATATCCCATTGTTATAAATAATTTTTGACATATTAAATATGGGTAATAAAATTTTTAGATTTGTTGGAATTATGTGTTCCTTTTTACTGAGTTAGAGTATGATTATTTAATTCTTCTATTTTCTGATAGTTCGCATACTTTAATTCATAATGGACTAAAAGCTTACAAAAAGAACTTTTTAGACGGTTTTTAAAGAAGCTATTGAAAATGAAAAATATATCTTTAATAAAATGAATTGACTCCTCCTTTTCCTATAGAAGTTACATCACAAATGATAGAATGTTTTTGATAAAAAAAATATTATAAAAAAATACCTCCTTTTACTGGTTTTGAAAAATATTGATTATATAGGTCAACTTTTATAGGGCACTTTCAAAAATGTCGGCAACTATTACTTGCAGAACAAGATAAAAAAATATTTAAATAATCTTGAAGAAGAATATAAAGATAAAATTTTAAAGTTCCTCAATGATATTGAGAATAAAATTCCAACTTTTGAATATTCAAAAAAATCTTAAAAATTTGTAAAGAAGTATTTGAAGGAGCAGTTTTTTTAGATGACGAACTAAATCAATTTTATAATTGGCTAGAAAACAGAATAAAAAAATTTTTTTAGAAAATAATAATATAATTGATAAAAAAAATTTAGCATAAGAAAGAGAATTTTTTTGAGAATAAAAATTTAAAAAAATTCTCTTTTTATTAATATTTAAAAAAATCTAAAATATGCTATAATAATTAAGCTTAAATATATATTTTTAAAATACAA